>OIYW01001810.1_pt1 | contig 12715 bp, 12 predicted proteins | sample 1588351 | NCBI WGS metagenome assembly OIYW01 (sample SAMN03283268) | human gut metagenome | biome: human-associated habitat; material: feces | host: Homo sapiens | place: USA | collected 2013 | reverse complement strand
CTGGAGTATGGCCTGCCCCCCACGGGCGGCATGGGCATGGGGGTGGACCGTTTGGTCATGCTTCTCACCGGAGCTTCCTCCATCCGAGATGTCTTGCTGTTCCCCACAATGAAGCCCATCGACTAAAAAATTCAGGTTTTATGCGCCTTCCAGGCCTGTGGTTTTTCCGCTTACAACAAAAAGCAGGTCTAATTTGACAACACACGAGTCAATATGAATTCCTGCTTGGAGCTGTACATTGTTCAATATGTCGAATTTTTGAAAGACTTTGGATAAGGTAAAAGGTTGTGTCAACCTTTCTTTAACGGATAAAGTTGCTTGATGATGCAAATTTATGCGAGAAAGGCGGTTTTGACAACATGCTCAGCGAACGAACCAAGGCATACTATGACTTGAAGAAGCGCAATGATATCCGTGAAAGCGCCAAGCGGATCCGAAGACAATTCCTTCGATACAAGGATGCAGAAATCGTATACAGCCTCAGCCATAAAATGCTTCTTGGTATGGCCAGTAAGGCTGGAGCGATTTACCGTATGGACAACACGGTTTTGATAAACCGGGATATTTTTGACGCATATCTGGAACAGTTCCATGAGCCCAGCACCCTTCTGAAAGAGGAGGTCTCGGAATGAGCGGCAATCTCTGGATGTTTTCGGATCAACTGGACGATGAAGACGCCCTGATGATGCAGCGGGATTTCGTTACCTACTACCAGGGGGCGGATTACTATGGCTTAGGGCTAAAAGTATTCACGCGGCTTGCCCATGAAGCAGGAGCTGTCTACAAGCTTGGAAAACGCGTTTTAGTGCGCAGAGACATCTTCGAGGAGTATTTGCGCTTTTTGCGTGCCAAAGAGGATGCAGTGCTGGAAGACGCAAATGAACTTCATATCCCTAGTAAGCAAGGAACATTAGTATGCGATGCAGATTCTGGAAGATTCCGCATTCGCTTTGATGTGGAGGAATACTCCGATTTCCTCCTTGCTGGGACTATCCTAGAGGTGTTATATCACGGTGAGTGGATTTTAACTCGCTTTGATATGAGAGACACTTGGGTTCTCGAAGATATACCGACAAAGGAAATTGCTGGATTGATTGTTCGTATTTAAATGAGCCATGCTAAGAGCGGCCTCTCCACTGTGAGAAGCCGCTTCTTTTTATGCCCGCAACCAAAAGGAGGTCCCCCATGAAGTGCCAGCTGAAGTACCGCTGGGTCAAGCTGCCCAGGGCTTGCCTGCCCCAGGGCAAGGGGGTACTGGGCCAGTGGGCGCGGTTGGCCGCTCGGGCAGCCTACCGGAAAGGCGTGGGCCTCTACTGCGGATTTGAAAACCCCGTGGAGCCCGGTATGTGGGCCGGGGGTGTGGTAGGCCTCAAAAGCATTTTAGGGACAAGGAGCCGTAAAGCAGCCCTGGAGACCCTGGAACAGCTCCAGGCGCTGGGCTACCTCAGCTACTCCCTGGACAGCACCACGAAAAATCTGGAGTACAGGCTACTGGACTGGGTATGTACTTGCACAGGGGAAGCCAGCGTGGGGGAGAGCGTCTACGCCTATCAGGGCCAGGGGTTTCTCTGCCTGCCCCGAAGTCTCCCGGACAGGCTGACAAAACAGCATTACATCTTTGAGGAAGCGGACGCCCTGCTGGATTTGTGGTGCCACACCGTCTGGCAGGAGCCGCGGAACATCTTCTCACACCGGGCGCCCACGGTGCAGTTTGGCTCCCTGGGCGCCGTTTTGACGTTGGAAACACTGGGCCGCCGCTGGGGCTGGGAAAAGACCAAGGTATGGAGGTTTTTCAAAAAACACGAGGATGCCTTCCCTCTGTACCGTCTGCCCGGCGCCTACGGCTGCCTGGTGTTCAACGCCCAATACCCCACGGAGAGCTCCACCCAGGGCATGGGGATTCCCCTGCCCTCCCAGGAGGAACTTCTGCGCACAATCGAAGCACTGCGTTTTTGCGCGGGCAATGCGCAGATTGCCGGGAGTGATAACCTGCGGCTTAATAAAATGGTCCTTTGGTACAGCGGAAGACAGCTGTGCCGCCGGGCCGAAAACAGCCGCATTGCGGTTTTGACTCCCTTATTACGCGCGTATGGTTCTCCGTGTTGGAATTGTAAGAATTGTAAGGTAGACTGCCAGGAAAAAAGATTACACCAAGAGCCGGTTTTCTCCTTTTGTGAGATCCCGGCTCTTTTTGATTTGGAAAGGAAGGTATCCCATGAAAACCAAGAAAAACTCCCAGAACTCTATGAACCAATCCCGGGCTTTGCTTGCTTTGCTGACCGCCCAGGGTCTGTTGGAGGACAATTCCATCGACGATGAAAGCCGCCGGAAGGCCCAGCAGGAGCGGCTGCAAAAGCTCTACCATAACACCCAAACCCTGTTGGCCCACTACCGGGACATCGCCTGGGCGTTGGAGTGTTTTCCGGAAGCGGTGGCCCAGGAGTTGGAGGAGCCTTTTGGTAAGCTGGACACTTTGCTGGACCGGATGGACGCGGAAGCCGGCACGGGCAACCGGAAGCTGGAATCCCGGGTGGAAAGCCTGCGAAAGTCCCGGCTGCTGCTGGACCGGATCAACGAAGCGCTGACCGTCCTGAAGAAAAAGCCTGGCAACGGTCCCCGGCTGTACGAACTGATCTATCTCACCTACATTGTCCCGGAGAAGCTGAGCCACACGGACCTGCTGTTCCGGCTGGACTTGTCCTCCCGGCAGTACTACCGGCTGCGGGAGGAAGCTATTTCCATCCTCTCCATCCGGCTGTGGTCGGTGCCGGAGGAAGAGCTGGGGAAACTCGTAGGGTTGGTAGAGGCTTTGGAAACGTGAAGGGAGAAGTCGCAGAAAGAGTTGAAAGGAAAATCTCCGCCCACAAAATGGCAAAAAAATGGCGCACTCCCCGCCGATGACAAGGAAAGGGAAACGTGCTACACTGGTATCGTACCAAATTGGGACAAGCGGAAAGGCCGACTTTCAGAGCAATCTGAGGGCGGCCTTTTTTGCTGTCCAAAATCGAAATGGAGGTAGAGAACATGGAGAGGGAAACACTTTCCAACCGGCTGCGGACAGCCTACTGGTCTTTGATGGCCGTGGGCTGCGGCCTGCTCTTGTCCGTGCGGCCGGTGCTGGCAGAGACCATCTGGGACCGGTTCTCCAGCATTATGCAGGACATCTACGGCCAGGTGGTGGCCATCAGCACCATCGTGGCGGTGACGGTGGCAGCCATTGCCCTGATCGTCCGCATGGTGTCCCGGAACCAGCGGGCTGTGGATGAGGCCACCAGCTGGCTCAAGCGCATCGTGGTCACCTGGATCGTCCTGAACACCTTGGGGTTCATCGTGGCCTACCTGCAGCCCCTGATCGCCGGCGGCCAGTACACCGGCGGCTAAAGGAGGTGAGCAATGCTCGATTGGATTTTTGAGGGCATTGTCACCTGGGTTTCCAGCATCGCTTCCCAGCTGATGGACGCGGTGTCACGGGTGTTTCTCGACGCCCTGGGCACGGACATGGACGCCATGGAGGGGTATTTCCCCTTTGTCACCAAGGCCTTTGAGGTGATGCAGTACATGGCCTGGGCAGTCCTGTTTCTCATCACCGTGTGGCAGCTGTTCCGGGTGTTCGGCGGCCCCATCACCGAGGCGGAGAACCCCTGGCAGCTCCTGCTAAGAAGCGCTCTGTTCGCCCTGCTGGTGGGAGCCGCCCGGCCTATCTTTACCATGGCACTTGACATTGCCCGGGCACCCTACACGGCCCTCATGGAGGTGTCCATGGAGGCGGAGGACTTCACCTTCGCAGGCATTGAGGAAGCCCTGAAAAACGGCCTGACCACCATCGTCTCCACTGTGTCCGTGGTGGGGCCCATCCTCATTCTCATCTTGCTCATCGCCCTGGGCTGGAACTACTTCAAGCTCCTCTTAGAGTGTGTGGAGCGCTACATCGTGGTGGGGGTTCTGTGCTACACAAGCCCCCTGGCCTACGCCATGGGCGGTTCCAAGGCCACCAACCAGGTGTTTAAGTCCTGGTGCCGGATGGTGGGCTCCCAGCTATTGCTGCTGGTGCTCAACGTGTGGTTTCTCCGGGCCTTTGACAGCTCGGTGGGACAGTTCATCGGCAACGGCGGGGCTCTGGCAGGTGGCGGCGGTTCCGTGTTCCTCTGGCTGTTCTGCGCCCTGGCTTTCCTCAAGACCGCCCAGAAGTTTGACAGCTACCTGGCGGCTATGGGATTGAACGTGGCCCAGACCGGTTCCAGCATGGCCATGGAGATGGTCATGGCGGCTCGGGTGCTCAGCGGCTTGGGAGGCGGGGCCAAAAGCGCCGGTAGTGTGTTTCGTTCCGGTGGGTCTGCGGCCAGTTCCTTCTCGGCGGGATTTGCCAGCAAGTTCAAAGGCAACTCCTACGTCCGGGACGCGGTGGTGGAGGGCGGTTCCCGCATGGGCTTGGGAGGCAGTGTGGGCTTTGTGGGCCGGGCTTTCGGGGGCATCGCCGCCAGAAATGGAGCGGTGCTCACCGGGGAGTCCATCTCCTCCGTGGCCAGCCGCCCGGAGGCTGTTTCCGGCGCCATTGCCGGGGACATCGCGGACCGGAGCCTGCCAAACTTCATGCCCCAACTCTCCAACTACTCCCTGGCGGGGACGCAGATCACTGGGGGCCATATCCACACTACCGCAACCGGCATAGCGGTTCAGGAGGCAGCGGAGCAAGAGGGTCCCACCGTTCCCACTCTGGCACCGGGGGAAGAGGGGACAGCTGTGCAGACCACTCAGCCCACTGGCCCCAGCCAAATCGACTATTACAGCGCCAGCCAGTATGAAGCACCGGAGGGCCCCTATTCCGTGGTGACCGCCGCGGACGGGAGCGCCTGGTACCAGGTGGCCATCGGGGAGGGCAGCACCGCCTTCTACGATGTACCGGAGTTCTCAGGCAGCGCAATGGAGGAAACCCAGGTGCGGGAGACCTTCCCCAGTGTGGAAGAGGGCACCAGCCTTCGCACGGTGGAGCGAGGAGTCCTGGAAGCCACCGGCGAAAATGGCAGCGCGCTCTGGTACAACAGCGCCTTCTATGAGGAACCGGAGGCTCCCCATGGAGTGGTACAGGCCGCCAATTGGGTGGATTGGTACCAGATGGAGCCCCCTGCCCAAGCACCGGACTTCGAAACGGGCGAGCCGGCCTTGGCCTACAACCAGGCTTCCTTCCAGAACTTTATGCCCGGTTTTGAGCAGCAGGTCACCACGGTGGACGGCAGCCACAGGGAGGAGGGCCACTTTGAGGTCCGCCACACCGATGGCTCCGGCACTCGGTTCTTTGACACTACCCGGTACGCCGCCCCACGGGGAGACTACAAGGTTTACGAGGACGCCAAAGGACAACAGTGGTACGCCATACATGGGGAGCCCGCAGTGGAGCGCAAGCCTGTATATCTGGACGGCAAGGCAGTTTATGAGGATGGCAAGCTGAAAACCACCAATGTGGAGACCGTGCGCTACAAGTCTACGCCCACCTTGTATCAGAAACCCCAGCGGCGGCCGGAGAAACCTCCCAAGCCCCCGCGGAAGAAGGGGAGGTGATAACAAAGCGGGACTCCTTTGATAAGAGTCCCGCATGGTTTTGTACTGCTGATTACTTTGGGGTAAAAGATCCGCCTTGCATCGGTGATTTGCTAACCTTCTTGAAATTGGTAAATTTACTATCCGAAGGTGTTGAAGCAGGCGCCAATTTCAAGGTGCTTTGCATTTCACCCTTCAATTTTTCGATTTTAGCGTCCAGCTTCGGGGTGGGCTGTCCGTTTCGTTTGGCCCTTGCCCTTTTCTGTGTCAGTGCTTGCAATTGTTGTTTTAAGGAGAGATTATTTTGGCTTTTCATCAGGAACCTCCGCATAAAGACATACAGCCGGATAGACGTAAAACCATTTCTAGAATGAATCTGACCGTACCTTGATTATAGCATACTGGAAGAAAAAGTAAATACGTAGACAGGAGGTGAAGCCAAATGTCGGAACCCGACAAACAGCAATTCGGCGATGGCGGCGGCCAATGGGGCGAAGCCGCCCGAAATCTGGCCAACGCCGCCAAGGAGCTGGGAAAGGAGGGTGCAAAAACAGCGGCTGCCGGCACTGCCGCGGGAGTTGCCAATTCCTCCGCCGCCCTGGTAAAAGCTGGGGTGGAAGGAGATAAGGCTGTTTCCGAGATCGCCGCGGGCACCGCCGCAGGCGGGCCCTGGGGAGCGGTGCTCTCCACCGCTTGGTCTTTACGGCATACTCTGTATAAGATTTTGGTGTGCATCTGCCTGCTTTTCCTCATCTTGATCGTGCTACTCACGTCCCTGCCCACCATTGTGACTAACCAAGTTTTTGGTCTCAACGGTGCGGACATGGCAACCCCCCTCACCCTGTCCCAGTCCATGACAAGGCTGTCCGGGGTGGTGGCAGACACACTGGAGGCGGCCCACCAGGCGGCTCTGGAGCGGGTCAATGCCCTCATCGCAGAGGGCGGCTGCGACCAGGAGCTCTCCCTGGAAGCCTTGGACGACCAGGCGGGGGATTCCTCCTACGATGTGGCCTACGTCCTGTGCGCCTACTCCGTTTCCATGGAACAGCTGGGTACCAGCGAGGAGGATATGGTCAGAAAGCTTTCCAACCTGGCGGACAAGCTGTTCCCTGTCACTTACGAGGTGAAGACAGCCGAGGTACAGGTGGAGCCGGATACAAGCTCTGAGGACGAAGAAAACCCTTCCAGCAGACCACAGACTCAAACAGTTTCGTACTTGTCTGCCACCATCCACCCCCTGAACCAGGACGCCATCCTGGAAGCCTTTCAACTGGACCCGGAAGCTGCCTACGGGGACTTCTCCATCACCTGTGGGGAGGCCATTACCAACATGGCCACCGCGTTGAAGCTGACTTTGTATGGCTCCATGTTGGGAGGAATCGGCGGAGGCACCGGCACTCGCCAAGGCGGGGAGGAGGTGGCCGCCATCGCCCTGTCCCAGGTGGGGCAGGTAGGCGGCTATCCCTACTGGAGCTGGTACGGCTTTTCCAGCCGGGTGGAGTGGTGCGCCTGCTTTGTCTCCTGGTGCTACGCCCAGGTGGGGCTTTCCGAGCCCCGGTTTTCCGGCTGCACCTCGGGAGGCATGGCCTGGTTCCAGTCCCACGGCCAGTGGGCAGACCGAAACTACGCCGATATCGCTCCCGGGGACGCCATCTTTTTCGATTGGGACGGTTCCGGCAACGCCGACCATGTGGGCATTGTGGTGGGTGTGGATGAAAGCCGCGTCTACACCGTGGAGGGCAACTCCGGAAACGATGCCTGCAACTATAAGAGCTACCCCCGGGGCAGCTCCGTGATTCGCGGCTACGGGTTGATGCTGTGGCCGTAGTTTTTCGGGGAACTCCCTTGCAGTTGTTGACTTGATGGCATAGAATAGCTATAATATAGTCAGAATATTGCTATCGACGGAAAGGAGAGACGTGGCTATGATCATCCGTCCATCCGCGGCAATCCGTCAGAACTACAACGAGATCGCCGAGCAGTGCAGAAAGACCGGGGAGCCTGTTTTCCTCACCAAGAATGGGGAAGGGGACTTGGTCGTTATGGACATCGAGACCTACAACCGCCGGGAAAAAATGCTGAAGCTCCGGGAAGAACTGCTGGCGGTGGAGGAAGACAGAATGAACGGAAACAAAGGGTATTCTGTGGAAGAAGTCGCGGCCATGATGCGCAGCGTGATCCAGGAGGCATCAAATCGTGGAGAAGCAGAGTAACTACCGTATCATTGTGTCCGAGCGGGCAAAGCAGATGCTGGTTTCCCACGCTGCTTTTTTGGCGCAGGTCAGCCCAGAGGCGGCGGAAAGACTGACTGTGGAATTTGAGAAGGCTGCCAATTCTCTGGAAACCATGCCCCAGAGATGCCCGTGGTTTTCTGGGGAACATATTCCCCAGCACACATACCGATTTATCTTGTTTGAAAAGCGCTATATGCTCCTCTTTCAAATCGTAGACAATACTGTTTACGCGGACTATGTGGTGGATTGCCGACAGGATTACAGCTGGCTTATCAAATAAGAGAATAGCAGAAGGAAATCGCCACTGGCTTGCCGGTGGCGATTTTTTATGCCCAAAAGGGAGGTGCAACCTTGGAAGAAAAAGAAATCAGCAACATTTACGCCATCCCGGCAAACTACACCGATTCTGGCAAGCTGCTGGGGGGCATGGTGGAACCCAGGAACGCGGTGGAGACCGGGTTCCTGTTGTGTTTGGTGGGAGCGCCGGAGCTGTTGTGGATTCCCATGTCCGGCACCATCCGGGTGGTGGTCATGACCGTCACTCTGCTGCCCCTGGGGGTGGTGTCCCTCATGGGGGTGGACGGCGGCTCCCTGTTCCAGTACCTGGGGCACATCCTCCGGTTCTGGACCCACCGGCGAAAACTCCACTTTAGGAGGGTGAGCAGCTATGGCAAAGAAAAAAAGAGAAGCTAAGGGGGAATCCGCCCAGTCCTTCCTGCCCGTCCGGGACATCCGCAACGGCTTGGTGGAGACCACCGATGACCGTTACTTGAAAATCCTGGAGATCGAGCCCATCAATTTCGCCCTGCGGTCTTCGGAGGAGCAGTTCAACATCATCTCCAGCTTCGCCAGCTGGCTGAAGATCTCCCCCGTCCGCTTGCAGCTGAAGACCATCACCCGTCGGGCGGATTCGGATAAGCACATCTCTTTGGTGAAGGAAGAGCTAGCCCGGGAGGACAATCTCCAGTGCCGGGCTCTGGGGGAGGACTACCTGCGGCTCATCCAGGACGTGGGCAGCCGGGAGGCTCTCACCCGCCGGTTCTTCCTCACCTTCCAGTATGAAGCCGTGGGCCGGGACGATGGGGACTACGCCAAAATCTACGGCGCCCTCCAGGGGGCGGAGCAGACCGCCCGAGCCTATTTTCTCCAGTGCGGCAACGGCATTGTGCAGCCCGCCAATCCGGATGAGGCCACAGCGGAGATCCTCTACCAAATCTTCAACCGCCGTTCCTGTGTGAAGGAGCCATTTCAAACCCGGGTGGACCGGGTGGTGCTGGACACCATGGCCGCCCAGGGCCTGACCTTGGGCCTGGACCCTGTGCCGGAAATCCCCGTGGTGGAGTTTCTGGCGCCCCGGGGCATCGATTTCACCCACTACAACCACATTATAATGGACGGCAGATACTACTCCATCCTGTACATCCGGGGAAATGGCTATCCCAGCCGGGTGCGTGCTGGATGGATGTCCGCCCTTATCAACGCCGGCGAAGGCATCGACATTGACATCCACTTGCGGCGGGAGAACCGCAGCCGGGCCATCGACAAGGTGGCCCAGCGCATCCGCCTCAACCGTACCAAGCTCAAGGGGATGCAGGACACCAGCACCGACTACGAGGAGCTGGCAAATTCCATCCAGGCAGGCTATTTCATCAAAAACGGCATCGCCAATTACAACGAGGACCTGTTCTACTTGAGTGTTTTCATCACTGTGTCCGCCCAGACCTATGAGGAGCTGCTATGGCGGAAACGCCAGATGACAGACATGCTCAAATCCATGGATATGCAGGTGAGTGAGTGCCACTTCCAGCAGGAGGCTGCCCTTCGCTCGGTGCTGCCCTTCCTGTCCATAGACTCTGGTTTGGAGAAAAAGTCCCGACGGAACGTGCTCACCAGTGGGGCGGCTTCCACCTACGGCCGGGCCATCATCAACAACTCTAAAAATAAAATCATCCTGAACCTGGAGCCGGACGAAGCCCGCACAGTGCAGGAAACGCTCAAGCTCACCCGCTCAGAAGTGCGGGCCATCACCCAGTTCGAGCGGGGGAGGCCCTGATCTGCTCCAACTCCAACAAGGTGCCGGTGGTTATCAAGGCGTCTCAAACGGAGCTGGAGATGATCACCACCGACCGGGCGGAGCTGGAGGCACTCCTGCTGGAGAGAAAGAAAACGCGTAAGGAGGGAAAAGCGCACAAAACGGAAAAAACGCAGAGGGAGGAGGTAGAAACATCACCGTCAAGTTTGCCTGATTATACGTCTGATTCCAAGAAAGGAAGAACGTGACTATGAAAACAAAAAAGAGAATACTCGCAATGTTACTGGCAGTGGTGCTGATGTTCAGCGCACTGCCAGTTTCTGTATCTGCCGACGGGATTTCCAGTGAACTTCCCACGGAAAGTAGCGTGGAGAGCCAGCCGGAGGAAACGGAAGAACCAGCTCAAACAAACGGAACCATCAGCATCTCGGACAGCTCCGGTGACGTGCCTGTCCTCTACGCCCAGGACAGTTTCAGCTCCCTGAAAAGCGATGTGGAGGGTGGCGTCAACTACATGACCAGCTATGGCGTGACCCGCCAAAGCATCGTCCGGGAGCTGGAAGCTCATGAGGACGACAACTACTACCTGGGGACCCCCTACGAGGGCGGCGACGCCCAATCACCAAACGGGGATGCCTCCTACAACAGCGGCACCGTGGGCATGAACTGCGCCGGTTTTATCAGCTACGTCCTTCGGAAAGCCGGCTTGGACGCGGAAACTACCATGGAAATCATGCACCAGACGCCCGTGAATCAGTACGGTTCCGGCTTGCCTTACGACTGGCTGGCAGGGGCCTCCAACTACAAGAATTTGATTGAAAACGGCAATATCAGCGCCTATGCTTTCCGCACCAAGCAGGAGCTGCTTTCCAGTGGCTTGGCCGAGAAAGGCGACATCATTTTGATGTGGTGGAGCAACTCCCCTGGCGCGGACGGGGCCGACAATCACATTGGCTTTTATTGGGGCAACTATGACGGCGAGGACAAAATGTGGCACAGCGGCACGGAACCCAGCTCCGGCAACCAGATCAGTGCCATTACCCCCAAGACGCCGGGCAGTTTCTACATCCTCATTAAAATCGAGGAAAAAATCGTCAACCACAATGTGACCCTCACCAAGACCTCAGCGGATGTGAGCATTGCGCAGGGCAACTCGGCGTACAGCTTGGCCGGGGCAACTTACAATGTCTACAAAGGGACTTCCGGCACCGGCTCTGTGGTGGCCATCTTCACCACGGATGCCGCTGGCCGCGCCACCCTGTCCACGCCCTTGGAGGACGGCACCTACTCGGTAAAGGAGGTAACGCCGCCCAAGGTGTACACGTTCACTATCAACGGGACAGACACCAGCTTGTCGGTGGAGGACGAACCGGGAACTTTGACCCTCAAGCTGAAGAAGAAAGACTCCCAGACTGGCAGCACACCCCAGGGTAATGCCTCGTTAGCCGGTGCCATATACCAGGTGAGCTACCAGAAGGGCGGGCAGACCGTGACGGAAGAACTGACCTCCGACGCCTCCGGCAATTTGGGGACTCTGGAGGGCCTGCCCCTGGGAACGGTGACGGTCAAAGAACTCACCGCCCCAGAGGGGTACCGATTGGACACGGAAGTCCACACTTATACGGTGGACGGTTCCCAACTCACCGGGGATGTGTACGAGCTGGAAGTGGACGATCTTACCGAGGACGTGATGCGGGGTGGGCTGAGCATCCAGAAACTGGACTCCCAGACAGGGACAACACCCCAGGGCGATGCCAGTCTGGAGGGGATTTATTTCGAAATTGTCAACAATAGCACCAACCCTGTTGTGGTGAATGGCAATACTGCCGCCCCCGGACAGGTAGCTATGACCATTACCACTAGTTCCGCAGGTGTAGCTACCACCGGGGAAAACGCTTTGCCCTACGGCGACTACACCGTGCGAGAAGTCTCTACCAACGATTCCATGCTCCAGACCTTTACGGAAGAAATTTCCGTCACCATTGACTCTGATGGAGAGATGCTAGAGTACGAGGCAGAAAATGAAGTTGTTCGGGGCGGTATTGACATTTCCAAGGAGGACAGCGAGATGGGGAGCACACACCCCAGGGCAATTCCTCCTTTGCAGGCATTGATTTTGAAATCATCAACCGCAGCGCCAACCCCGTGGTGGTGGGCGGCCAGACTTACGCTGTGGGCGAGGTGGTAATAACCATCACGACCGACGAATCCGGTACTGCAAGCACTGGCAGCGATGTGCTATCCTATGGCACCTACGAAGTCCGAGAGTCACAGACCAACGAAAGTATGCTGCTGACCTGGCAGAGCGAAACCGTCCAGGTGCGGCAGAATGGTCACTCGGTCTCCGTCACCGCCGTGGATGAGGTAGAGCGGGGTGGCCTCAGCGTGGAGAAGCAGGACACCATCACCGGTTCCACACCCCAGGGCGACACCAACTTTGAGGGCATCACCTTTGAGATCATCAACAACAGCCGAAACCCCGTGATGGTAGAGGGCCAGAAATACCAGCCCGGCGAGGTAGTCAAGACCCTGGTGACGGACAGCGAGGGCAAGGCCAGCACAGCGGACGATCTACTACCCTACGGTGAATATATTCTCCATGAAAGTGCTACCAACGAGTCCATGTTGCTGACGGCCCCTGACCAGACCGTCTTGGTGGAGGACGATGGGGTGATCTACGAGTTCACCATGGCGGACGAGGTGGTGCGAGGCGGCGTCTTGATTGAAAAGCGCGACCTGGAATCCGGCCTGCTCACTCCCTTGGGCGGGGCATCCCTGGACGGGACTCTATTTGAAATCACAAATAAATCCAAGAATGCTGTGTACGTCAACGGTGCTCTCTACGCCCCCGGTGAGGTATGCGCTACCATCGAGGTCAAGGACGGCATTGCCCAGACCGAGAACCGTGCGCTGC
>OIYW01001797.1_pt1 | contig 12762 bp, 5 predicted proteins | sample 1588351 | NCBI WGS metagenome assembly OIYW01 (sample SAMN03283268) | human gut metagenome | biome: human-associated habitat; material: feces | host: Homo sapiens | place: USA | collected 2013 | reverse complement strand
AACCAACAATGCAATAATGTAATAATAATCGTCTTCTCCAACTTTTAAGGTAATAAAAAATTTCTCACGAATATCCTGCTGTAATGATTGCTCCGCCAATACTTTTTTAATATGATCTTTCTTTACAATATATGGCGGTGTTTCACTTTCAGAATAACCCGCATAATCACGACGCATTGCCTCAATAAGTTTTGCACAATACAGCTGTAACAAACCAGGGAAATAGTTTGTTGTTCCGAAAATCGTTGAAATCAATACTTCTGTGTCGTTATCTTTAGGAAATCTAAAACCAAGATAAGATAACGCTACCTCCAACAGCTCTCTTGCCTCCATGGATTTAAACGGTTTTACAGTCAATGACTCCAAATGTGTAAGAACACTATTATTACCTAATGCAACTTCCCGTTTGAACCGAACAATATTACGTAATCCAGCTACCACAAATTTAAATCTACCTGAGCCGATACTTTGAATGTCTTTAAGTGCATCAAATGGTCGATATCCTACGCTTTCACAGCTTTCAATAAATACATCCGCTTCATCCATTAATAATAAAAGATACGGTATGTAATCCGTACTACTACGCAGACACTTCTTTATGTCCCGAGCAAGTTCGCTCCAATCATCGGTAATATGCTCTTCCTTCAGAATGCCTTCATCAAATAATGCAGCAGAAATTTTCTTGGCAGCTGCTTTGTAATCATTTCCTTTAATATCCACTAAAATGGCACGATCACCATTTTCGTCATGATCGATATCTTTTCTCGCCATTCTAAGCAAGGCTGATTTACCAAGCTGACGTCCACCATATACAATGTTTACACCTGTGGGCGATTCAATTTTTTCAAGTTCATATTTCCGTCCAATAAAAATTTCTGGAGGCATAACATCCGCAGATTTATCAATATATGGCTGATATGATGCGAAAGGCATTATAATTGACATAAGCATTCTGTTAATTGCTGTTTCTGAATAGTGTTTTGCCAAAAATACAAGAATGACTCTGTCAATAACAGCAAAAACCTTACCACTCATATCCGTTTTGGTTTTTCTTGCTAAGATTCTTCTGTCTGATGATGTCAAAGCATAATCAAGCAATACAATAGTATTCTTTGCATTTCCAACCTCTTTAAAAATGTCAATTAATCTAGATGCATCTGTCTTTCCGAAAATGCAAACTACTCTAAAGCCCTTCTCCTCTGCTTCTGATCCAAAAACAGAAATTGGATGCTTGTAATTACTCTTTCTGCCATTTTGAGGACGTTTAAGTACAACTGAATAGTTTTCGATCTTTCCAAGAATTGACTCTTCTTTATGCACTATCTCCAGATTAAATCCAAGTGCGTTCAGTAAGTTTTTCAGGGCTGACTCACCTACACCAGCACCTCTTGGCCACGTCTCTAACAATCGATTACCGCCTTTAATATCCTTGTTGGCCTTAGTTGTATTAACTAACGATTTGAGTGTTGCACCAGAATCTGCAGTCTTTCTATAGTTGATATCATATTCATCAAAGAATTTTTCCAAATAGTCTTCCTGTTGAACAGTCACATCCAAATCCAAATCATGTGTTATAACTCGGTTCAACAAATCTTCAGCTGCCGCATAATTCTGTTGCTCAATACGTTCTCTTATCTGGGCAACCGCTTTACTTATGAGTTCATCTTCCTCCCAAGAACCATTTTCCTTAAGATAAACATCTAAGCTCATTTGTAAATCATGCGCTCTAACCTGAGCATCATTTTTGATCTTCTTTCTGAACTCTTCAAGAATTTTCACAAAAAAGCCATAATTCTGAGTATCAATAGCCCATAAATACCAGACTTCCATAATCTGAAGAATCGCCTCTTTGCTATTTTCAACGGTATTATCTATCTGTCCATAACTTTGTGCTAACTCAATATCTTCAATAAACTCTTTTCTTTTGTTTTCTAGATCTCGCAATGGATATACGATCGCTTTTTCAATATTATATTTCTCATACTCTTCACTAGATAGGTTTTTACCTTGACAATCGAAATATTTAAGAATTAATGATGCACTGCCGTAATCATCATCACCTGCAAATATTTTTTGTAATCTATCCGAAAGATCTGTTTCATTTTCATCACAATGTGACTGGATTCTTGACATAATAGAAAAATCTGGAAGTTCAAGCACTTCATCTAATATTGGTAAAAAGTCTTCATCCAATAATACCTTATCGCTTTTTAAGAAATCGATATAATAGTATTTGTATGTGCCCTCCTTATACCCTCCAGACAAACGCTGTTCAAGTTCTCGTAATGTCTGTACTAAAACAATTTTCCCTGATTCTTTGCTTAACTCCATTGAGTTTGTTTTAGTCAAATCTTCGATCGACTTATTTATACTATTTAATAATGGTGTACGAATTTTTTTATAAGCATATAAAGAAGTATCCTCCGTGCTAGTAAATGAAGAATTCATAACAGATACATAATTACAAAGCGCAACTACAACTTTATAAACTTTTTTATAAAGATTCGTTCTTAAGCTACTCATCAAATCAGATGTTTTCTTAGCAACACGCATATTTTGTGAGGCCAAATCCCAATAAAAATCCAATGCAGAATTTATCTTTGCAGGATCAATATTTTCTTCGCAAATGGAAGCTTGATCTTTCACATATGTGATGGCAAGAAAATCTTTCAGCATATCCAACATATCTCTATCATCGTCAGAAACCACTTTCAGATATTCACACAAATCACTACCAGTACCTAAAAGAAGCTTTGTGGTTTCAATGAATCGTTTATGCGATGCATTTTCCTTTAAATTTCCGTTCCCATAGTTTTCATAGTATCCTTTTGCTTCGCGACGGATTTCAGCCAATCGTTTTTCCCAAGAGCCCCTTTCTTTTTCTCTATATTCAGCATAACAATCCACACCCTTGTGCTGTTCATTTTTGAATGTCATCAAATCATAAACAACCTTCTCAAGATTTGGATTTTCTTTGAATAAAGGGGTTTCACTCAACATAGAATACAACTGCTGAATTGAATAGTCATAACTATACTGGTCAAAGAAATAGTTTCGTAATGCAGCTGCAACAATATAATAATCCGAAATAGGTACCGTATCTCCATAAAAGACATTAAAAATTGTATCCGAGCTATATGTACACCTTTCCATAGGATCATTTACAGCATATGCCAGCTGACGATAAAATGGTTCAAAATATGGGTGTTGCTTAGCTAACGCTTTTAAATATGCCGAAGCAGCATATGTTTTCCCAGAAACAATCATTTTCTGATATGTAGAAATATACTTTTTTTTCTCTTCTTCCAAGATTGATGGTACCGCAGAATTAACAGTCTTCGTGGTTGCCTTATAGCTTCTGTTCCCTCCTGTTTCTTCAGCCTCAATTACAATCTCTTTAAGTAATCTAGTTTCTTCACTACTAGACTCATTTTCAGCAACACCATTTTTTCCTATCGTTTTGTTTTCGCCAGTATTTTCAGATTCTTCAAGTGAAACTGTTTCATCTTCCGATTGCTGTTTCTCCTTTTTTTCTTTCAAAATAGGTGGCTCTGCCGTTAAATTCTCATCATTTTCAATAGATTCCTTCGTTTCAAACAAAATTGGCTCTTTTGTTGCGATATCATACACAGAATTCTCAAATAATGTAGTATAACCAATATTTCTCAATTCGAGCGTAAACTCGCTTAATAACCAATTAGCTACAGTCTCTGCCTGTTCCAACGTATTTCCCGTAACAATTAATACATCTCCTGGATTAACTTTATCATTTACAGTTTCTTTAAATTCTTGTAATTGTTCAACATTTTCCGTCACTATTCCAGCGAACCAGTTAGTAATATCACTATCCTTGCCAGGATATCCTTCAACAAAATAATCTGTTGCCATTACATTCATCCTAATCACAAATTCATAATCAGGAACCAACTTACGTTGTTTAATGCTACTGTCAAAAGAAAGAAGACGCACAATTGACGAATTTGCAGTATCTTCAATTGGTTCACCATCATCTTGTGAAGATACTTTTTCTTTTATATTCTGATTAATAAAAGAAAGAGAATCTTTTGCTACAAAAGCACGTTCTCCACGTGGAGACAAAGTGAAAAACTCACCCATTTTATCAACTACATATCTTTTCAAATAACCAAACTGGTACAATTTTTCAGTAGAAAGTTTATAGCTTTCTGCTTTACCATTCTTCTTTTCTGTAATACTTTTTATTGAATACCCACAGCCCTTTAAAGCTTCAACCATACACTCAAGTTTTTCTTTTGGATACTGTTTTATGATATCATTTCTGAACTCTTTTACGCCAAATTTAGTTTCTGCCTTTGAACTCATTTGGACATGCAAAATAAAAGGCTTTTCCTTAACCAAGATTCCTTCATACTCTTTGCCAGCAACGTTATCAACCAGTTCAGGTTCTTCCATTTCAGATTCTTTCGATTCATTTTTTACCACATAATTGTTCTCATCCTTTTCTGTTTCGTCTACTGGTGATTCTGAAGTATCAAGCTCAACCGCCCCCTTCTCGGAACTATTGTTGGTAATTTCTACATTTAACACTTCATCATTTGGCTCTTTTATGGACAATGTGCCAAACTGAATACCCATAGCAATTTCTTCTTCAAAGCATGATGCCAATCTATACATTAAAGAAAACTTTTTCTTAGCATCTATTTCCCAGAATGCCTCTTGTAACCAAATATATGGTTTTCCTAACGACTGTAAATCATCACGTTCCATTGCATCAATGTTTAAGTTATTTAAAGTATTTTTTCTATTCTGCAAAATATTCTCTGTTTTTTCATCATCAGAGTGCAAAGACAAAAAGAATTTAATTCCATTTACATACCTATCATTTTCTTCGAAAACCTTCTTAGCTTCTTCCAATTCATTTTCGAGAACCACATATTTTGTATTGGGCTCACGACTATTAAGAGCTTCATATTTTGAAACAAACTCCGTCTGTTTTTCATTTATCTTCTCTAAATATGTCCTTATTTTCTCTCCCAAGCTAGTAGGAATAAATTCTTCAACATCTAAAATCTCTTTTAGACTAGAAATGCTTCTATTAAGATCCACTGTAATGGATCTCATATCCTTTAATAATTCTTGAAGCTCTAAAACCGTTTCTGATTTAGACAAATTTCTCAACTCCTTCTTTTGTGTAATTAATAAACTTTTTTTGGTAAATGCTTCTTACTTGTTGGTATTCTCAAACTGGCTTACTTTGGGATCTGACGAATATGCCGTTTTACACCATTACAAACTTACAAGGTTCTCAAACTTTTTTATCTGCTGAGATAATTTGTAGTTTGTTTTACACCATTACAAACTTACAAGGTTCTCAAACTGTAAGCTCATACATGACAGCTTATTACAGTTTTACACCATTACAAACTTACAAGGTTCTCAAACCGGAACTAACGTATCAAGCACTTTATTATCGTTTTACACCATTACAAACTTACAAGGTTCTCAAACGACTGAATGGACGCAGAAGGGAAGGTTGTTGTTTTACACCATTACAAACTTACAAGGTTCTCAAACGGATTTTAGGAGGTGTAGGAAACGTGAAAAGTTTTACACCATTACAAACTTACAAGGTTCTCAAACACTGTAATTGCCAAATGGTTTGGAATTGCAGTTTTACACCATTACAAACTTACAAGGTTCTCAAACGTTACGCCGATATTGCCATGAATACGCCCGGTTTTACACCATTACAAACTTACAAGGTTCTCAAACAGTAATGCTGAGTTATTGAATCAGTATATAGTTTTACACCATTACAAACTTACAAGGTTCTCAAACGTATCTACGCTATACAGAACAAAGGATAAAGTTTTACACCATTACAAACTTACAAGGTTCTCAAACATTTACACTTCAAGTAACTATGATGAGTATGTTTTACACCATTACAAACTTACAAGGTTCTCAAACTACTTATCATGACAGAAATTATTTTATTTCGTTTTACACCATTACAAACTTACAAGGTTCTCAAACGACAGGTTCCCAGCCTGTAACGTAGCAGTGTTTTACACCATTACAAACTTACAAGGTTCTCAAACAGATCAGAAGACATCCGGCAATACAAGCTAGTTTTACACCATTACAAACTTACAAGGTTCTCAAACTGACAAGATCAGCATTAACGATCTTTCCATGTTTTACACCATTACAAACTTACAAGGTTCTCAAACCTCAAATGAGATCATCACCGAACCGAACATATCGGTCAATATGCGTAAGCCACCTAGTAATGTATAAAACACATGTCTTCATCTATTAATTGATTTTTTTCACATTCTAAATTTTTCCCTTGATGTGCCTCAACTAATAATAAATTTATTTTATAATAAAATGTTGCTTTGTACAATTCTTTTATCTGCATTTCTGACAAATAATTTTTCACATTTATAAATACCAGCAAGCGAACTCCACACAATGATTTCAGTACTTTGACATACTCCAAGAGCCGTTCAAACATATCAATTTCTTCTGTATCCAACTGAACCCCATATATTTTATAAAGATCAAGTACATCTAACTCCAGTCGAAATTGAATCGGATATGGCATTTTTAAATTTAAATCATCCAAATAATGAACAACTTTAGCATTCAATTCACATATTTCTGCATACTGCTCTTCCATCGAAACAGTTTTCAATTTCTGAAACAACTTACCCAGTATTTTCTTATTGTTAATATCTACAGAGAACGGATTCCAAACAATTTCTGCTACTTTATTCAGAGATAATATTTTTTCACCTTCTGATAAGATAATATCTCCTTCTGATCCCTGACTTTGATTATACAAATTTTGCAAAAAAGCAGAAAAATACTCTCTGTTTTCTATTGTTATCACCTGAACTTCATTTTCACGAAACTCCAGGGTCAATTCCCGTTCTCCATAGATAAATTTCATAACACTACCAGCCTTTCATCACTGTCCAGCACATCCGATTTTGATTCACCCACAATATATTCCATTCTGGAATATTGCTTTTCTGTAATCTTTAGTACCTGTACCAGACCATCATCCGGCCCGTTTTTTCGCACATTCGCAATAATAGCATCTGCCACTGTTGTATTCTGTGCAATTTTACAGTAAACAGATTCCTGCAACATTAGGAAACCGCTTTTTATCAAATACTTCCGAAATAAGCGGTAATTTTTTCTTTCTGACTCCGTGCCAACAGGCAAATCAAACATCACAAGTATTCTCATATATCGATAACTCATTTTCTATAAAACCTGATCAATGACACATCCGCATCTTCCAATGCATCAAACACACTTTTACAATATATTTTTATCGCGTTACTGATAAGTTCACATCGCTCATTGATTATCACTTCCTGATTCATCAAATTGACCAGTTCCATTTTTTGCGTGTGTTCAAACTCCACAAGTGTCATATGCGATACCAGACGATCTACAAGTGGTCGGAACGGCTCCATCAAATCAGATGCAAGATTAAACTGATTAAACATATTATCATGAAACAAGCCTAACTGTGTCAGATATCCATTTAAAACAATTTCACGATTAAAAGCAGAAAGCAAAATGCTATACCCATAGTTCAATGCTGCATTAATAAGTAAATCATCCGTCCTGGTAAATGATTTTCCGAAGAGTGCATTAAAATATACTTTTGCAGCATGTCCCTCTCTATTTGTTGCATCACCATATTCAATTTCGCTCAAATATTCCTGTAACAGCATTGCTTCATTTTTTCCAAGTTCCTGAAGCAGACATTTTTGTTGGCGTATCTTTTCAAAGACAATTTCTGTCCACACTGCTCCTTTGATATCATCAGACCATGCAGTCTGCCGTTTGATTTTCAAACTACAATCATGTGAACCATAATAGGGCATCATTTCGGCAGATGGATTTCTCTTTTCATCGCAAAATATCACTTTCACTTTTTTCTTCACCAATTCCGACAGTAACGCCGCCGTCAATGATACAGCTGTTGATTCAATCAGTAACGTGCGGATTTCTCCCAGATGGATTTTTGTTGTAGTATCTTTTCGCACCACCAGATATCCCATTTGATAATCTAATTTTGCACTCGAAGATACCACAACCGTTCTCCAGCTCATATTATATTGTCAGCAGATCAATTTCTCTGCTGAATACACCTGTAACAGATTGATCTATCAGTTTTAATTCCTGAACATTCATTACTTTCTTGTTTAGATATGTGACTCCCGACTTTTTGCCACCTTCAATAATTTTAAGTTCCACTCCTATACCGCTTTGGAAATTCAAAAATATCTGCATCAATACTTTGCATTGTTCTTCCAATGATATTTCAGCAAATTTTTCTCTTTTTTCTATAATTGTATCGCCTATGGCACCAACTTTTTTCTTAAAAATAGACTGCTGATATTTTTGTATAATAAGTTCATACACAAATTCGTTCTGCTGTTTTGAAAGAACCTGTTTCCCATTCTTATCTTTTTCTTCAAAATTGCCAGTAGAGCATGCCTTTTCTATTTTTTTAATATATAACATTGTATCCATCGGCAGACATAATTGCACAGCACTTATTAAAATAATCCGATCACCAGTTTTTCCAGCCAGATAATAATAGAATCCATTATATTTTATCAGTGAACCACTAGGAATCATTTTTTTCCTTATTATCACATCTGATACTACTTTTTCCTTATTTTCCTGCTGCAATACATTGGAAAAATATTCCACCATCTGCTCTTCCGTCAGTTTTTTTGATCCACCCAGATAAATTGGCAAAGCTTCCAGACTTCGAACCGTTTTCCCGCCAGCTTTATATTCTAGTAAAGTATATCCTGCAACTGCAATTGTGGTTACTCCACCATACTTCGTTACATCTGCCAGCCTTGGATCATTCATTTTAACCGGAATATACGCATCTGTATTACCACTTTCTGCTTTTTTTGCACTCCATATCGTAGCCTTTTGTGTGATACCACCGTGTTTTTCATATACCATTTTTGTGATCAATGGTGAATTCTTATTTAAATATTTTTTTACAAGCTGAATTGTTCCCGGATGCTCCTTTGTCTGTGCAACCCACGCGGTTTCACCATTTCGTGTCACATCCCACTCGAAAATTTTATCCATATTATAGCGATTTTCTCTGCTGTTCGGATTTTTCTTTGCTTCCTTAATAAAATTCAACGGATTGCTTGTAAATTTTACACGGTATGTATTTCCAGCTACGATATTCAAATAAGCATCATGTGCATGATGATAATTATTTACACAACGCACTTTATAACAATCAAATTTCTGCCGGAACGCAGATACTACACTTGCTTTTGAAAATACAATCTCTGAATTTGCAAATGCCTGTTCAAAAATCTGTGTAATTGCTTTTGTACCCTGGCTGGTTTCTACAAGCTGACGACCGATAAAAGCAGCTTTTTCCTCATCTGTAAACGCAGACATTCTGGTTAAGCGATTATATTTTTCCTCCGTTAAGAATCCTTTTTTACGCAGACTCTTCCAGAATGGCATCATTTTGTTGCGGATCTCCGGTTCGATTGGGAAACTGTCACTCTTATGTGCATTCTTCTCTTTTTTCACCAATACCAGATTGTTGCTGATATTATCATCTTTTATAAAATGCCTTGGGTAAATATGATCAATATCATACAAATTATCATTCATCAACTGTTCCAGTTCGATCGCTTCACCCGTATACATACATTTTCCCATCTGCAAATAATACAGATATAACTTTTTGATTCTGAACTGGCTCTCGGGAGTGTCACTTAGTTCTTCACTCCAGGTTTTTCCTTCTTTACCAAGTGCCTTATACAAATCTACAAGTTTCTTCTGTCTGGATACGGTACGTTTTCCTTTCTCGCCATCGGAACGTGTCATTTCTACAAATATACGTTTCGGCGGGCAGCCAATGATCTGCTGAACTTCATCCACAACCCGGATGGTCTGCCAAACCATACGTTTCACCGGTGCTGACAGATACATTTCATCCAAATCTTCGATTTTCCACTCACACAGCGGCTTTTCTGCGGTAGTCACCATCTCATTCAATTTGTCTTTGTATGTAAAGCGATCACTCAAAAGTTCCATCAGATTACAGTTTGTATCCCACATTGCCTGAATAAGACCTTTAATTTCTCCATCGTCTTTTGAAGCACCTTCCATAGTCAGGAACGCTTTTGATAATCTTCCCCAGCTGGAAAATTTGAATCCGAAAATTCTCTTCTTTTGTGCTTCTGTCAGTTGATTTCCATATACTTCTTCCACTTTTTCTTTCAGAAGTTTTTTACCATCACCAAATACAGTTCCCCAGAATATAATATCTTCTATCATTTTTCGATGCTCATCAGTGTGTACTGTATCACCAAACACTCCTTTAAATTTCCCAACGGAAGATAATGAGTTATGGAAACCACCATCGATACCGGAAATACAGCTATCCTTTTCCTCGCCGGAAATAACACCATTTTGAAGCAGATAATTTGTCAATCGTGTCATTGACACTTTCTTGCCATCTCCAAACAGGTCATGATAAATCTCCTGTTTTAAAGAGACCGGAATTTTTTCTCCCCTGATACGAAGATTATTCAGTTCATTTAAAACCTGAAATTTTTCATATAGCAGCGATTGCTTTGGCAATGCCTGTTCCCCTGACAAATAAGTGCAGCGTCTGACCATTCGTCCGATAAATTTTTCCGCACTCTTTTTCACATCTATTTTATCCTCAAAATTCCATGGATATATTTTTCCCGATGCTTTTCTTTCCGCCCAGACATTATATCCTTTTTTATCTTTATATTCCTGTCCCAACGGTCCCACGTAATACGGAATTTGAAACATGAATAACTTCAATATTTTTTCAGATACACTCAGCCCCGTATCATCTTTTTCCTGCAAAAATGGCAAATAAAGCTCTGCATGCTTTAAAATTGCCAGCATTTCTCTGGCATGTACCTGATTTGGGATAACACCGTTGGAAGCAGTCAGTTGTTTCGGCAGAAAACTCTCCGTTTCTATTTCCTCCAAAATATATGTAACACCTTCATCATCCTGCGGAAATTTTCCCAACACTTTTTTAATATGTTTATACAGATCTTCCTGTTTTCCGCCGCTTAATCCACGTCGAAATGTTCCATGATATTTAACACTGCCAACGTATGCACTGTAACTTTCTGACTTTGCACTTTCATTTCGAAACATTTCGAAATATTCTTTTGTATCATATTTTTTCAATATGTCTTTCAAAATTTGCAAATCTTTCTTATGTTTTTCATAAGATGCGACACGTGCAACTGACAGATATCGTTCGCCATTCATAATTCCAGACAAAACACCGCTATCATGCACTGCTTTTACAGCATAGATCATATTCATCTCAGATTCATCCAGTAACTCCTGAATCGTATTTTCCTTATCCTCATAATCAGAATCCTGAAAAGAAAATGCTATTTTTTTCTGTTCTTCATCATATTCCTTATCCGGGAACAGCTCTGACAATTTTCCTTTCAGACCACAGATCAGATTAACAAACTGGATTTCTCTTTTCTGTTTTTTACTGAGGTTCATTTCCGCAAGCAAATTTTCCACTTTTTTCTTTCTGGAATCGCTGCTTCTAAAGATTTCCTGCAATCGCTCCCCGGACACCTGTTCCGGGAAATCAAGGTCTTCATCTGTTAAGGTATCTACAAACATCTGATAGGATTCAGCTATATTACTGTTCTCTCCTTCAATTTGAAGGGAGCTATTCAGGAAATGACCTCTATGTTTAAACATATTTAACAGTGCCAGATATACCAGACGCACGTCATGTGGTTCTTCTGATTCCAACAATTCTTTTCTCAAATGAAATATTGTCGGATATTTTTTATAATATCCCGCATCAGAAAACAGTTTATCTGCAAATAAGCCGTACTTCTGCTTATTGTTTTCACTGCGATCTTCCATATGAAATTTACTTTCATCCAATCGAACAAAAAAACCAGGATCCACTTTTTCAATTTCATCCGCAAACAATTCCTTTAAAGCGCCTATTCTTGCCACTTCGCGCTGTCTGCGACGTCTGTTGACCCGATATGTTCTTCGTTCCACCGAAGTCTCTGCTGACGGAAACAGGCGCACTCCCCACAAATCTTTTCCTTTTGCTCTTAATATATGATATGAAGAATCAGTCACTGCCCAACCCAGAGAATCAGTTCCCATATCCAATCCCAGATAGTATGTAAATTTTGTTTCCATTTTTACCTCCTTCCATTCTTGACAGACAACCCCCTCCTGTGCTATTCTAATCGTACAAACTTACAAGGTGAGTGCAAATAAGGAATTATTCCGACATCGATTGCCCGCATTGTGCGGCATCCAAAAGACTTCGTCATACGAGGTCTTTTTTATTTCCCCCACCATCGTTTTATATTGTCTGTTCTTTTAAATGAATAATATAATTTGATTTTACACTATTCTTCCCGCATATACAATTGTATTTTTATACTTTACAAAAAAGGCAAAAAAAGGAGCTGAGATTTCTCTCAACTCCTTCATTTCATTACATATTCTGCTAATTAGTCAACTGCGATGATCTCTTTTTTATTGTAAGAACCGCAAGCTTTGCATACTCTGTGCGGAACCATGAGTTCGCCACATTTGCTGCATTTTACTAAAGTCGGAGCAGACATTTTCCAGTTTGCTCTTCTTCTATCTCTTCTACCTTTGGAAGATTTATTTTTTGGACAAATAGACATTTCGTTACACCTCCAATTT
>OIYW01001793.1_pt1 | contig 12793 bp, 13 predicted proteins | sample 1588351 | NCBI WGS metagenome assembly OIYW01 (sample SAMN03283268) | human gut metagenome | biome: human-associated habitat; material: feces | host: Homo sapiens | place: USA | collected 2013 | reverse complement strand
CCTCCCGGCCCGCCGCCGCTCCGGTGGCGTCGTTTTGCTGGTCCATCAGGTGAATGGCCATGGTAAAGATTTCTTCCGCAGTTGTCATAGGCGTCTCCTTTCCATTGGTTTTTGGGCTCTGCAGCGGCCCTATGAGGTGAGCACCAGGCGCAGCTCCGCCACGCCGACCCGGCAGCCGGGAGCCCGGGGGGTCAGGGTCAGGCGGCAGGCGGTGCATTTCCGGGCCCGGAGGCGGCAGGCGCGGCGCTGCGGCAGGGGCGAGGGATTGTAGGACCACCGGGCATAGTCCACGGCGTCGTAGCGGAGCCTTCCGGCCCCGGCGGCGCAGGAGTCTCCGGCGCCCCGGCGGTCGGTGGCCACGCGCAGGGCCAGGCCGGAGCCGGACTCGGGCTGCAGGGTCAGCTCCACCCGGGTCAGGGTCCGCCGCCGGTCCAGGTCCACCGGTCCGGACTGCCAGCGGGCCTCGATGGCGGTCCGCTCCGGCAGATAGTCCCAGGCCGCCTGGGCATCCAGGGTGTACACCCCCCGGACCCCGGCGAAGACCGGCTCCCCGGCGCACATCTCGGCAAAGCGCACGTCCTGAAAGGCCGCCCCCTGGTACCGGCACCAGATGCCCAGGCGGTACCGGTGGACCAGGGCCTCGCCTCCGGAAAACAGGTAGTAGTCCCCCCGGCCGCTGTCCTGGAGGGCCACGGCCTGCCGGGGGTCCCGGTCCCGGAGCAGGCGGGCCACGTCCCGGGAGATTAAGACGGCCTGACGCTCGTCCCGGAGATAGCCCGACGGCAGCTGCCAGTCGTACAGAGCCCCGGGCATCACCGTCCGGGGACAGTTCTCCACCAGAACCGCCTGCCCCATGGGGTAATGGCCCAGGCTCCGGTGCAGAGGCCGCAGGTAGAAGCCGGCGGTGACCGTGCCGTCGGGCAGGGTCAGGGGGCTGTAGACGATGGACCAGGCGCCGTCGGGCTTCAGGGCGATGAGGCTGGAGCCGTGGCGCACCAGGGCGGTGAGGGGGGCGTCCGCCCCGTCCACCCGGATTTCGTTCATGGCCGGGAAATAGGCCGCCGAGGGGGCCCCGGCCAGGGTCACGCCGGTGTAGATGCAGGTGTTGGTGCCGTCGCCGTAGAGAAACAGCCGGGTGTCCGTGTCCCCGTTGTAGGTCTCGGAGCAGCGCATCCCCAGGACCCGGTCCCGGTCCGAGGACTGGGCCAGATAGGTGAACTCCACGTTGTCCGTACCCGCCGCCGGGGCCTGGTGGAAGGTGAAGACCCGAGTCAGGGTGTTGAAGCTGCCGGTGGCCTCCGCCCCGTCCACCTGGACGCGTTCCACACCGGCGGCCTCCTGGGGCAGCTGGTAGGCGGCAGAGCCGTCGGCGGAGTAGGAAATGCGCCGCCGGTCCGTCAGCCGGTTGATTTGCTCCAGGGCCGTGCCGCCTCCGGCGGGGTCGGCTCCCGTGACCACCAGGGGGACGTAGGGCTCCACGGCCTTGGCGGTCAGGCCGGGGACGCCGCCGGTGGAGATGCCGGTCTGGGAAATCTGGAGGTAGCCCTGGTCCGACAGGGCGTACAGCGCCCCGCAGAAGGTGAAGAAGTGAACCCAGGCGGTTTTGGCCCCAAAGGGCCGCAGGAGAAGTCCCGCCGCAGAAAAGCCGGAGCTGTCCCGGCGGAAGAGCTGGATGTAGTCCCCGTCGTCGCCGTAGGCCCCCGCCGGAGAGGTGGCCACAGCGAGAAATTCCTCCTGCCCCAGAAAACCGGCCCAGAGGCCCCGGATTTCCTGGTTTTGCAGATCAAAGCTGAAGGGCAGCTCCAGAGACCGGACGCCGGGCCGCAGGGTCAAAAGGCCCCGGTCGGTGACGGTGAAGTTCACCATCTCCGCCGCCTCGCCCCGGTCCCCCCGGGCGCCCTCCCGCAGGCCCCCCAGGGGCCGGATGGCAATGGTATGTCTGGACATAATGCGTCTCCTTGTATGAAATAGAGTCGTCGTGATGAGAGCCCCGCTCCAAGGGCTGGGCGACCGGCGTAAGCCTTTCTGTGGGCCGGTCCGTCCCACCTGCCGCTATTTCGCGGTTTTCCGACAAAAAAAGAAGGAAAGCTACAGGCCCCAACGGAAAATTCGGAAATGAAACCCCGTTCGCGGAGTTCCGACAAAAAGATAGGAAAAATTCGGTCCCATGGGGAGTTCCGACGAAAATTTCGGTCCGGCGCGGTTTTTCGACGAAAGGCTCGCCCAATCCAAGGGCCGTTGGGAGCGCCTCCCGCGCCCGGAATCCCGGGAGCCCCTCTCCGGCGGGGGATGCCGCCATTTCGCGGTTTTCCGACGAAAAACGCGGATTCCGGACGGGATTGGAATGCCTGAGAGAGGAAATTCTGCAAAATACGCGGTTCTCATACGAAAAATCGGCCTCCTTTTGAATGGTTTTGCAAAAAACCGGCTGGTTTTTACGGAGAAAGGGGAGGGATTTCATGAAATTTGCGGTTCTGAGACAAAAAATCCGGGTTATTTGCAGCTGCTCGGCAGAAATTCGGTCACGGTTTTAATGGAATGATGTTATTTTTAAAAACATTGGGGGCTGCCGCAAAATCCTCAGCGCTTTGCTCCGGCAGAGAATCCCAATATTTCGCGGTTTTCCGACAAAAAATACGGAGTTTAAGCAAACGATTTCCATGCGAGAAATGGAATCATACGAAATTCGCGGTTCTCATACAGAAAATGGGCCTCCTTTTGAAGGTTTTTTCAAAAAACCAAATGGTTTTTACGAAAGAAGGGGAGGGATTTCATGAAATTTGCGGTTTTGAGACAAAAAATTCGGGTCATTTGCAGCCGCTCGGCAGAAATTTGGACACGGTTTCAATGGGATGATATCATTTTCAGAACCATTGGGAGCCGCCGCAAAATTCTCATTGCTTTGCTCCGGTAAAGAATACCAATATTTCGCGGTTTTCCGACAAAAAATACAAAGCCGGAGCAAGCGATGCCCATACATGAAAGGGAATCCTACGAAATTCGCGGTTCTCATACAGAAAATAGGACTCATTTTGAAGGTTTTTTCAAAAACAAGATGGTTTTTACGGAGGAAGAAGAGGAATTTTATGAAACTCGCGGGCTTGAGACAAAAAATCCGGGTCATTTGCGGTCGATCGGCAGAAATTCGGCCATGGTTTTAATGGGATGATAGCATTTCCAGAGCCATTGGGAGCCGCTGCAAAATCCGCAGCGCCTTCCTCCGGCAGGGAATACCACCATTTCGCGGTTTTCCGACAAAAAGCACGAAGCCGGAGCAAGAGATGCCCATACGGAAAATAGAATCCTACGAAATTCGCGGTTTCCAGAGGGAAAATCGGCCTCCTTTTGGAGAGTTTGGCAAAAAACCAGCGGGCTTTGACGGAAAAAGAAAGGAAATTTCAGAAAATTTGCGGTCTCGAGACAAAAAATTCGAGAAATTTACAGACATCCGGCAAAAATCCGGCGGCGCTTTTCATGGCATAATAAAAATTTTGGTGGCTACAGAAAGGATAGAAGGGCCCGGACCGGCAAGGGGCATGGGAGGCGAGCCCTTCCGGCAGGTATCCCGAAGGGCCCGGAATGACGCGGAACCGGCGGCGTTCTGGAAAAAGTTTTTGGAAACTTCTGTTCCGCCCCTGTTTCTTTGGGCAGAATTGTGCTATCATGATGGATAAAAAGGAGGTGGCGATATGCCGGAATTTACCATGAAAAACGGCGGCGATCGGGAGGCCGTGCGCGCCGAGGCCCGGGAGGCGATGGGAGAAATGGCCGCGATGGACGCTGCGATCTCAGGGGCAGAGGCGGAATACCGGCCGGATGGGCGGCTCTATGACGCCATGGAGCCGCCGGCCGGGGAAGTGCCCCGGGAACCGCCCTCCACCCGGGAGCTTCGGGAACGCTCCTATGAATACGGGCTGCCGGAATACCTCCAGCACGACCTGGACGCCTACAAAGAAGGCCTGAAAAACGGTTCTTCCCTGCTGGACTGCCTGTGGGGAGAGCTTTACGGCAGCATCAACGCGGCGGAAATCGATGATGGAGCCATCACGCCGGAACATGCGGATTATCTCCGGCAAAAATTTTTGTGGGGAAAGAAGAACCTCCACGAATGAAAGAGGCTTGGAACTAGGCATCGCTTCGGCGGTGCCTTTTTTCATGGAGGGAAAAGAGGTAGAAGGAGGGCGCTTCCCCCAAGGACGGATCGGAATCCGGGTCTTTCTACATGAGCTTCAGAGGGAAGCGGTCGAAGCGCCTTCTCCTGGAATGCTGTCGGAACCGGAAACCGGAGCAGGTGTTTGGGCTGCAAAAACAGGGCTTTTCACCCATTCGCGGTTTTCCGACGAAAATCCAGCTTTTCTTACGGATTGATACGTCCCAGGCAAGGGCATTCGAGGTTTTTCTGCGCAAATCCGGCTCCGGGTGAGGGGATTCGACGGAAATTTCTGCAATGCGGGGGAATTGAAGGGGATTTTTTGCCGGGGACGGAGCATTCAGGGGGAATTTTACCCCGGGAGATCATTGGATGAAATATCCTCCCTTCTAAAAAAACGGGGCCCGCCCTATGCCTGGGGCTGGAGGGAGATGGGGCAATGGGCGGTTGTCCGGCAAAATCGGCCCATGCCGCCCCAAAGGGCGGGCGGTACCAGGTTCGCGGAAATGGAACGAAATCCGGCAGGATATTCGGATATCCTGCAAAAAGTTCGGAAATATGCGGTAATCCTTGGAAAAACTCTGAAAAAATGCAGGCTCTGATAGAAAAATCGGAAATGATACCAAATTCGCGGAAATCCGACGAAAAGGAAAGCCGTGCGCGGAAATTCTACAGGCCCGGAAGAAATTCGCGGTCTTCCGACGAGGAACAGATGAAATTCGCGGTAAACCGACAGGGCCCGGAAGGAATTCGCGGTTTTCCAACGAGGAAGGAAAGGGATTCGCGGTCTTCCGACGTATCGCGCAAGGAATTCGCGGTTCCCCGACGAGAAACGGAAGAAATTCGCGGTATCTCGACGGAGACCGGAGGAAATTCGCGGTATTCCGACGAGGAAAGAAAGGGATTCGCGGTCTTCCGACGAGGAGCGGAGCAAATTCGCGGTCTTCCGACGTATCGCGCAAGGAATTCGCGGTTTCCCGACGAGGAACGGAGGGAATTCGCGGTATCTCGACGGAGACCGGAGGAAATTCGCGGTCTTCCGACGGGGAGCAGAAGAAATTCGCGGCATTCCGACGAGGACCGGAGGGAATTCGCGGTTCTCCGACACGAGCCGGAAGAAATTCGCGGTTCTCCGACACGAGTCGGAAGAAATTCGCGGTCTTCCGACGGGAAGCAAAAGAAATTCGCGGTATTTCAAAAAGTGCCGGAAGAAATTCGCGGTTTTCCCACAGGGAACGGAAGGAATTCGCGGTTCTCCGACGATCGCCGAAGGAAATTCGCGGTTTTTCAAGGCGAGTCCGAGGGAATTTCCGGGGCTCCGACGGGAATCGGAGAAAATTCGCGGTTTTTCCCGGGAAAGCGGCCGGAGGTCCGGCCTGGGGCGGGCCTTAAGGCGGCGGGGCGGCTTGCTCGCGGAGCATGCGGGCGATGCTCTCCCGCTCCATTTGGCCCAGGTGGGAGCAGGCGGGAACGGCGGCCGGTTTTGCGGCGGGGCGGTCGGCATAGGCCCCTTCCAGGACCCGGGTGAGGTTCTGCTCCTCCAGAAGCCAGTCCAAATGCACCGGCTGCTTTTTCTTTTGCACCAGGAAGGTGCTCTCCTGGGTTTTCCGGAAGGCCTCCCGGAAGACATCCGGCGTATAGCCCTTGGCCAAAAGGCCCCGCAGCTTTTCCCGGCGCGCCGGGGTGAGCCGCCGACAGGGGAGGCAGTCCTTGCAAATCCGGGCATATTCTGCAAGGATCTCATCCGCCGCCGCCTCCTCCCGGATGGATGCGGATTCGGATTCCGATTGGGCTTCGGATTGGGATACGGTTTGGATTGGATTGGGGCTTGCCTTTGCTTCCGGTGCCGTTCCGATACTAGTTTGCTCTGCTTCGTGAAAGGAAGGGGCGAAAGCTTCCGGTTCCCCTTCCCCCTGGACCGGGGGCTCGGGGAACCGGGCGCGGCGGGTGCGGCAGACCTGGTGCTCGTCCCAGCCGGGCAGCTGGCAATAGAGCTCTCCCCGGACCGGATAGGTGACCAGAAATCCCACCTCCTCCAGGCGGGCCATGGCCCGGGCCACCAGCTCCTGGGTGACCTGGGAGCTGACGCTGAACAGGCGACCCCGCAGGATGTCCGGCGCGGCGTAATACCGGCCGAAGTCGTCGCAGGCGAGAATCAGCCGGATGAACAGGGTCTGCTGAAACCAGTCCAGCTTTTCCAGCTTGCGGTTGGTCAACAGCGAATCGCGTAAAACTCGGTTTGCCATGTAGGTTCCTCCATTTCCCGGCAGTCGTCCCAGGGACATGGGCCGACGCCGTATCGCTCCCGGCCGCACCGGGGACAAATTCCTATGGGCGGGTCCGTCTGCCTGTCCCGGGGCAGCAAATCCGGGACCGGCCCCGGAAACCGGACGGGAAAGCTGCGCAACCGCATCCCCTCCTGAAAGCGTTTTGAACGAATGTTTGTATATATACTATAGCCCCATTTTCCCGGTTCGGCAATGGGAAAAGGGAAAAAAAGAAACCTGCCCGCTTCCTGCCGGGGCGTCCCGGGGCCGCGTCAGGTTTCCGTTGCAAAATCCGGGCTTCTCTGTTACAATACGAGAGAAAGGCGGTTTTTTTATGATGGATTTATGCAATGCCCAGGAGGTCAAGGCGCTTCTGGCCCGGCACGGCTTTCGTTTTTCCAAGGCCAAGGGGCAGAATTTTCTCGTGGCGTCCTGGGTTCCCAGCCGGATTGCAGAGGAGGCCGGGGTGGACGGGGACTGCGGCGTTCTGGAGATCGGCCCCGGCATCGGCCCTCTGACGCAGCAGCTGTGCCTCCGGGCGGGCCGGGTGACGGCGGTGGAGGTGGACCGGCGGCTGGAGCCGGTTCTGGCCGAGACGTTGGGGTCCTTTTCCAACCTCCGGATTCTCTGGCAGGACATTTTGCAGGTGGACATTCCCGCCCTGGTCCGCCGGGAGTTTTCCGGCCTGCGGCCCATGGCCTGCGCCAACCTGCCCTATTACATCACCGCGCCGGTGCTGGCGGCCCTGCTGGAGGCCAAGTGCTTCTCTTCGGTGACGGTGATGGTCCAGAAGGAGGTGGCCCGGCGGATGACGGCGGCGCCCGGCTCCGGGGATTACGGGGCCTTCACCGTGTTTTGCACCTATTACGCCCGGCCCCGCCTGCTGTTTGAGGTGCCGCCGTCCTGCTTCCTGCCCCAGCCCCAGGTGACCTCGGCGGTGGTGCGGCTGGAGGTGCGGGAGGCCCCCCTTTGTCCTTCGGAGCATGAGGCGATGTTTTTCCGGGTGGTCCGGGCCGCCTTCGCCCAGCGGCGCAAGCAGCTGCAAAACGCCCTGGCCGCCGGGTTCCCGGCTCTGGGGAAGGAGAGAATCGCCTCGCTGCTCACGGCCTGCGGCGTGGCGCCCACGGCTCGGGGCGAGACCCTGGACATCCCGGCCTTTGCCCGGATTGCCGCCGCCCTGGCGGAAGCGTAAGGAGGTTCCATGTTTCGGTTTTTGTTTTTGGATTTGGACGACACCCTGCTGGATTTTCACAAGGCCGAGGCCATCGCCGTGGACAAGGCCTTCCGGGCGGTGGGCGTGCAGCCCACCCCGGAGCTGATCGCCCGGTACAGCGCGGTGAACAAGCTGCACTGGCAGATGCTGGAGCGGGGCGAGCTGACCCGGGAGGAGGTTTTGGTGGAGCGGTTCGCCTACCTCTTCCGGGAGCAGGGCATCCCGGCGGACCCCGCCGCCTGCAAGACATATTACGAGGACTATCTGTGCCTGGGGCATTTCTTCATGCCGGGCGCGGAGGACATTCTGGCCTATCTGGCGCCCCGGTACCGGCTGTACCTGGCCAGCAACGGCACGGCCCGGGTGCAGGAGAGCCGCCTGAAAAGCGCGGGCATCGGCGGGTACTTTGAGCAGGTGTTCATCTCCCAGCATTTGGGCGCCCACAAGCCCAGCCGGGCGTTTTTCCAACGGTGCTTTGCCCGGATTCCGGATTTTCATCCGGAGCAGGCCCTGATGGTGGGCGACAGCCTCACCTCGGACATCCGGGGGGCCAACGGGGCGGGAATGGCCGCCTGCTGGCTGAATCCCCGGCACGAGGCGCGGCTGCCCGACGTCACGGTGGACTATGAGATCCGCGCTCTGGCGGAGCTGCGGGAATTTCTATAAGGAGGCGGGGTCTATGCCCATGCGCATCATCGACTGGGAGCAGTATCCCAGACGCAGTCATTTTACCTATTTTCAGTCCCTGGCCTATCCCTATGTGGGCCTCACCGTCCAGGCCGACGTGACGGACCTGTACCGGCGGACCCGGGAGCGGGGGGAGTCGTTTTTCCTGGCCTGCCTGTACTGCGCCGCCCGGGCGGCCAATGGGGTTCCGGCCCTGCGGCAGCGGATTGTGCCGGAGGGCATCGGGGAGTTCGACCACTGCGACACCTCCCACACCGTGGCCCTGGACGACGGCACCTACCGCTACTGCCGCCTGGACTGCCGCCTGCTCTACCCGGAGTTTCAGAGGCAGGGCCGGGCGCGTCAGGAGGCGGCCAAGGCGGCGGCGGGGATTGCCCGGGAGGAAGACGAGGACTCCTTGCTCTTCGTCTCCTGCATCCCCTGGGTGTCCTACACCGCCGTGGTCCAGCCGGTGCCCTGTCCCGCCGACAGCAATCCCCGGATCACCTTCGGCCGCCGGGAGGAGGAAAACGGCCGCTTCCGGATGCCCCTGACCCTGCTGGCCCACCACGGCCTGGTGGACGGCCTGCACATCGGACAGTTTTTCCAGAAATTTCAGGAGGAGACGGCGGCGCTGACCCGGTAGCCCTCCCCCGGCTTCCGGCGGCGTCTGCATCACCTGATCATAAGGAGGAGATTGTTATGTCAACCATTACCATTGCCCTTGCCGGTCTGGGCAGCCGGGGAAAGGACGCCTATGCCCAGGCCCTGGCCGGGATGCCGGAGCGGGCCCGGATTGTGGCCGTCGCCGATCCGGACCCGGACAAGGTCCGGGAGGTGGCCCGGCAATTCGAGGTTCCGGCGGAGCGCTGCTTCTCCAGCGCCGAGGCCATGCTGGCCCAGCCGAAGCTGGCCGACGCGCTGATCCTGTGCACCCAGGACCGGCAGCACGTCCCCCAGGCCGTTCCCGCGCTGTACCGGGGCTACGACATTCTCATGGAGAAGCCCATTTCCCCGGATCTGGCCCAGTGCAAGGAGATTTTGTCCGTGGCCCGTCAAACGGGGCGGAAGGTGGTCGTCTGCCATGTGCTGCGCTACGCGCCCTTTTACCGGAAAATCAAGGAGGTGCTGGACTCCGGCGTGCTGGGCCGCCTGATGAGCATTCAGGCCATTGAAAACGTGGGCTACTGGCACCAGGCCCACAGCTTCGTCCGGGGCAACTGGCGCAGAAGCGACGAGACCTCCCCCATGTTCCTGCAGAAATGCTGCCATGACATGGACCTGATGGTCTGGCTCACGGGCAAGAGCTGCCTGCGCCTGTCCTCCTTCGGCAGCCTGTCCCACTTCCGGCCGGAGAACGCCCCGGCGGGTGCCGCCCGGCGCTGTCTGGACGGATGCCGGGCCCGGGCGGGCTGTCCCTATGACGCGGAGAAGATTTACATCACCAATGAAAAAACCGGCGTGCGCCACGGCCACACCGGCTGGCCCTGCGACGTTTTGACCCTGCACCCCACGGAGGAATCCGTCCGCCGGGCCATTGAGACGGGACCCTACGGCCGCTGCGTCTACTTCTGCGACAACAACGTGGTGGACCACCAGGTGGTGAACCTGGAGATGGAGGACGGGCTCACGGTGAACTTCACCATGTCCGCCTTCACCGCAGGCGGCGGCCGGTACACCAATTTTATGGGGACGCTGGGCAATCTGATTGCGGACATGGCCGGAAATACCGTCACCGTCACGCCCTTCGGCGGCAAGGCGGAGGTGTTTGATTTCAACCTGGAAAAAGAGCGCATGTCCGGCCACGCCGGGGGCGACAGCGTCCTGGTAGGAGACTTCCTGGATTACCTCCAGGGCAAAACGCCTCCCAGCATCACCACCCTGGAGGCCTCCATGGAGAGCCACTTCATCGCCCTGGCGGCGGAGGCGTCCCGCTGCAGGGCGGGGGAAGTGGTGGAGATGGCCGCCTTCCGCGCAGGAGAACCGGGAAGGCCGTAAGGCCCCTCCGGCCACAAGACGGCCGCACGGGATAGGGACTGCCTCAAACCCCGATGGTTGCCGATATTCCAAAAAAGCTGCAAGAACGGCACGGAAAACGAAGAACACTCGTTTTCCGTGCCGTAAATTTTAGGCTGTTTTGAAACATTCTATTTTGAGACAGCCCCGGCTTCGCCTGTGATAGGCTTCGCGGCGGCCTGCCCGGAAGGGCCGGGGGAGGGCAAAACGGCCGGGCGACTTCGCCCGGCCGTTGGAATGTTACATATCGAAGGGCTCCATAGACAGAACCGGATGGCCCACAGAGGTCAGGTACTCCAGCAGCTGCTCGGGGTCCTCGGTGCAGATGGTCTCATCGGCAATCATGTCGGTGAACTGATCCACATCGTACAGCTCCTTGGCCGCCGCGTCCAGCCGCTCCCGGACCTGGTCCTTCAGCTCCTTGGGCATCCAGACAATGCGGCCCAGGCCGCCCTCGGCCTTCAGGAACTTCTTGGAGGAGATGAACTGCTTGCCGTGGCCCATAAAGCCGGGGGTCTGCACGCCGCCGCCGGTCATGGAGGCCATTTCGGAGAAGGTCATGCCCAGAGGCGTCATACCGGCGTGCTCCCGGCAGGTGATGACCACGCCCATGGATACCGGCTCCACGCCGCAGATGCACTCGAAGCAGCCGCAGGAGGTCATGGGATCCTGGAACAGGGAGTACAGGGTCACATGCTCCAGCGCACCGTGGGAGTACTTGAAGACGGCCTCGTCCACGTCCTCGTAGCGGCCCAGGTTCTCGTCGATGCAGCGGTCCTTGGGCACCACCTGGCAGGGACCCTGGGGATCCAGCTCGTTGGTGGCCTTGGCGTCCAGCCAGCTCACGGCGCCGCACAGGCCCAGCCGCTCGGGGGTGACGATGCACACGTGGCTGGGGGAGAAGGCCTGGCACATGATGCAGGTGTAGTACACCGGCACGGACTCGTCGGTCATGGAGCGCAGCCGGTCGTCCCGCTTGGCGAAGATCTCGTTGGCGTGCTTGCGCAGCTCGTGGTTCTTCTCGGCGTCTACCACGATCTTCACCTGGCACTTATCCACCACGGCCTCGAACTCGCTCTTGACCTTGGCGTAGAGCACCTCGCCGATGTGGCGGAAGCGGAAACCGGCCTCGAAGTCGGCCTTGGAGATCCGGATGCGGATCATATCCCGCTGGCCGGTGTGCATGACGCCCTCCACGCAGTTCAGGTAGGAGTGGAACTTCCGCTCCATGACGGACTCGAAGTCGGGCTGCATGGCCTTGCCCGCCACCTCCACGGTGTAGGACAGGGAGATCTTGGAGCCCACGGGGATCTCGTCCAGCTCGGGGCCCTCCACGGTGATCTTGTGGTCCTCGATTTCGGCGGCGTCCCGGGTGGAGACCAGCTCGAAGCAGTCTACGCGGGAGCCGTCGATTTCCACCTGCATGTCGCCCCGGCGGATGATCTCGCCCTCAAAGGCGGAGGCGAAGGACACGGGGATGTCGATCTTGGTGACCTTGATCTTGATGTCCCGGGCCTCCAGGCTGGTGGCGTTGAACTTGCTCACGTCCTCCTGGACGATGAGGCTCTTGGGAACCCGGAAGATGTTCTCGGTCTCGTTGGTGACGACGGGGAAGCCCAGGGCGATGGCGCCGGCGCCGCAGGCCACGATCACGTCGTCCAGGGGCTTAAAGGCGTTGACAAAGGCGGGCACCCGCTCCATGGTGTATTTCATCAGGCTTCCGGCGTCGCCGGGGGTGATGTTGCCGAAGATCAGGGCGGCCCGGAGAGCCACGGAGACCACGTGAATCACCGAGGTCACGTCCCGGCCCAGGGGGATGATCCGGACGTTGTCGCCGGTCTTGTAGCCCTTTTCCTCCAGCTGGTCGATGACGCCGCCCACCAGGGTGACCAGAATGCCCTGGCTCTGGTAGCTCTTGACCAGCTCCACGGCCTCGTCGGCAGAGGGCGCGGCGCCCAGGATGACGGCCACGCCGGGGATGTCCCCGGTGACCAAGGGCACGCCCAGGTTCCGGATGACCGCGTCGGCCAGGTGGCCGTAGCAGGGCAGCTCATAGGGCGCGGCGCCGTTCATGTACTTCAGAACCTCGATGAACTCGGCGCACAGGGCGGTGGCCACGCCGGACATGAAGGCGTCGTTCAGCCGGGGCTCCCGGGTCATGAGGGATTTTACCACGCCCAGAGCGGCCTTCAGCTCGCCCAGGGTGTTTACCTTGACGCCGGTGACGGCGTAGTAGCAGGGCAGGGAGTAGGCGGTGTCGGGGAAGGACACGGCCTGGCCTTCGCCGTATTGGGCGATGGCGTTGTCGATGGCGGCTTCGGTGAGGCCGTATACGGCGTCGTTGCCGCCGAACACTCTTTCAAATAAAGTCACGGTTTTTCCTCCTATCGTTCAATCACGATCGATCATAGCTTTGATGTTCCGGATTTCCTCGATTGCGCCGGGGCAGAAGTCGTAGGGGGACTTGCCCAAGCGGTCGGC
>OIYW01001787.1_pt1 | contig 12822 bp, 9 predicted proteins | sample 1588351 | NCBI WGS metagenome assembly OIYW01 (sample SAMN03283268) | human gut metagenome | biome: human-associated habitat; material: feces | host: Homo sapiens | place: USA | collected 2013 | reverse complement strand
TAATCAAATATCGGGTTGATATCTTTAAAGAAGAAGAAATCACAGTCTGTATTTTCCTGTTTTGCGTTGATGCCGCCCCAGCCGTAGAATACCCAGATGGCATCTGTCTGATGAGCAGCCAGTGCAGCCGGTTCGTCTGTGATGTCGTTCGGAATCAGTTTTACTTTGCTGAAATCACCGCCATCCTCGCTGACAACTGTCTCCAGAGTAGCAAGCTCGATCGGAGATTCCCAGGTGGAGTAAGTCTTGCCTGTCATGCCGGCCGGTGTATCAATGCCGTCACCTTTACGGGACATGATACCGGATGTGTTATGCTGTAATACAGCAGCAACAGCTGTGATATCAAGCGGGGCATCAGAGTCCAAGGATGCTGCCATGGTGTCCTGTGCCTCAATGGCAAACTGAGCCTGACCTGCGGAACACATCAGAGCAGCACCGTCCTCTGGCGGCTGTACGATCTGAACGTCCAGACCTTCCTGCTCATAGTATCCCAACTGCTGTGCCACATACAGACCGGTGTGGTTGGTGTTCGGTGTCCCGTCCAGGCAGAATGTGATTTTTGTCAGCTTTTTGTTATCCTTTTTGGAAGTGTTTTCCGCAGCAGCGGAAGAACTTTCAGAAGCATTTCCTGCATTGTTGCCTGTGCCGGTGTTTCCGCAGGCAGCCATGGAAAATACCATAGCGGCAGCCACAGACAGAGCTGCAAGTTTCTTTAAATAATCTTTTTTCATTCTTCATTTCCCTCTCTTTCTGTTCTTATCCACGGCATGGATAGATTTCTGATAACCATCAGAGTGGCACTGACAAAGTTTTCCTCCTGATAAAAAATGCCTGTGAAGTGAAAATTAGAAAAACATCTGCCGGTGGCAGGCGCTAAAAATGCATAACAGTATTCCGATATACTTCCAGGGTTGACATTGTCCAGCTGGTATCATACAGCACAGATTTTGGGATGTCAACCAATCCTAAATAATTTATTAAGGAAATATTTCTTGTAAATTAACAGGAAAGATGATAAAGTGAATGAGACCTATAAAATGTAATCAGGATATGGGTATTTTGACACCAAAATCAATTTGACAAAAAGTAGTCTGTTTGCGTACAGAAAAATTGCTGTGGAAGAGTTCCATGGCTTATCTGCATGTAGGAAAACAGACTATTTGGTTTCCATTCACCTCAGTCGTGGACTGAACCTGAATTTTGAATAGCCGGCAGGGCAGATGCAGGCAGCCGGCGGGAAAAGGAGTAAATGCTGATGAATGCGAAAATAATTATTGCAACACATAAAATGTATGATATGCCTCAGGATGACATTTATCTGCCGGTACATGTCGGCAGGGAAGGAAAAGATGCATTGCCATATCAGCCGGATAATACCGGAGACAATATTTCCGCAAAAAATCCGAGCTACTGTGAGCTGACCGGACTGTACTGGGCGTGGAAAAATCTGGACTGTGATTATCTTGGACTGGCACATTACCGCCGTCACTTTTCCATGAAGAGCAGATCTTTCCGCAAAAGTCATACACCGATGGAGTGTGTACTCACCGGGGATGAGCTGGCACAGCTGATTCCGAAGTATAAGATCATTGTTCCGAAGAGACGGAACTACTATATCGAATCACTTTATTCTCATTATGCGCATACTCATTATGCGGAACATCTTGATATTACCAGAGAAATCATCAGTGAAAAATATCCGGATTATCTGGAAAGCTTTGACAAAGTAATGAAGCAGACCGGCGGATATATGTTTAATATGTATATAATGGAAAAATCTCTGTCAGACGCATATTGCAGCTGGCTGTTTGACATTCTGTTTGAACTGGAAAACCGTGTGGGAGACAGAGAATATTCCTTTTTCCAGGGAAGATTTTACGGAAGAGTCAGCGAGATCATCTTTAATGTATGGCTGATGAATCAGAAAGAAGAAATCAAAGAGATTCCTTATATTCATATGGAAGAAATCGACTGGAAGAAAAAAGGAATGGCCTTCCTGAAAGCAAAATTCGGGAAAAAGAAATACGAAGGAAGTTTTTAGGGGAGGATTATGCAATACAGGACAACAAAAAGAGAAAGTTTCTTTCTGATAATCTATACCGTATATATGATCGTATTGCTCCTGTCACAGACTGCGTTTGAGGAAATGGGTGCGGCATCTTCTATCTTTAAGTATGTCCGTTACCTGTGCTATTTCCTGGCAGCGCTGCTCATTCTGCAGGACAGTTACCGGGAGAAACAGATCTGGGGCGTGGCAATCCTTGGTGTACTTACGGCGGGAACCGTAGTCTGCTCCGGCAACAGTACGTTCATTTTATACCTGATCATGATTCTTGCTGCAAAGGAAGTCAATGTCAGAACCATCGTAAAGCTGACCTGCATCATACAGGGAGCGATGCTGCTGTCAATCGTGGTCATGTCACAGATCGGTATCATACCGGATTATATCTTTGATGCGTCTACCCGTCAGCGGCACGGACTTGGATTTTTATGGACGACAACAGGTGCGATCCTTTATTTTTACTTTATGGTTCTTTATATTTATTTGCGAGAAGAGCGTGCACACCTGATCGAGTATGTGATTCTGGAGGCAGTAAACTTCGGGTTGTACAAACTGACCGATGCCCGTATGAGTTTTTATCTGTCCACATTGCTGCTGGTTTACGTCTATGTCATGCGTTTCTACTGGCAGAACCGCAAGGATCGGATCCGCAAGAACCGGCTTCTGATCGGTGCACCGGCATTTTTCTGTATCCTTGCCGTGGCATGTCAGATTTTTTATATACCGACCGATGCACGTTGGCAGAAGATTAACAGTGTGCTCTCCGGACGACTGGAACTGGGATGCTTTGGATGGAGAGATTATGGCTTTTCTCTGCTCGGAACAAAAATCGAGTGGATTGGTTTCAGCCACAATGCAACGGCAGGAGCTTATAATTATGTAGACTGCTCCTACATGCAGATTTTGTTGGAAAATGGTCTGATTCCGCTTGTCATTATCATAGCTGTATATACTTATATTATGTATATGGCCGTAAAGGAAAAAGATTTTTATCTGCAGACGGCAGTGCTTCTGATCACTGCATTTTCTATAACAGAGCCTCGTCTGCTAAATCTTGCATACAATCCGCTGCCGTTTTTCGGCATCACTTATATCAGCCTGCGTGGCAGAAGTGCGCTGTTCCACCGGGAAGACCACCGTCTGAACCGGCGTGTGCGGTTTCGTACCACACATGTGAGGCTGAAGGCAAGAAAGTAACAACAATGAATGAATACAGGAATAACGAGAATGAGTAAAAACAACAAATCAGTAAAAGTTAATTTTATTATGAATGCAATCCTCAATCTCTCTGCTGTGATCTTTCCACTGATCACATTCCCGTATGTATCGCGGATCCTGACACCGACAGGAACCGGGCGGGTTTCCTCTGCTGTGGCGCTGGTGACATATTTCGCCATGGTTGCACAGCTTGGTATCCCTACCTACGGTATCCGTGCATGTGCGATCGTCAGGGATGATAAGGAGAAACTGTCCCGGACGGCACAGGAGATCTTTATCATTAATATGATCATGTCAGTGATCGTATACGGAGTATTTTTCGGGGCATTGTTTTTTATCCCGGAAATGGCAGAGGACAAGACGTTGTATCTCATCTGCAGTACAACAATTGTGTTCAATCTTATCGGAATGGAGTGGCTGTATAAGGCACTGGAGGAATACAGCTACATTACAAAACGTTCCCTTTTCTTTAAATTCATTGCGCTGGTGCTGACCTTTGTGTGCATTCATACAAAGGACGATTATTTGTTTTACGGAGTGACAACAATTTTTGCCGCATCCGCATCCAACGTGATGAACTTTATTAACGTAAGAAAATACATTACGCTGAAACCGCTGCGTAATTATGATTTCAAACATCATATGAAACCAATCCTGATCTTCTTTGGAATGTCTGTAGCGACGACGATCTATACAAATCTGGATACGGTTATGCTGAAGTTTATGCAGGGCAATGAGGCTGCCGGTTACTATACAGCTGCCGTTAAAGTAAAAACGGTGCTGGTTGGTGTGGTAACATCCATCGGAACGGTGCTTTTGCCAAGAGTTTCATATTATATCGAGCAGAAACGTCACGATGAGTTCCGCAAGGTGACAGCAAAAGCCATGGAGCTTGTTGTGATGATGGCATTGCCACTGGTGGTTTACTTTATCATCTATGCAAGGGAAGCAATTCTGGTGCTGTCCGGTGCGGACTATATACCGGCCATTATCCCGATGCAGCTCATCATGCCGACGGTATTTCTGATCGGCTTCACGAATATCACTGGTATTCAGATTCTGATTCCGCAGGGCAGGGAGAATGTCGTACTGGTTTCGGAAATCGTTGGAGCGGTGGTTGATTTTGCAATCAACCTGGTACTGATCCCGAGTATGGGAAGTTCCGGTGCAGCGATCGGAACTCTGGTTGCAGAACTGGCGGTACTGATTGTACAGGCGATTGCAATGTGGAAGTTCCTGATGGAGATCATGAGGAAAATAAAAGCAGGAAAAATCGTACTGGCCTGTGTGCTTGGAACGGTTGTGGCACTTTTGGTGCATCTGCTCCCGATAACGAACAGCTTTATGATTCTGGTCATTACCGCGTTGCTGTTTTTCGGCATTTACGGCGGAGGTCTTCTGTTGATGAAAGAGCCGCTGGTATACGAAGTGGTTGGTCAGATGAAAGAAAAATTCCTGAAAAAGTAAGATGGAGGCAAACATGGAGAAAAGAGAGAAAGAGTATACGAATCTGGATCAGGAACGCATTGTTACCGTTTCTGATCTGTTGAAAGAAATCCTTCGCCGGATTGGACTGGTGATCATTCTTGGTATCATTGTTGCAGCGTTATGCTGTGGCTATAAATATGCCAAAGACAGCAAAGCTGCGAAAGCTGCAAACAGTGAAGATACGACTACGACGATCAAACTTACCGACAAAGAGCAGACGGATGTGAATAATGTCATTGCTGTTCAGGACAATATGAAAGAGCAGCAGGCATATCTGGACAATTCTGTATTAATGCAGATCAATGCATATGACGAGAGCCGTGTGACTTTGCAGTACCGCATCATTACCGGCGACAAACAGCTCAGCAAAGATCTGCTCAGTGCCTATGATAACTATGTGACAAACGGCAGTCTGGCACAGGATATGATCGATCACGGTATCGATATGGATTTGCAGTATCTGACTGAGCTGCTTTACTTTGAAAAAGATTCTGATAAAGATGAGGAAGATTCTGACAGTACTGTGATCACAGATACGCCGGCATTGACCTTTGAAATCAGAGTGATCCATAAAAACCAGAAATCTTGCGAAGAACTGGCAGCAGTTATTCCGGAGTGCCTGAGTGATTTCGAGCAGAAACTGCAGGAATCTACCGGTTCACATGAGCTGAACCTGGTGGACCAGAGCTATGCGGAAGTAGTGGATCAGGGGTTATGGACTTATAAAATTGATCGTGTCAACAGCGTTGTCGCAATGAAGGAACGTGTAGATTCTTTAAAAGAGAAACTCAATGCGAATCAGGTAGCACTGGTAGAAAAAAATCTGCAGAAAACAGTTAAAAAAGATGTTGCCAAAAAAGAAGTTGTAAAAGCGCATATCAGTAAAAAATCTGCAGTGCTTGGTCTGGGCGTCGGAATTATCCTTGCAATCCTTTATATCGTAATCACTTACATCTGGCGCGGAACCATCAATAACGAAAAAGATGTGACCTATCTGTATGGTGTACAGCTGATGGGAACTTTAAAAGGTAAAAACAAGAAAAGTATGCTGCTTCGTCTGTATGACAACCTCCGGGGAAAGAAACCGGTGGACTTTTCTGTGGAAGAAGCAATCGTATGTGCAGATGTGACCGGTTATTGCAGCAGAAATCAGATTCAGAAGCTGTTATTACTTTCCAGTGAGGAAGTGACAGAGACAGCATGGATCGATACACTGGTGAAAAAACTGAAAGAGGCCGGTGTGGAGGCCACTGTAGAGACAGACATCTTATCCAGCGCGGCTGCAAGAGAAAAAGCGGCCGGATATGAAGTGGCTGTCCTGATCGCACAGGTCCGCAGATCTGCATATGACACCCTTGAACAGGAACTGGGCTTCTGCCAGTTACAGAACATTCAGATTGCAGGTGCGATCGTAACCGAATAAAACGTTAGGATCACGCACCGGATTCGTGTGCGTTTGATCCGGATCTCAGAATGAGGTAAGAAAAATGGAAAGAATGCGGCTTCTGACCAGGATTTTGTGTCCTGGTCAGAGGGTGCATTTTTACACTTTAAATGATACGGATCGCACAAATGTGACCGTGAGAGAAAGAAAAAGGAGCAATCAAATGTCAGTATATGTGATCACGCATAAAAAATTTAACATGATTCCTCAGGAAAATTATAAAGTCTTACTGGTTGGCGCTTACCGCGGCCATGTATACGGAGACTGTTTTGACGATGCCGGTGACAATATTTCAGAGAAAAATGCAAACTACTGTGAGCTGACCGGAGTGTACTGGCTCTGGAAAAATCTGCAGAAAGATGATTATGTAGGCATCGTGCATTACAGAAGACTGTTTTCCAGATCTTTCAGTAAGAGCAAAAAGCTTTCGGACAAAGATATCCGAAAACTGCTTGGAAAATATGATATTATTTTACCGTTTAAACAGAAGATGGAGCCGAACGTGCTGGAGCAGTTCTGCCAGATTTCCGGTCTGAAAAAAGATATGGACCGTGTGCGCGGAATCATTGAGCGCCAGTGTCCGGATTATCTGAGATCCTTTGATTCGGTCATGACAGATACGGAAGCGTATCTGTTCAATATGATGATCTGCAGCAGAGAGAAGTTTAACGCATACTGTCAGTGGTTGTTTTCTATTTTTGATGAACTGGAGCCAATGGTAGATCTGTCAGAATACAATGATTATCAGAAGCGTATCTACGGTTTCATCAGCGAACGTCTGCTGAATGTATGGGTGCGTCAGAATGAGCTGAAGGTATGTGAACTTGGCGTAGTCAATACAGAAGAAGACTGGTCTGCGGGCAAGAATTTCCTGACCGCCTGCAAACGTGTTCTGTTATATCATCTGCGGTAAGAAAGGACTGGGAGCAATATGAAAATAGCAGCAGTAGTTGTAACATTTAACCGAAAAGAATATTTAGTAAAAAATATCGAAGCATTACTGGCACAGGTCAATGCACCGATGGATATCCTGATCATCGACAACGCAAGTACCGACGGTACAGAAGAGACTATTCGTCATTACATGGATGCAGGACAGATCCTTTATGAAAATACCGGAGAAAACCTGGGAGGCGCCGGCGGCTTTAACTTTGGTATCCGACGTGCTTATGAGGCCGGTTATGATGCGATCTGGATCATGGACGATGACACTTATCCGCATCCGGATGCACTGGAGAAGTTCCTGCAGGCAGACAAAGACCTGAACGGCATGTATGGCTATCTGGCAGGAAAAGTGCTGTGGAAAGACGGCAGCTGGTGCGAGATGAATACCCCTAAATATAAAGGCGGCATGGCAGAAGGCAAGTACAAACAGATCGTACAGTCTTCTTTTGTATCTATGTTTATTCCGCGCAAATCTGTGGCAACCTACGGATTACCGATCAAGGAATTCTTTATCTGGGGCGATGATGTGGAATATACGAGAAGGATCGCACTGCGGGAACCGAGTTACCTGGTAGAAGACAGCCAGGTGCTGCATGATACCAAGAATAATGTGGGTTCCAACATCGTGTACGATGATGAGCGTATTGACCGTTATCGTTATGCATACCGTAATGAGATGTATATCGCATTGCACGAAGGATGGAAGCGCAGAGTTTATCAGCAGCTGAAGATCTGGTATCATATTGCGAAGATTCTTTTGAAATCTTCCCAGAAGAAGAGAAAGATCAGACTGATCCTGTCCGCATCCAAAGAAGGCAAAACATTTAATCCATCCATCGAATATATATCAGATGGGAGATAAGGAGCAGACAACTATGGAAAAGAAAGTGCGTGTACTGGAAGTATTTGGAGAGCCAATCTCCAATGGCGGTCAGGAATCTTTTGTGATCAACATTGTGCAGCATATCAATCATGAGCATCTGGCCATCGATATGCTGACCCCTTATTATTGTGATAACTCTTATTATGAGGATATCGTAAAATCTTTCGGCGGAACGATCTATACCTTTGGACTGAGTTTTGAGCCGGGTAAGAGCCGTTTCAATATTAATGATAAAATTGATGCGTTTTTCAAGGAGCATCCTTATGATGTGGTGCATATTCACAGCGGAAGTATTTCTATTCTGTGCATTATGGCACATTTTGCAAAGAAAAACCATGTGAAGAAGATCATTGTACATTCTCACTGTGCGGCGGAGCACAAGACGTTAAAATACCGTCTGACCAGGATGGCGTCTTACCCATATATCATGAGTGCACCGACGGACTACTGTGCCTGTTCTGTGGTAGCCGGTGAGTGGAAATACCCGAAGGCAATTGTAGATCACAAACTGAAAGTCCTGAAAAACGGTGTGGATCTGGAGAAATTTGCATTTAATGAAGAGACGAAGTGTGAGATCCGAAAGAAGCTTGCGATTCCAGAAGATGCTTTTGTATTGGGACATGTGGGACGTTTCAGTTATCAGAAAAATCATGAGTATCTGATCCGTATTTTTGCGGAAGTGAGAAAACGGAATGAGCACGCAGTGCTGATGCTCATCGGTGACGGTGAGAACAAGCCGGATGTGAAAAAACAGATCGAGGAGCTGCATCTGACAGACAGCGTCCGTTTCTGTGGTCTGGTAAATAATGTCAACGACTATATGCAGGCCATGGATGTCTTTGTACTGCCGTCCCGTTATGAGGGATTGCCGATCGTAGGTGTTGAGGCGCAGGCAGCAGGTCTCCCGGTTATTACATCCGTAAACGTATCTGAGGAACTGGAAATCTCCGATCTTGTGACATTCCTGGAACTGAAGGAAGATGTATCCGAGTGGGCAGACAAAATTTTGAGCTATGAAGGAAAAGAACGTGAGGATGCATCGGAGCAGATCCGTTCTCATGGATACGATGTACAGTTTACGGCAGATGAAATTGAGAAAATGTATCTGTCCTGATGCTGAAGTCAAAGGAGCATAGTATGGCAGTTCCGAATGCTTTCGATGAAAGAAGCATTCCGAATCTGCCCGGTGTAGAAAGAGGGGACATAGACTTGAATAAAACCGAACCAAAGACAGCCGTGAAAACGGGAAGAGTCCAATGGATCGATTTTGCAAAAGGAATTGCAATCCTGGCAACGATACTGGGGCATACGGCAGACGTCGGAAAAACAGGAAGCGATGTGCGGGCATTGATTTTTTCCTTCCATATGCCATTGTTTTTTATCCTGTCGATTCTGACATATCGCTGCTCCAACTCTTTGGAAGAGTATAAAATGAAGCAGAAAAAGGCAGCAAAGCATCTGCTGGTTCCGGCGGTGGTCGTATTTGCCATCGCGACAGCGATTGAGTGTGTGCAGGATACGACATTACTGACACAGTTTGAATACTGGCAGGGAAAACTGTATACGTTTATCATCGGCAGTGGTACCTCCGTGGAGTACAGTGGGATTTCTGTAGCCGCTTTCGGAATTGCCTGGTTTTTCTTTGCACTGTTTATCGGAAGAGCGATTTTTGACTATATCCATCTGAGTATGAAGGAAGATTCCCAGATTCTGGTGGTATCCATGATCGTAGGTGCCATTGGAATGATTTGGGGGATGCTGATGCAGCTGCCGTTTTCTCTTGATATCGCACTGGCGATCATGCCGTTTTTCTACTGGGGTTATCGGATGAAACGGATGGATCTGACGAAGTCTCCATTGAAAAAGGCACTGATCTGGGGTGTAATCTGGATCGTGACATTGATGATTACCGTGCCGGACTGGGAAATACGGATTTATCTGGAGCTGGCAAACCGCCGGTACCCGTTGTTCCCGATCTGTTTTATTACAGCTGTGGCAGGAACGATGTGTATCAGCGAACTCAGTGTTATTTTCTGCAAAGCAAAACATCTGGTAAAACCAATCGTGTTCCTGGGCAGAAATTCTCTGTATCTGCTGTGTGTACACATTCTGGATGGCAACTGGGAGTCTGTGTGGCATGTGGAAGGACATCAGTTCCACACGGCCCTGCGGCGCTGTGTGGCAGATATTATCGTATTTCTGGCAGTGATGCTGGTGCTGACTGCCTGGAAAAAAATCCGGCGGTCCATACAGACAAAAAAAGCACAAAGCTGTGCATGATAGGATAATCGTATGAAAAAGAAAATATATATACAGATACTGGGTGTCATTGCCTGTCTGGCTGTAGTGGCGATGCATGTCAACGGATGCTTCTGGCAGTTCAGCTATGACAGGTACTGGATCACCGCAAATATTATAGAGTGCATCTGCTATTTTGCAGTGCCGATCTTCTTTATGATATCAGGTGCAACGTTACTGAATTACAGAAAACGTTATACCACAGCGGTATTTTTCAAAAAAAGATTTGGAAAAACGCTTGTTCCGTTTCTGATTTGGTCTGTGATTTCTGCGATCTGGTATTATATCGTATATCACGCAAGACCGGAGGGCATCCGGGAAGTGGTGGATGGAATTCTGAATACAAGATATGTGGATATTTACTGGTTTTTCCCGGCTTTGTTTTCCGTATATCTGTGTATCCCGATCCTGTCCTGTATTCCGGAGAAGTACAGAAAGCGGATCTTTGGCTATGCGATCCTGGTGTATTTTGTTCTGGAAGCACTGGCACCGCTTGTATGTAACCTGATGCATATTGAATTTAATGAGGGATTTGGAATGCCGGCTGTGGGCGGATATCTGATCTACACGCTGCTGGGATACTGGATCGATAATTATGAGCTGTCGAAAAAATGGCGTTGCGTTATCTACGCCGCTGCCTTGGGAGGTTTCCTCTTGATGCTTGTGGGAACACAGATTCTGTCCCTGAAGAACGGAACCGTGGATACAACATTTAAGGAGTATCGGAATGTTCCGTGTATTCTGTATTCTACCGGAATATTTCTGTTTTTTAAGAATATAAAAAATGAGAAAGCGTTGGGCTGCCTTGCAAAACTGACCGCACCATTTTCATCGTTGACTTTTGGTATATATCTGGTACACTTCTATTTAGTACAGATGGTGGCAATCTATCAGATATTTCCAATCACCAGCATCAAGTACCGGATCTTTGGAACGATTGCAATCTTCCTGATCTCCGCTGTGGCAGTCAGAATCCTGCAGATGATTCCGGTCATCAGGAAAGCGATTCCATCCTGATCAGGTGTGAGATCATATGAAATGGGATATTGGAATGCAAAGGTACACGGAATTGTGAAAGAAAAAGTCTGCGTGTACATGTAAGTAAATGGAGGAACAAAACATGAAATTAAAAAAACTCAGTGTCGGACTTATGACAGCTGTTCTGACAGCAGGATTACTGGCTTCTCCGGCCATGGCATCAGAAGTGACAGATGCAGCTTCGGTACAGAACGGAACCGTAACGGTACAGGCTGCCGCAACAGAAAATGGCACTGCCGGAACCGGAACATCAGATGATATTCAGGGAGAAATCAAAGACACCGGAAAAGATGATGCAGAGAACGGAACCGATCAGGGCGAGGGAAAAGAAGATACCGGCAAGGATGACGGCAAAGGAGATACCGGAAAAGATGACGGTAAAGGAGATACTGGAAAAGAAGATACCGGCAAGGATGACGGTAAAGGAGATACCGGCAAAGACGATACGGGCAAAGATGATGGCAAAGAGGATGAAGCTTTTACCGGTTTGAAAGAGATTGATGGTATCTGGTGGTATCTCACCGAAGGTGATGTAGATGAATCTTATACCGGTCTGGCAGAGAACGCATACGGCTGGTGGTATGTAGAAAACGGACGGGTAAACTTTGACTATTTCGGACTTGCTAATAACGAAAACGGCTGGTGGTATGTCCGTGGTGGCGGAGTTGCATTTGATTATGTCGGATTTCAGGCAAATGAAGCCGGCTGGTGGCGCATTGAAGGCGGAAAAGTCAACTTTGAGGCAAACGGTCTCATTCCGAATGAAAATGGCTGGTGGTGTGTCCAGGGCGGCAGAATCAACTTCGATTACACCGGATTGGCTGAAAATGAAAATGGCTGGTGGTATGTCCAGGGCGGAAAAATAAACTTTTCTTACAGTGGTCTGGTACCGAATGAAGCCGGCTGGTGGAAAGTAACCAACGGAATGGTCGATTTCGGGTTCCATGGCATTACAAATAATGAAGTCGGCTGGTGGTACTTACAGAATGGCTGCATCGATTTCGGCTACAATGGACTGGCACAAAACGAAGCCGGCTGGTGGAAAATCACCGGAGGCATGGTAGACTTCAACTATACCGGAATGGTACAAAACGAAGCCGGCTGGTGGTATGTAGCCGGAGGACTGGTAGATTTTAACTATAATGGAATCGGGTCCAACGAAGCAGGCTGGTGGAAATTTACCAACGGTCAGGTGGATTTCGGATTTAACGGCATGGCGGGCAATGCCGCGGGCTGGTGGAAATTTAACGGTGGAAAAATTGATTTTACTTTTAATGGAATCGCACCGAATGAGAGTGGTTCCTGGTATTTCCGCGGAGGACAGCTTCAGTTTGGTTACAGCGGAACCGTGCAGTGGATGGGACTGAATTGCACGATCTCCGGCGGTAAATTAGTACCGGTGGGCGTTTCCGGTGCCATTGCTTCCAGGGCAGCTTCTGCGAATAG
>OIYW01001785.1_pt1 | contig 12837 bp, 12 predicted proteins | sample 1588351 | NCBI WGS metagenome assembly OIYW01 (sample SAMN03283268) | human gut metagenome | biome: human-associated habitat; material: feces | host: Homo sapiens | place: USA | collected 2013 | reverse complement strand
AAGTAACTATTAAATTTTATATAAGAATAATGGTATCTAAAGATACTATACGAGGAGTGACGAGGAATGAAATATAGATTTTATAGTCCTGTGCAGGGCATCATAGATTATGACTTCAACAAAGATATGGATTACGATTCGTATTTTGATGAATACAACATGGAGGAACTGGAGGAAATAGACTTCGAACATCTTGCGGCAGAAGATATTGTTGATTATCAGAGAGAAATCAATCAAGCAATTCGAAAGGAATGGGATTATGAAACAGATGAAGATATGGGGCTGATGCATTACTTTGCTTATGGAAGCAGAGAAATCCATAAAGATCTGCTGGAAAAGGTAACAGCAGCATATCCAAGGATCGAAACCGTAGGGGACAAAGCATATGGAGTTATGGTATGTGATATCGAAAACCCTTTGACAAATCAGGAGATTGAAATCCTGAAAGAATATTTCAGCGGACAGTACAGTGACGGATGGGGTGAAGGCTTTTCCCAAAGAGGAATTGAAACTTCTTATGGTGTATTATATTTAGATTTTTGGTCAGATGACTTTTATATTGAAACAGAGGATGAGTTGAAAAATCGTTTGGAATCGAAACAAGACAATGAGATGCAATTTGAAATGTAGGTGATGATATGTCAAGATTTATTTTATCGCTAAGATATTTGAAAATGAAAAAACCATCTGGACTATAGTCAATAAAGTGGACACAATTTATAAAGAAAAGTGCCGAGTACAGCTGCTTAGTGCTGTGCCCAGTACCATTCTTCTTTTTCATTTGGTGTCATCATTCCGAGAGAACTATGCGGTCTCTTGGCATTATAGAATCCTTCGATGTATTCGAATACAGATAACCGGAGTTCCTGCAGAGAATGATATGTTTTACGGTTAACTTCTTCTTTTTTGAGGTACTTGAAGAAACATTCACAGCAGGCATTATCGAAAGGATATCCTTTCTTGGAAAATGACTGTACAACATTCAGAGAATCCAATAACTGCCGGAATGCAAATGCAGTATATTGTGCTCCTCTGTCAGAATGAAACATGAGACCTAATGGTGCGTTTCGTTTTTTATAAGCTTTTTTGAATGCAGTCATGACCAGATCAACATCTGGTTTTCCTGAGATATTCCAGGAGATGATTTTGCGGGAAAAAAGGTCCATTACAATGCAAAGATAGTACCATTTACCGGCTGTTTTGATGTATGTAAAATCACTAACCCAGACAAGATTAGGAGCCTTTTGGTTGAAATCCTGTTGGAGATGATTGATGCATTGGCCGTTTTCATTATGTTTGTGAGGATGAAAAGGCTTTTGGGTAGACATCTTTGGCAATTGAAGCGATTTCATCAGGCGGTACACTCGTCCGACGCTGATGTGAATGCCATAATCACGCCGAAGAATATGGGTGATTTTATATGCTCCAAGCCGTTTGTTATAGTGGGCATAGATGTGAAGAATCTTGGAAGCAATCACTTGATTTTCTTCGGTTCTGTCAGCTGGTGCTGAATTGAAATGTTTATAGTAGGTGCTACGGTTGATACCTAAGACACGGCAGAGAGTTTTCAGGTTATGTTGAAATCTAAGTTTATGAACCGCTTCTAATCGTTGTCTGAGTGTGGCGTGAAGATGGCAATCGCTTTTTTTAGTATGAGGTTTTCTTCTTCAAGTTGAGCGAGGCGTCTTTGAAGCTCTTTGACTTGTTTGGCAGTCATGACTTCACCATCATCTGTTTCAACAGTTGCGTATTGTTTGATCCAGCGAGTGAGAGCAGTCTGAGAAACTCCGTATTCTTTACAAAGGGCAGTTTGTGTTTTGCCACCAGATTGATATAGATTTACGAGTGTTCTTTTGAAGTCTTCGTCATAGCGAATACCTTTGCTGTTTGTTGACATGTAAATACCTCCTTTTGGTGTCTACTTTATTGTAATAGATAGTTACTTTATGTGTCCACTTTTTTAATATAGATCCAATGGTACATTGGATGATGATGGTCAGAGAAATGCGTTTTCCTGTGAATCGTGGAAAAATAGATATGATATGTAGTAAGTAGATGAAAAAGCTGTGAATCTTATATATTCACAGCTTTTATGTCATCTTATCGATTATTGTCGAAAAATAGATTATGATTTTTCTCTGTTTTCATATTGAAAATCATGTGTATGTTAAGAGAAAATATGTCATTTAGTTATAATACTATATGTAAATAGAAAAGAATATGATAAAATAGAGTTAGCAATGGCTAATTTTTGGAGGAGGTCTTTTATGGATATTAAACAGCTTGAATTTTTCGTGATTGCTTGCGAGAGAGGAAGTTTATCTCGCGCTGCTGCATGTATGTATACATCTCAACCAAATGTAAGCAAAACGATTACAGCATTGGAACGTGAACTGGGCAGACCATTGCTGAAAAGAACAGGAAAGGGCGTTGTTCCGACGGTATATGGGGAAATGGTTTTGGAATATGCAAGAATGGTATTAAAGGCTACGGCAACGATTTCTTCCTTGGCGGTTCCAGAGGGTAAAAACAGTATTCGTATTTCAACGTATCCCAGTAACATGATTGCACGATTATTGGTAGATTTTTATAAAAAATTTGGAGATACATATACTATTGAACATCATGAAGGTTCTGTGGAGGAAATTGCAGATCAAGTGCATCAGGGAATATCGGAAATTGGGATTGTTTATGTGGCACAGCGTCAGGTACAAACATTTCAACATATATTGTCACATAAAAATTTGATTTTTGTTCCGTTAAAGTTAAAAAAATCTGCTTGTATGTGGGGAAACATCATCCTTTATACCATGAAGAAAGTGTTGATTTTTCTGATTTATCAAAATTAAGATTTGTTCGAGGCGTTAGAGATTTCTTTTCTATGGAACATCATTTGGAAAGTGTGAGTATGGGTATCATTGATACAAAAAATCTTCGTCATTGCGTATACACAAACAGTGATCATTTATATACTGACCTATTGTTATATACAGATGTTTGTAGTCTTGGTCTGGATTTTATGCATGAACCTTATGAACAATATGATATTAAATCATTGCCGATTAATGGATGTGAACCCTTTTTACAGATTGGGTATATCAGAGATCCGGAACGGGTACTTTCTGAGCAGTCTGTGTGGATTATCGAAAATTTTGAAAAGATGTTATAACGATTTGTTATAGTTAGATATGAAAATTTACCCACTGGTAAGCAATAACTAACTCCGATATAATATGTTTCGAAAACAATTACAGGGAGGTAGTATAACAAATGAAAAAGAAAATTATTGCAATCATTCTTGGATGTGTTACAGCATTTGGGGTATTGAGTGGTTGCGGACAAGGGGTTGAAACAAGTAGTACAAGCAGTGAAAATACCAATAATGAATTGGTTTTTGTAAACTACAGAGATATTCGTGATTTGAATCCACATCTATACGCCGGGGAAATGTATGCCCAGAGTATGCTTTATGATACATTGGTCAGCATTACAGATGATGGTTACGAAGGATGCTTAGCAGAAAGTTGGACCATAAGCGAAGATGGCAGAATATACACCTTTAAGATTCGAGAAGGGGTTACTTTTTCCGATGGTGCTGTGTGTGATGCTAATGCGATCTTAGCGAATTTCAATGCGATCATTGAAAACAAAGAAAGACATACTTGGCTGGAAATGATGAATTTATTGGTTGGAGTATCTGCTCCGGATGAAAATACGTTTGTTATTGAATTAAGTGAGCCATATTACCCTATGTTGACAGAATTGGGTTGCATTCGACCTTTTGCAATGATTTCCCCTAATTGCATGATCAACGGCAGTACAAAAGACGGTGTGAATGGCTATATTGGTACAGGTCCTTATGTGTTGACAGATTTTGTGACAGACGAGTATGCGGTGTTTGAACGGAATGAAAATTACTGGGGCGAACTACCTGCGATCGAAAAAATAACAGTAAAAGTAATCCCTGATAATCAGACACGAATCATGGCTTTGGAATCTGGCGAAATCGATTTGATTTTTGGTAAGAATATGCTGGATGCAGATGCCATTAGTCAGTATGTGGACAGTGAAAAATTTTCTGTTTCTTTGTCTGAACCAACTTCTACAAGACATATCGTACTGAATACAACTAACGATATTTTGAGTGATACAACAGTAAGACAGGCTTTGCAGTACGCCACAAATAGACAGGCTATTTCTGATGGTATTTTCTATGGATTGGAAGAACCTGCAGATACTTTGTATGCAAAAACAGTACCTTATTGCGATGTAGAATTGACTCCTTATGAATATAATGCGGATACAGCCGCACAGATGCTGGATGAAGCTGGCTGGACTATGGGAAGTGACGGCATTCGTCAAAAAGATGGAAAGAAGCTGGAATTGGAATTGCTGTACAACAGTGATAGTGTAACAGAAAAAACCATTGCGGAATATCTGCAGAGTGAATACTTGAAATTGGGTATTTCTATCAATATTCATGGAGAGGAAGAGCAATCTTATCGTGACAGCATGAAAGCGGGTAATTTTGATATGGTGTTCAATATTTGCTGGGGTATGCCTTATGATCCACAGTCATCTCTTGCAGCGATGCGTGCACCGGTATATGGGGACTACGCTGCACAGTTGGGCTTAGCGGATAAAGCTGAGATTGATGCGGCAATTACAGAAATTCTTACAACAACGGATGAAACAGAACGCCAGGAACTTTATAGCTTTGTTCTTGCACGTTTGCATGAAGATGCAGTTTATATTCCGCTGACATATGAATGCAATAAGGCACTTTATACATCTGATTTGCAGGGTGTACATTTCGGTACAGATCAGTACGATGTTCCTTTTGCGGATATGTATTTCCAGTAAAAAGAACAGCGAAGAGCCGCTTCTAATAAAGAAGCGGTTCTTTTCTTGAAAATATCTTGAAAGGAGAATAAGGATGCGTAGATATATAATTCGAAGAATTTTGTTGGCGATCCCGCTGCTATTGGCAATTTCTTTTGTATGCTTTATGTTTATCAACTTGATTCCTTCAAATCCAGCGGAGGTAGCTCTTCGTGTACAGCAAATGCCGGTTATCACCGATGCAGCCATTGCAGAAATGGAAGAGATGCTTGGATTAAATAAACCATTTCTGGTACGATATTTTGATTGGGTGATAGGATGCCTGCAAGGGGATTTTGGTATTAGTTATGTGAACCCTGCACGAACGGTAGCAGGTGAGATTCTTAGGTCATTACCTGCAACATTGGAACTCGCCGGAGCTTCCTTTGTGATCGTATTAGTTCTAAGTATTCCTATTGGCTTTCTTTGCGCAGTATATAAAGATGGATGGTTTGACAGAATCATGCGCGGAACAGTATTTGTTTCCACAGCAATGCCTCCTTATTGGGTTGGCTTATTGCTGATGTGGGGTATTGGTGTAAAGTTAGGCTGGCTTCCCACAAATGGAAGCGGTTCATGGAGGCATTTGATTTTGCCTGCTTTTACAGTAGCGTTAAGTTATATCTCCACTTATATTCGGTTGATTCGTAATAATATGCTGGAAAATATGAAACAGGATTATGTTTTATATGCCAATGTAAGAGGATTGCCGCAAAAAGCAATTTGGGTAAAACATGTTTTAAAGAACTCCATGCATACTTGTATTGTAGCCATGGGGATGAGTATTCCTCAGCTGATTTCGGGTACCATTGTGGTTGAAAATGTTTTTTCTTGGCCGGGACTAGGAACATTATGTATCAGCTCGATTTTTAATCGTGATTATCCGGTAATTCAGACATATGTACTGCTTATTGGTGTCCTTTTTGTGGTGTTCAATTTGCTTTTTGATATACTGCAAACTGTATCAGATCCAAGATTACGAAAGGAGGACTAAAAAGTGACGAAACGTTTTTGGCAAAATAGAGCAGCAGTTTTTACGAGTGCTTTGATCCTTATTGTTGCGTGTATTGGAATTTTTGCGCCGATTATAGCGCCTAATGACCCTTATGAAACAAATATTATCAATAAATTTGCTGAATATAGCTTGCAATATCCATTAGGAACCGATCAATTGGGAAGATGTGTGCTATCTAGAATGATTTATGGTATCCGCCCTACGTTGGGTCTCGCTACACTTACCATGTTAGGGACCATAGGCATTGGTGCTTTGCTGGGAATTATGGCAGGGTATTTTCGTGGAATCGTGGAAGAAGTAATCATGCGAGTGGTAGACGTGATGCTTTCTTTTCCCAGCCAAATCATGGTATTTGCCGTTGTAGCTTTATTGGGTATCAATGTACAGAATGTAATTATAGCAAATGTTTTTATCAAGTGGGCTTGGTATGCCAGAATGATTCGAACGGGTGTTTTACAGTACCGTGATAGAAATTTTGTTCAGTTCTCAAGATGTGTAGGCATGCCAGAACGGTTTATTTTATTCCGTCATTTATTGCCCTCTATCACTTCTGATCTGGTGGTGTTAGCATCATTGGATATTGGTTGGGCTATCATCAATATTTCTACACTTTCCTTCTTGGGGCTTGGTGTACAGGCACCGACACCAGAGTGGGGAGCCATGCTCAATGAAGCAAAAGAAGTTTTGACCAGCAATCCAGTGCAGATGATCGCGCCAGGGGTGGCAATTGTAGTTCTTGTATGCTGCTTTAACTTATTGGGAGATGCTATGCGTGATGTATTGGATCCAAAGGAGGTGAAGCAATGAAACCAGTATTGGAATTGAATCAGTTATGTGTCTCTTTGCAAGGCAGAAAAAAAACTAAAGACTTGGTGAAGGGAATTTCGTTTTCTGTAGCACCTGGAGAATGCCTTGGTATTTTAGGCGAATCTGGAAGCGGAAAGTCCATGACCATGAAGGCTGCAATGGGACTTTTAGATAAAAATTTTCAGGTTTCAGGAAGCGCAAAATTCCAAGGGGATGAGTTGCTAGGGAAAAACTCTGAAGAGTTGAGAAAATTAAGAGGCGGTAAAGTGGGGATGGTACTGCAGAACCCTATGACATCCTTTGATCCGCTTTATCGTATTGGGAACCAGATTGCAGAAACCTATACAGCACATAATCAATGGGATAGCGAAGAAGTTCGAGAAAGATCTATCAATATGCTTTTGAAGATGCAAATCAGGAACCCTGAGGAAGTACTGGAGAAATATCCTCATCAACTTTCTGGTGGTATGTTGCAGAGGATCATGATCGGTCTTGCAACTTCCATGACACCAGAACTTTTGATTGCGGATGAGCCAACTACTGCTATTGATGCTATTACACAGTTCGAGATTTTGAATGAGTTTTTGCGAATCAAAGAGGAACATAAAGTGGCGATGATTTTTATATCCCATGATCTGAATGCAATTTCACGTGTGGCAGATCGGATCGTTGTACTCAATCAGGGGGTGGTTGTTGATCAGGGTGAATTTTGTCATATTATGCATCATGCAAAAGATCCGTATACCAGATTATTAATTGAAAAAAGACGAGATGTCATGCGAAAATACAGAAAGGCGTTGGAAGGTGAGGTGAGCCATTGTGCTCCAGCTAGATAAAGTTTGTGTCAGTTTCCGAAGCGAACGACAGGATAAGATTTTTGGACACACTAGACAACAGGTGCTGTTTGATGTGTCACTAAAAGTAAAGAAAGGAACTTGCCTTGGTATTTTGGGTGAATCCGGAAGCGGCAAATCAACCATGGGACGAGTGATTTGCGGTTTGTTGAAACCTGATACAGGTGAGGTTATGATAGATGGAACTTCTGTTTATGCATCGCGAAAAGGTCGTAAAGAATTGCAAAATAAACTAAGTGTTGTGTTCCAAGATTATACGACTTCAGCCAATCCTCGGTTCCGTGTGAGCGATGTCATCAAAGAAGGTTTATTTGTTCGTCAAAGGAGAGAGAAGGAAAAGCTGCAATATGAAAAGGAAATCAAAAAATTATTAGAGTTGGTTGGGCTGTCTGAAGATTTTGCGGATAGATTTCCGCATGAATTATCCGGCGGTCAGTTGCAGCGCGTGTGCATTGCCAGAGCAGTGGCCTGCAATCCACAGATCGTGTTATTTGATGAAGCTATATCCTCATTGGATGCGCATACACAAGTGCAGATTATGGATTTGTTGTTGGAACTGAAAGAAAAACTTCAGCTGACATATATTTTTATTACCCACGATTTGACGTCTATTACTTATCTATGTGACGATGTGCTCTTTTTGTATCAAGGTCATGTAACAGAATATCTTCCGGTAGATAAAATCAGTCAAACGAAAGATCAGTATGCCCGCAAATTATTGGAGTCTATTATCGTGTTTGATACGGAGGAGGCAAAAACAGTATGATCCTATGTGGACATAAAATAGAACGTGGAGAAAAAAAGTACATCAAAATTCATGTAAATGAAGAGTATGCGTTAGATGTTATATTATACTGTGGTGCTTTTCCAGGTAAGACATTGGTTGTGGCGGCGGGTGTCCATGGATGTGAGTATGTTGGAATTGAGGCAATAAAGAGATTAATTAAAGAATTAAACACTGAAAGATTATCCGGGAATGTGATAATATTACCGCTTGTAAATGCACAGGGCTTTTTAAGTGGTGCAAAGCAGGTGGTACCGGAAGATAATGTAAATTTGAATCGAGCTTTTCCGGGTAGACAAGATGGAACTCTGTCTGAACAAATCGCATATACCATAGAAAAAGAAATTTATCCCTATGCAGATTTTTTGATTGATTTGCATAGTGGAGATATCAATGAATCTTTATTTCCTTTGGTATTTATTCCTTCGGTGGGTAGTGATGAGGTGAACCGGTTGGCTTTGGAAGGTGCAAAGATGCTTTCTGTACCTTATCGTGTGCGATCAACAGCAAAAAACGGTTTATATAGTTGGGCAGTACAAAAAGGTGTTCCCTCTTTGCTCATTGAAAGAGGAGAGGGTGGACGGTGGTCTGAATTAGAGGTTACAGAATGTATGGAAGATGTATATCGAATCATGGCTTATCTTTCTATTTCAGAACAAAAGTTCACATTGGTGCAACAACAGGAAATCGCGAAAGCCAAATATGAAGAGTCCAAGATATATGGGTATTGGTACCCAGAAATTACTGCAGGTAGTTTTGTCTCAGAAGGGGATATTTTGGGAGTGCTGCAACCATATCCGAAGGGCAAACCAGTAGAAATCAAAGCCGAATTCGACGGAGTGATACTTTACTATACAACGGCTCTTGGCGTACAGCCTGGAGATGCCATAGTTGCCTATGGAAGAACGTAAAGTTTTTTGGCGCCTTGCAGGGCCTGCTGCGGCAGAAGGATTGCTGCTAATGATGCTTTCAGCAGTAGATTTGTTGATGGTTTCTTCGTTAGGAACGACAGCTGTAGCTGCGGTGAGTATTTTTTCACAACCCAGAATGGTGATATTGTGTTTTTCTAGAGCTTTTGCAGTGGCTGTAACAGCGTATGTTGCACGGCGTAGTGGAGAAAGTAAAGGAGAAAGTTTAAGTAGATTTACAAAACAAACTCTAACGATTGCATTACTGGGTGGCGGAATATTGTTGCTTTGCACGATTCTGTTGTTAGAACCTATTTTGTTGTTCGCGGGAGCAGACAGGACTTATTTGAATTCTGCTATGGCATATGCAAGACCTGCTTTTTTTGCACTGTTTTTTTCTGCTCCTGCCATTGCATTGCATGGTGTTTTAGCTGGGCTTGGAGATACTAAATCTGTTTTGAAGGCGAATGTGCTAGGAAATATAATCAATGTGTTGTGTAATGCGGTATTTATTTATGGTATTGGACCCGCTCCTAGGCTAGGCGTGTTTGGAGCGGGATTAGGAACATTGTTTGGAGCAGTTGCTGCACTCGGGTATACACTTCTTATTCTTTTGCCCCAAAAGCATCCAGCATCATTGCTAAAGAAAAGTAGATGGAAACCTGATCGAAGGTATTTGAGTCAGATTATGCCATTATATGGAGGGGTATTTACTGAGCAGGCGGTTGAACGTTTTGGTATGTTTGCATACACAAGGATTGTAGCAGGGCTGGGAGCATCTTCTCTTGGAATACACAATATCTGTATGGGAATGTGCGATATATACTATAGTTTTTCGCAAGGTATGGGAAAAGCCGGATTGATACAGTGTGGAAATGACATTGGAGCAACAGGTGGGAAAAAACTGAAAAAAATTTGCCATGTGGTAAAATGGGAAAGTTTGCTGACTGCATCTATAGCATGTGTTTTGTGTATTGTCTTACGTGTTCCTGTGCTTTCCATGTATGCGTTAGAAGGACAAGAACTGTTGTTAGCTTCAGGGATTATGCTGTTTGTAGCGTTTGTGAGTTTTCCGGAAAGTTTTTCTTTGACTCATGCAGGGATATTGAGAGGTATGGGTCATACAGGATATGTAGCTATATATTCATTGGTGAGCATTGCCATATTACGTCCATTGATTACTTATTTGTTGGTTGTTGTGCTGGATATGCAGCTATATGGAGCATGGACAGCTCTGTTATTGGACCAAAGTTTTCGAGCTCTGTTTGCAGTGATAGGCGTGTGTCATATGCGAAAGAAATAAGAGTTATACGTTTTATAATTGCTGAGTATTGCAACATTAAAATATAATTTATGCGATTTGGAAAACCAGTTGAAACATACTTTTCAACTGGTTTTTATGTAGATATTAGTATGATCTGTGCAAATAATTTACTGAATAAAAAGGATTTTTATGTTAAAAAAGTATGTATGGTATCCCATCCCATTATTTGTTGCGGGCGCGATTAGATTCTTTAGAAAAAGTGTATAGGTTTTGTGGATTGCCTTTTTCGAATTGAATGAAAGAAAGATGGGCAAGTTTTGTGTAGTTAAATTCAGTTATATAATATAGTCCAATATTTATAAAGATAATTTTTGAGTCTATTTAAGTGATTCAAAATTGATACCTTGAATAAGTACTTATTTCATAGTTTTATAAAAGGATTCCATTAGGAAATGGAAGTAAGAATTTTTTTAACGTGAATAGTATTTCTATCCTTTAAGAGCATTGGAATTTTTGTATACTAAAATGAGAACTTGGCTCTATATGACTAATTAAACCAGCTTTTTGATGTTCTTTTAATATGATTGATTAAGTGGAATAGAAATAAATTAGCCTATCGTTTTATAACCATTGACTGCTGGGATTAATATTAAGGAAACAGCGAAACTGTCAGATTGATTTCTTTGTGGGAGCACGGGGCATATCATCTGCCCATATTTTTCACTAGTGCTTTATCATAATTTTGTGAATATAAAGTAGGTCGCTTTTGGCGAAAGTCTAATAATCTTGTTTCAACTTTCTTGTATCATATCAAACGGGTAAAATTTTAAAATACTAACAAGTAAAATGATAATCAATATTATTGGTTAGTATGATTTCGGAGGCTGTATGAGAGATTATATAAAACATAACAGTTAGCTAATGACAACTGAACAACTTTTTTGTTTGATTGTGATGGTATTAAAATGATTTCTTATATTTATAATGTATCTCAAAAATTACGTAAATAAATATTTTTTTCTTGACACATGTAATACTAAGGTATATACTATGTGTGAGTTAGATAACGCTAACTGCAATATATTTATGTGTTAGCTGCAACTAACATAAATTAGCGTATTGAAAGTAAATACATAATAAAGGGAGAATTTTCATGACATTAGAACATGCACTTGAGGGAAAAGAATATATTATTCAAAGCATTAATACAGATGATGAGGAGTTAAATGCATTTTTATTTTCTCTTGGCTGTTATGCAGGCGAACCAATTACAGTTGTTTCTCGATTAAAAGGTGGATGCGTTGTTTCCATTAAGGACGGCAGATACAATATCGATAATCAATTGGCAGCAGCAATTCAGATTTGATTTTTATGAGAGTAGTTTATTTTGACATATGGTTAGCGTAAGATAACTATATGTCTGAATATAAAGCAAATATTATATAGGGAAGAGGAGGAAGTATTATGAGAATTGCCCTTGCAGGCAACCCGAACTCTGGTAAAACCACTATGTTCAATGCCTTGACAGGTAGAAACGAAAAAGTGGGGAACTGGGCTGGCGTTACGGTTGAAAAAAAAGAACATCCTATTAAAAAGAATTACTCTGGAGAAGTGGAAGAACTGGTTGCAGTTGACCTTCCGGGTGCATATTCAATGTCACCTTTCACATCGGAAGAAAGTATCACAAGCTCTTACGTTAGAAATGAACATCCAGATGCCATTATTAATATTGTGGATGCAACTAATTTAAGTCGTAGCTTGTTTTTTACGACACAGCTTTTGGAATTGGGAATTCCTGTGGTAGTAGCATTGAATAAAAGTGATATCAATAAGAAAAAAGAAACTACCATCAATACAAAAGTCCTTTCAGAAAAGCTGGGCTGCCCGGTAGTAGAAACAGTTTCAACTGCTGCCGAAGGTCTGAAATTGGTTGTTGATGCAGCGGTGGCTTCAAAGGGACAAGTTCAAAAAGCACCCTATGTGCAAGGGGATATTGATTTGACCAATAAGCATGTCGTTGAAGAAGCGGATCGAAAACGATTTGCATTTGTAAATGATCTGGTGTCCCAAGTGGAAAAAAGAAAAATCTTGACAAAAGATAAGGGCACAGGTGACGCAATAGATAATGTTTTGACCAACAAAATCGTGGGTATTCCCATCTTTGCTGTTGTCATGTTTTTGGTATTCCAAATTTCACAGGTATGGGTCGGTCCATTGATTGCGGATACATTGGTTGCTTGGATTGAAACTTTCCAGGGTTACATTGGTGAATTACTGGCAGATGCGAATCCGTTGCTGTCAGCCTTGTTGGTTGATGGTATCAT
>OIYW01001782.1_pt1 | contig 12853 bp, 8 predicted proteins | sample 1588351 | NCBI WGS metagenome assembly OIYW01 (sample SAMN03283268) | human gut metagenome | biome: human-associated habitat; material: feces | host: Homo sapiens | place: USA | collected 2013 | reverse complement strand
CGAATATTTTCCGCCAGCTCATCAGAATCCTGATATCCTTCCAGCACAAGAAAGGCCTGACGCGCCTGCTCCAGCTCGCCCTGCTCCATCAGCACCTGTGCGTCCACATAGGCCGCCTGCTGTTCATCCAGCATGCTCAGCCACGGTGCACGGCGGTATACGGCCTGTGCCCGGCCATATTGCCCATAGGAAATAGCCGTTTCCAGCGCGCCGGCCTGCCGCCAGGTGTAAATGCCAAAGCCGGCCGGCACCGCCAAAACCGCCAGCACCACCACTGCCGCAACCACCCGCCTGCGCAGGCGGCGTTTCTTCGGCTGCGGCGCAGGCTGCGCCGGCCCCTGTGCCGCCTGTGCCGCGGCAGCGCACGGCGGCATCTCCCGCCTTTCCGCAGCGGCCGCCGGGTGCGGCGCATCTGCAGCAGGCGCTGCTGTTTGGGCTGCCGCAAGGCGCGTGGCCAGCCCGGCAAGTTCGGCGGCAAACTGTGCAAGGCTTTGTGTGCGCCTGCCCGCCTGCATATCCATGGCGTTCTCTACAAAAAAGCGCAGCGGGTTCTGTTCGCCAGGGGCAAGCGGCGCGCCGTTCATGCGCGCGGGGATATCTGGCGGCACAGCGCCCTCGGTAAGGGCGTACAGCACCGCACCGTAAAAATACACGCTGCCCGCCTCGCCCTGCACACCATAGTAAATTTCGGGCGCGGTGTAGCCCGGTGCACGGTAATCGGCCCCGTTTTTCTTCACAAGCTCTATGCCATTGCCGCGCACCAGCACGCACTGCGGCGCGCAAAGGCTGTGCGCCTGCGTCCCTTTTTCCTGCAGGGCTGCCGCCACGGCTGCGGCCGCCTCGGCCGGGGCCAGCCTGCGCCCCGCCTGCACAAACTGCACAAGCGGCACGGCCCGCTGCCCTGTGCCGCGCGGCCGGCCTTTTTTCTTCCACATGAAAACGCCCAGCACGGCCCCGGCCGCACACAGCGCCAGCGCCGCCACACCCAGCACAAACCCCATGCGGGATTGCGTCTTATACGGAATGCCGTTTGCCTCCAGCACATTGATGAGCTCAACGACATGCACGGCGCCATTGATGTTTTGCGCACCGTCCACGCCCACGGTGTTTACCCCCACCACATTTCCGTGCTCGTCCAACATGGGGCCGCCGGAATTGCCCTGGTTGATGGCTGTGTTTGTCTGCACAAGCTGCACGTCCTGCGAGGCCGTGCCCACCACGCGGCTTGTCTTGATTGCGCTGACGATGCCGTCTGTCACCGTCATTTCATCCACACCTGCCGCCTCTTGCCCGGTCAGTATGTCCGCCCCGCCGGGAAAGCCCAGCGCCCACACCGCAAGGCCCGTGTCAAAGCTGCTGGTGCGCAGCGCAAGGCCCGGCACCTTCAGGGGCGCCGCGGTTTCCAGCACAGCCAGGTCTGCCCCGGGGGCCGTGGCCTTCACTGTGGCAGGCACGGCCGCGTCGTGCGAAAGGTATATTTCAAATTCGCTGCAGCCCTCTATCACATGGTAATTTGTCACCACATAGCACGAGTTGCGCGCCACGGTGAAGCCCGTGCCGTAGAAGGCGTTTTCGCCGCTTATGGCCACAATGCGCACCGTGCTCTGCCGCGCGTCCAGCACGGCGCCCGGCACGCTTTGCGCGCCGAAGGCCGCGCACGCCAGCAGGCACGCCAGCGCCAAAACGGCCGCCAGTTTCTTTCCAACACCCCGCATAAAAACCCCCATTTCCCGGGAAATGCCCCGGCGCCACCCGCAACAGGGGCAGGCCTTTCTGCTGCCGGCAAACACCTTACCCCTTTTGTTTTATCATACCACATCCCCGGGCCCGGCGGCACAGGCGTCTTACACAAAAAAGCGCCCCTGCCTTCAGCATTTTGCCAAAAGAAGGGGCGGTTTTCTGTTTTTCGCTGTCAGGCGCGGCCCGCGGCGGCGCAAAGCCATTCTTCGTCATGCGAAACGCTGTTGAACAGCGCCTCCAGCTTGGGAATATCCGCGCGCAGCGCCATGCGCACAAACCCTTCGCCAGCGGCGCCAAACGCCGTGCCGGGTATGACGGCCGCGCCATGGCGCGCCAGCAGCTTTTGGGCAAAGGCGGCGCTTGTGTCGCCCGTTTTGCGGATGTCAAGAAACGCGTACAGCCCGCCCTGTTGTTTTGGCTGGGCCAAAAACGGGATGTCCGCCACCCGCCGGGCCACATATTCGGCGCGGGCGCGGTAGGTTTCGTTTACATGGGCAAATATCTCGCGGCGCAGGGCCAGCGCGTGCAGCCCCGCCCGCTGGGACACCATGGGCGCCACATACACATTGCTTTCGTTTATTTCGCGCATTTTTTGCACAAGCGGCGCGGGCGCGGCCACATAGCCCAGGCGCCAGCCGCTCATGCAGTAATCTTTGGAAAAAGAGTGCACCGTGGCCACATGCCCGGCCATGCCGGGCATGCCGGCAGCGGGCACAAACGGGGTGTCGAAACAATAGGCGGTGTAAATGTCATCTGCAATCAGCACAATGCCCTTTTCCCGGCACACCTCGCACAGCGGGGCCAGCTGTTCGGCCGTAAGGCACACGCCGGTGGGGTTATTGGGCGTGTTGAGAATAACAGCCCTGGTGTTTGGCCCGCAGGCGGCCGCCAGCGCCTCGGCCTGGGGCACAAAGCCCTGCTGCGGCAGGGTGGCCACCTCTACCGGCACGCCGCCCGCCAGGCGCACCTGCTGGGGGTATGGAGAAAAATACGGCGCAAACAGCACCACTTCCTCCCCCGGGGCCAGCAGGGCCGACAGCAGCAGCCACATGGCATGGCAGCCGGACGCCGTCACCATCACCTGCTCGGGGGCTAGCGCAAGGCCATAGTCCTCCTGCCAGCTTTGGCAAATGGCCGCCACCAGCTGTGCATCGCCCGCTGCCGGGCCATAATGCGTATAGCCGTGCAGCGCGTCCTGCATGGCGGCGCGCACCACGCGCGCATCGGTGTCAAGGTCCGGGTCGCCCAGGGCAAGGTCCAGCACGGCGCCGCTTTGGGCGGCGTCCGCCATGGCCATCATTCCGGCAAGCCCGTCCAGGGCCGCATCATTCTGTTTCATAATCTCCCTCCTGGCCACGGGCAGCCCGCCGCGCGGGGCCGCCCGTCTGTTGTGGTTCAATCAAACGTGCGCAAAAATTCCGACACAAGGGCCAATCCCTTGCGCAGGGCTGTGGTATCTTCTGCAAAGCAATAGCCAATGCGCAGCCAGCCCTCCATATCCATAGCCGCGCCGGGCAGCAGCATAACGCCCGTCTTTTCCAAAAGCTGTTTGCAGAAGGTGACGCTGTCCACCGGGGCGTCATACTTCAAAAAGGCTGTGGTGCCCGCTTTGGGCCGCACATATGAAATGCGCGGCTCGCTTTGCACCCACGCGTCCAGCACAGCGGCGTTATCCGCCACAATTTTCAGGTTGCGGCGCAGCAGCGCCTCGCGGCTGTGAATGGCAAGCGCGGCCAGGTAATCGTCTATTTTGCCGCAGCTGATGGTGTTGTAATCCCGCCGGCGGTTGATGCGCTCAATCAGCTCTTCCGGGGCGGCCACCCAGCCAAGGCGCAGGCCCGCCAGCGAAAAAGTTTTTGAGAAGGTGCCCACACTGACGCCCTTTTCATACAAATCTGCCATGGCGGGGGCAAAGTTTTCGCCATACGGCGCGTGGTTCAGCCCGCGGTACGCCTCGTCACACAGCACCCAGGCGCCGCAGGCCCCGGCTATTTTCGCCACGCCGCGAAGCAGAGCCTCGTCCATCAGCGCGCCGGTGGGGTTGTTGGGGTTATTGATGCAGATCAGTTTTGTGCTGCTGTCCACAAGGCTTTCCAGCTCTGCCAAATCTGGCAAAAAGCCGTTTTCCGGCCGAAGCTGGCAAATTTTCACCCGGGCGCCCAGCGATTCCGGAATGGAATACAGCTGCTGATAGGTGGGAAGCACGCTGATAACCGTATCGCCCGGCTCTACCAGGGCGTTGATGACAAGGTCGTTCGCGCCAATGGCCCCGTGTGTGATGGTGGTGTTTTCGGGCCGCACCGTCTTATACAGGCCGCACAGCCCTTCGCGCAGTGCCATAGAGCCCTCGATGTCGCCATAGGTAAGCTGCATGACGCGGATATCCTCCCACACCTTGTCGCCCTTGCCGGAAAGCGCGGCAAGCTCTTGCACTGTAAGCGACTTTACGCACGTCTCGGCCAGGTTATAGGTGCAGTTATTCTCATAGGCGTTCATCCACATCTCTACGCCAAAATCCCGAATCTTCATCGTATTCCTCCTTTTCGCTCACAGCTGCACCACCGTGCCCACGCCCATCGCCTCGGCCCTGCGCAGCGCACAGGCCGCGGCGGCAAGGTCCTGCAGGGCAATGCCCGTGGTGTCAAACACTGTGATGTCTCCGTCCCCTGTCCGGCCCGGCTTCTGCCCGGCCAGCACCTGCCCAAGCTCGCCTGCAATTTCCTGCGGCGCAAGGAAGCCCTGCTTCACTGCCATTTCCACTTCCCCTACGGCAAGGCACTGGGGCGTGTCATCGGTGTATACGCGCGCCCCGCGGCACAAAGCAGCACCAGCATGCCACCCAGGCGGAACACGGCCCCGCCGCTGGCCGCCTCCCAGCGGGCCGCCTCGTCCAGCCAGGCCCCGGCCGGGGCATGGCCAGAAAGAGCACATGCCGTGCACTGCACCTGAACCGGCGCGGCGCCAAGCAGGCGCTGTGCCAGCCGTTCACAGCGCGCAGGCTGCTGTTCGCGCGCAAGGCGGGCAGCCAGTTTATCCTTTTTCTCAAACGCCGCGCTTTGCCCCAGCATGCCCTTTACGGCGGCAATCACATCTTCCAGATACACGCCGTCATACAGCAAAAGGGCCGTGCCTGTCTGCTGCGCCATGGCGCACACATGCGGCGGAAACTCGTGCAGAAACACCGTCTTTACCGCAATGGCGGTGACGCCGCGGCGCATCAGCCCCTCCATCGCCTGCCAGGCCAGGGCGGGCTGCCCCTGTGCAAACAGCATGGTGCTCAGCACCAGCTCGTCTTTGTAAAAATTGGCATAGCTGCCCTGTGTGGGCTCGTAATCCAGAAAGGCCACGTTGGCCACATTTCGGGCAAGGCCGCTTTGCCCCGCCACGCAGCGCATGCCGCGCAATGCCGGGTGGCGCAGCACTGCCTCCAGGCTCAGCATGGCAAGGCCCCCTTTTTTGTGCTTGTTGTATGATACACTCGGGAACAAAGGCTTCCGCCGCCAAGGGGCGCCCCGGCGCGCGCTGCCACAAAGTTGAAACCCGGTGTTCCACTTGTTTCTTGATGCTATTGTACCACGCGGGCAGCAGATAGAAAAGGCCCGGCGGGAAACACCCGCCGGGCCGTGCGCACACAGCCCCTGCTGTGTTCAGCGCGCTTTTGTTTTAATTTCTTGCAAAATTTGAGCCTTAAATTCCTCCAACGGCTTCACCCCGCCGTTTTCCTCTTTGCGGGCGCGCACAGACACTGTGCCGTCCTCCATCTCTTTTGCGCCCACCACCAGCATATAGGGCACTTTTTGAAGCTGCCCCTCGCGGATTTTGTAGCCCATTTTTTCATTGCGGCAATCTGCCGAGGCGCGCACGCCCGCGGCCTCCAGCGTTTGGGCCACTTCGCGCGCATAGGCCTGGTGCGCTTCGGCAATGGGAATCACGCGCACCTGCTCGGGCGCCAGCCAGGTGGGGAAAGCGCCCGCAAAATGCTCGATGAGAATGCCAATGAAGCGCTCGATGCTGCCGAACACCACGCGGTGAATCATCACCGGGCGGTGCTTGAGGCCGTCTTCGCCGGTATATTCCAGCTCAAAGCGCTCGGGCAGCTGCATATCCAGCTGGATGGTGCCGCACTGCCAGGTGCGGCCAATGGCGTCTACAAGGTGGAAATCCAGCTTCGGGCCATAGAAGGCGCCGTCGCCTTCGTTCACCGTATATTCGCGGCCCAGCTCTTCCAGCGCGGCGCGCAGGCCGTCCGTGGCCTGCTGCCACGCCGCCTCATCGCCCAGGTGGTCTTCCGGCATGGTGGACAGCTCGATATGGTATTCAAACCCGAACAGGCTGTACACCTGGTCAATCAGCTTCACCACGCCTTTGATTTCATCCTTGATCTGCTCGGGCGTCATGAAGATATGCGCATCGTCCTGTGTGAAGCAGCGCACGCGCATCAGCCCGTGCAGCGCGCCGGACAGCTCGTGCCGGTGCACAAGGCCCAGTTCGCCCATGCGCAGGGGCAGATCGCGGTAAGAGCGGGGCTTTGTCTGATACACCAGCATGCCGCCCGGGCAGTTCATGGGCTTGATGGCAAAATCTGTGTCATCAATCACCGTGGTATACATATTCTTTTTGTAGTGATCCCAGTGGCCGCTGCGCTCCCACAAAGCGCGGTTGAGCATCACAGGGGTGCTGATTTCCTGATAACCGGCGGCGCGGTGAATTTCGCGCCAGTAGTCAATCAGCTCGTTTTTCAAAATCATGCCCTTCGGCAGGAAGAACGGGAACCCGGGGCCCTCTTCCATCAGGGTGAACAGCTCCAGCTCTTTGCCAAGGCGCCGGTGGTCGCGCTTTTGCGCCTCTTCCAGCATGTGCAGGTAGTCTTCCAGCTGGCTTGCTTTGGGGAAGGCGATGCCGTACAGACGGTCCAGGCTGTCGCGCTGGACGTCGCCGCGCCAATAGGCGGCCGCCACCTTCAAAAGCTTCACGGCCTTCAGGGCGCCGGTGCTCATCAGGTGCGGGCCGGCGCACAGGTCTGTAAAATCGCCCTGCGTGTACACACTGAGCTGCCAGCCCTTCTCGGCATATTCCTCTAACAGCTCCAGCTTATAGCTTTGCCCGGCAAACAGCGCGCGCCCCTCTTCCACGGTGATAAAGCGCTTTTCCACCGGAAGGTCTGCCTTGATGATTTTTTTCATCTCGGCCTCAATGGCCTCAAAATCGCCCGTGGTAAGCGGGCGCTCTGCCTTGATGTCATAATACCAGCCATTTTCCAGCGCCGGGCCAATGCCGAACCGGGCCTGCGGGAACAGGTGCTGCACAGCCTGCGCCATCACATGCGCGGCCGTGTGCCAGAAAGCGTGCTGGCCCTCGGGCGAATCGAAGGTCATAATTTCCAGCGTGCAATCCTTTTCCAGCGGCGTGCGCAAATCGCATGCCTCGCCGTCCACCTTGGCGGCGCAGGCTGCCTTATACAGCCCCGCGCCGATGCTTTTGGCCACTTCGGCGGCTGTGATGCCCGCCTCAAACTGCCTTTTGTCGCCTTTCAGTGTTACTTGTATCATGCGTTTCCCCTTTCTTCAGCCCGGTTTCGGCTGAAAACAAAAAATGCCCATCCCGCACGAATGCGCACGGGATGAGCAGGAAGCCCACGGTTCCACCCGAATTATACTACTATTTGTTTTAAAATCAAAAATAAAACAAATAGCAATATCACTCTTGCCGGCTGTAACGGGCCGTGCCCGGCGGGGGTTCGCCCCCGCACTCTGCGGTGGTAGGAAGCATGCCCGGCACAAGGCCGCTTACAGCCCGGCGGCGGCCCTCTCTGCATGTGCAAAAAGCAAGTTCCCATGTCCGCTTCTGCGTTTTTACGGGATGGTCTTATGCAAGTAAGCATACACCCGCCCGTTGCGGTTTGTCAACGGTATATGTCACAAAGAGGTAACAATTTCTTGACAATTTTGTGAACAAACGATACAATATAACATGTGATTATATGTAATATTGAGGCAGCCCGCTGAAAAGAGCCGGGCTTGCCTTTTACTTCATTTGTAAATAAACCTGTTGTTTCGCTCGCCTTGGGCTGCCCTCATATTACTTTTATTCATCAATTTTGAACTGAATAGGAGTGGACCCCATCTTATGTTACCATTGTTACTGCCGTTGTGGCTGGTGATCATTGGGATCATGGCCATACTGGCCGCCGGGTGCGTAGTGGGCTTTTTTCTGGGCGAAAGCCACCGCAAAAAGGTAGCCGAGGCAAAAATTGGCAGCGCGGAAGAAGAAGCCCGCAGGCTTGTGAATGACGCTGTAAAAACGGCGCAGCAAAAGCGCAAGGAAGCCCTTGTGGAGGCAAAAGACGCCGCCCTTCAAATGAAGACGGAGGCCGATAAAGAAATTAAAGAGCGCCGCAACGAGCTCTCCCGCCAGGAGCGCCGGCTGGACCAGAAAGAAGAGGCGCTGGACAAAAAAGTTTCTGTGATGGAGCAGAAAGAGGAAGACCTTCGCAAACGGCAGGAGCTGGCCGAGGCCAAGCTGAACGAGGTGGAACAGCTTCGCCTGCGCGAGATGGAAAAGCTGGAGACCATTGCCGGCCTTTCCTCAGAGGATGCCAAGCAGCTGCTTTTGTCGAAACTGGACGAGCAGCTTGCCCACGAAAAGGCTATGCATATTGCCGCGTATGAAACGCAGACAAAGGACGAGGCCGAAACCATGGCGCGCGAGCTGATTAGCCAGGCCATTGCCCGCTGTGCGGCCGACCATTCCAGCGAGGCCACCGTGTCGGTGGTGGCCCTGCCCTCGGACGAAATGAAGGGCCGCATCATTGGCCGCGAGGGCCGCAACATCCGCGCGCTGGAAACAGCCACCGGCGTAGACCTTATCATTGATGACACGCCCGAGGCCATCACGCTTTCCAGCTTTGACCCTGTGCGCCGCGAAATTGCCCGCATGACGCTGGAGCGCCTGATCAGTGACGGGCGCATCCACCCCGCGCGCATTGAAGAGACGGTTGATAAATGCCGCCGCGAGCTGGAGCTTGCCATGAAGCGCGAGGGCGAAAAAGCAGTGATGGACGTGGGCCTGCACGGCCTGCACCCCGATGTTGTAAAGCTGCTGGGCCGCCTGCACTACCGCACCAGCTATGGCCAGAATGTGCTGAACCATTCGCTGGAAGTGGCATATCTTTCCGGCATTTTGGCCGCAGAGCTTGGCGTGAACGTCACCCAGGCAAAGCGTGCCGGCCTGCTGCATGACATTGGCAAGGCGCTGGACCACGAGATAGAAGGCAGCCACATTTCCATTGGTGTGGACATTGCCAGAAAGTATAAAGAGAACCCGGCCATTATTCACGCCATTGAGGCGCACCACGGCGATGTGGAGGCCAAGACGCCGCTTGCCTTTATTGTGATGGCGGCGGACGCCATTTCTGCCGCACGCCCCGGCGCGCGCAAGGAAAACCTTGAAAGCTATATCAAGCGTTTGGAAAGCCTGGAGGAAATTGCCAACAGCTTTGAGGGCGTAGAGACAAGCTTTGCCATTCAGGCGGGCCGCGAGGTGCGCATTATGGTGAAGCCGGACGCCATCACAGACGACCAGCTTGTCATTTTGGCGCACAGCATCTCCCGCAAAATTGAGGAAGAGCTGGATTACCCCGGCCAAATCAAGGTAAACGTCATTCGCGAATCCCGCGCAGTGGAATACGCCAAATAAACAGCATTATAAAAGCGCAGCCTGATATTACAGGCTGCGCTTTTGCATTTCCATGGGCGCAAAGCACTTTTTCTGCAGGCAAACCATCAGGCCCTTTCCGGGGCAGGCAAAGAGGCCAGATACTTGTTCACCTGGCGGCGCGTGCAAAGGCGCACGCCCTGCTTGGCTGCGGCAAAGTGGGCCTCGTGCTGGGCACGCCGGGCTTTGGTGCGCCCTTCGTGCATAATCCACCAGAAAAATTCCGCATCAAATTTTTCCTCACAGCCCAGCGAGGGCCTTGCCTTTCCCCTATATTGCCACCAGCGGCGCAGGTTGGCGGCAAGGCAGGGCACACGCGCAAAATCTAAAAAGATGCACATGTCTGCCATAGAAAAGCGCTGCGGGCAAACACGGGCATAGTTGCCGTCAATCACCCAGCCCTTGTTTTCTTCCAGAAATTTCTGCACCCGGGCATTCTGCTCTTCCAGGCTGCGCTCGTTCCAGTTTCCATAAAACTGCACTGTGTCCAAATGCAGCACCGGCAGGCCATACATTTCCCCCAGGCGCTGTGCCAGCGTAGATTTTCCGCTGCCGGAATAGCCAATAATCTGGATGCGCACGGCGCACCGCCCCCTTTCCGGATGTATGTGCCAGTATAGCACGCCCTGCGCCCGGCCGCAAGCGCCCGCACGGGGCGCTTTCTTTTCTCAGCCGGGGTAGCCCATGTAGGCCATGGTGAGCGGCGCCGTCTTTTCCATAGATACCCGGCACACCACAATGCTGCCGCCGCCCGCAACGCTGCCGGAATCTCCATTTCGGAATTCAAAATCCGGCCCCAGCGCCACGGTCCACTCCGGGATGCCGTCTTTGCACAGGGCCAGCGCAAGGGTGCCGGCCTGCACACAGTCGCTGTATTCATATTCATAGCGGTAACTGCCGTTCTCCAGCGCGACAAAGCCGCCAGGGCCGTCTGTGGCCTCCAGCCGCCAGCCCGCCGTATTTTGGCCTTCCGGCTCCCATATGCCCACCAGTGCAGAACCCACATAGTAATAGGAATTGCCGCTTCCCCTGTCCCCAAAAGTGGCGATATATTGATGTGTACGCCCGTCTTCCCCTTCATAGGTGGCTGTGCACACATCGCCGGTGAGCCATTGCAGCTTCAGGTTCCCCTGCACCGCATAGGGAAACTGCTGCGCATGCAGGCCACGCAAATGCACGGTTTTGCCTGTGGAGGGGTTTTTGTAGAACACGGCCAGCCGAAGTGAAGAGGAAAGGCTGACGCGCAGCCCCGCCCCGTAGGCCGCCGCCCCCAGCGCCGCCGCCAGTGCAAGCACCAAAAACACAGCGCGCAGCCGCCGGCGGGCCGCACGTCCCTGCTTCCAGCGCACCTGCGGCGTCTGGCGGCGCAAATGCTGTGCCAGGGCGTCGAACTGTTCTGCCTCCAGCGCCTGCTTTGGCACCGGCAGGGCGCGCCGCCCCCAAAACAGGCAAAGCCCCTGCGGCCCCTGCCATGCATCTGTCACGCCGGTGTAGGCAAGGCATGCGCTTTCGCCCGGGCTTTGCAGCAGCACGGTTTCTTCCCCAAACTGCGCGCTGCGCACCCCGGCCTTGCGCGCGGCTGCGCGTAAATTCCGGCGCGAAAGCGCCCCAAAGAACACCTCTGCCCCATACAGCACCGCCAGCAGGCCCTCCACGGCAGCCAGCGCATACAGGCCTGTATCACCCTCCCGGCCCGCCAACCACAGCACACTTGTCCCAGACAGCACCAACAGCGCAAACAGCCCGCGCATTACCCAGCGCCGCCGCTGCACATGCTGCCCGGCGCGCACAGCCAGGCTGCGCGCCGCCGGGGTGAGGATATCCTTTATATAAAACAGGGGTGCCTGCAGCTGGGCTTCCGCCGGGGCGGGCACGGCCGCCGGCGGCATCTTGGAGGCCCGCGGCTGCTTTTCCCCGCCCGCCAACAGCTCATCCACACTCACCTGCAACGCGGCAGCCAGCTGCGGCAGGGCGGTGATGTCCGGCAGGCCAAGGCCGCGCTCCCACTTGCTTACCGCCTTGTTCGTCACGCCCAATGCGTCTGCAAGCTGTTGCTGTGTCATATCCAGCGCCTTGCGGCGGGCCGCCACAAAAGCGCCTATTTTTTCGCCATCCATTCCAATGCCTCCTTCTGGTGCGCGGCCCGGTGCATTCACAATGCCGGGCCCCGCTGCCTGGCATGTTTACTTTACCACACACCCCCGGGCGGGGCAACACACGGCCTGTGGAGGCCCTGTCTACGCAGCGTAGAGCGGGCCGTGCCCCGGCAAGGCCCGCCAATACCTGCAAAATGCAGGCCCGGCGGGGCGCCTGTTTTTACAGGCCAAGTGCACATGGCATTGCAAACGAAAGGTACCATAAGCCCCATGGCAACCCAATCGCCGCCATGGGGGCTTTCCATGCTTTTCCAACCAGGTGCAAAACCGTTTGCGGCTGCCCATGGCCGCAAAAATTCCGGCGCTTGTTTTTTGTACAACCTGCCCGTTTACAAAGCGATGACGGCAGTGCTTTTGCCTCCAGAGGCCAGCCCGGCAATTTGGGGCAGGCCACAGCATGAAAAAGCCCGGCAACCCTAACGGATTACCGGGCTTTTTCAATGTGCTGGACATCAAAACCGCCAGCTCAAAACCAATAGTTTCTTACGTCAAAGCTCCCTTTATTCCTGCGGTTTTTCCTCGTCGCCCGGCTGCGTGGCATCTTCGCCGCCGTCTTCCGGCTCATCGCCCTTCACGCTGGCCAGTGCATCTTTCGCCTGTGTCAGCAGGCTGTCCGCCCCGGCTTTCACTTTCCCCAGCATCTCGGGCGCGTCCGCAGCCACTTTCTGCGCCACACTGGCGCCCGCATTCACCACGGCCTTGCCTGCCACCACAATGGCCTTGCCCGCCTCGCTAAGCGAGCCGGCCAGTTCATCCGTGTCGATGCCCGCCCTGCCGGCGGCCTCTTTCACTTTGTTTTTGGCTGTATCCACAGCCCCCGCCGCCTGTTCTTTCACCTCATATGCCGCATCTTCTGCGGCCTCTACAAGGTCTTCTTTCACATCCTGCAAGGTGGGCTGCGGCTGGGCCTCCGGCTGCGGCTCGTCGGGCTGTGCACAGGCCCTCGCCTCTTCTTCCGCAGCCTTGTTTTCGGAATATTTCTGCGCCACTTTCACAGCCGCAGCAGCACCGGCTGCAGCCACGCCAATTCCAAACAATTTTCCCCAAAATCCCATATTTCTTCGCTCCTGTCTGCAAATGCTCAAATTGGAATATACCGGGCTTTTCCTTTGGCCCATGCGGGAAAGGCACCTGCTGTGCCTGCCATCCCTCCGGTATCTTATTTTCATTATATCCGCTCTTATGCCGTTTGCAAGTAAAAAAGGGGCCTCAAACATGGACTTTTTGTAAATTTTGCCCAATTC
>OIYW01001758.1_pt1 | contig 13010 bp, 10 predicted proteins | sample 1588351 | NCBI WGS metagenome assembly OIYW01 (sample SAMN03283268) | human gut metagenome | biome: human-associated habitat; material: feces | host: Homo sapiens | place: USA | collected 2013 | reverse complement strand
CCAAATAGGCTTGTATGGTTCTCTTGAAATATTCTGTAGTGTTCATATCTGATGTTGTTAAAGGGTTCGTTACTCGTGATAGATGATGTCGCAGTCCTCAACTTCTGTAGGCAGTCCGAAGAACGGATAATGGCTGAAGTAAGGTTCTGTGCACATGTCCTCGTTGTATCTTGGACTTACTATCTCAATATTGTTCTTGCGCATGGCTTCGTCCACCATACGGATTTCATCGTCAGTCAGTCCGCTTGCATCGCCATTGATGATGTAGCAGAGTGCCCATGTAGGTATCGCTTCAATGCTTCTGTTCATATCGCTTGTACTTTAAAGTGTTAATAACCAAATGAATGTTCCAATCAGTACCACCATAGAAAGAATGGAAATGATGATGCCGAAGATGAACTTCACAATTCCCAATATGACTTCACCGACCATGCAGAGAGCCATATATCCCAACCAAGCCACCAAAGTGATGAGGGTTGAGCCGACTGCGGAGAACAATCTCCACCAAGTCTGTGTTATGTTGATGTTTGTTGTCATATAGCCTTGAATTAAATTTATTTGCGGTTCCAGGAGCTGAAGGGAAGTTCTCGTTTCTTCACCTTTTTGTCGCTCCCTTTTCCGACATTTTTTTTGCGTCTTCCTGTCGCATCGGTCGTTTCGTTTCAGGTGCCTTTCAAGGGCGGCGAGGCTGGAAATACAAGGTTTTTCGGAAAAATACTACCCAACGGTGTGGAGATTTTTTCGAAAACCGAAGGCTCGACCTTTTATTTCCAAAGCCCGCTGCCATACCTTTGCACCTGCACGATAACGGTTGATGCCAAAAGGAAAGACCTTGTGGAGGAAAGAAAATCAGAGCGGCAAATGAAAATAGAAACTTCACGGAAGTTTTGGACTGCACGATTATCGCATACTCATTTCTGAGAAATGGATACAATTACTGTCTTGCAAGTGTTTTTAGGAAAATGGAAATCGCATACAAGAATGGCACAGCCTTCAGAGAAATTCCGATGAAAGAAGAGTATGGCTTGTCCATGCTTCTTGCATCGGGTTTTCTCCAAGGCTGTGCAACCAAGCATGAAAGTGGTCGTTGGGGTTTACATCAATGACTTCTTTCTTGCGGTGGAGTATGCAAACAAAATTGTACGGCAAATCAAGGAATGGTGTTTCTTTTGATCGGTTAGCCTGCAACCGACAAAAAGAAACACTTTTCCTCATGCCGTACTACTGAGACATGAAAGGGTGGCGTGCCACTGTTTCATGTCGTTTGGATTGTGCGATAAAAAATGGAACTGCGAGTTGTGGCTATAAAAATCAGCCGTTGTCAGCACGGCAAACAAAGAAAAGTCCTTGGCAGTATAGTCTTGAAGCATTTCAAGGCATACTGTCAAGGATTTTTCTTGCCGTGCCATAGTCAGGGAAAGTTAGTCTGAGGTATGAGGACTGTCTTTCTTCGACGACGGCTGACTTTTATACAAAACACACGAAAGGATGAGAATATGCAAACGAAATAGACCATTCAAAAAACAGAAACCATTGCCACATAAGTTTGAATGGATTGAAACGGATATAGCAAAGAATAGAGAAGAATATGGTTTAATGAAAACAGATTTATCCAAGCAAAAAATCGAGGATAAAAAATCTTAAAACATTCTTTATCCACGATTAAATATCGTACCTTTGCAACCGAAAGAGTTCTTTGGATGGTTATGCAAATCACAGCAGGATGCTACATTCTGTTTATTTCTAATTCGTAACCTCTTCTTTTTATGAGATAAAAACTTATCTCATTCTCAATCACTTATAAAAAATACGTACTTTCGCACCTTGAAACTGTTGGTTTCAAGGCAGGACACAATTCATAAGTACGGGGGTAATAAAATGAACAACTTATCCATTTATGGCTAATACTATTCATTTTCGAACAGCGTTTTTATTTTGTATTTGTTTTTTTAGGTGACAGCATTATTGCTATCACACTGCTGTCACCTTGTGCTGTCACAGCATTAAGTACTTATACTCTGCAAGTTAGATTATAATCTGTGACAGATGACAGATATATTTTGTTTTTCATTTCATAGAGAGTTGAACCTCTGAGTTCAAGTTATAAATGCGACACCGACTTATTTCACAGGGAACAATTATTCCGTCATCGTATCATATTCCACAATCTTCTCTTTACATAAGCGTTCAGTAATATCTTTCAGAATATCTATGCGGGCAATAAGGTATTCCAGTTGTTCTTGTGAGATACTGAAATCTTTGTTATAACGAGCCTCGATATACGAACGGCATAATAAATCAAAACATTCTTTCTCTTCATCCGTATTTTGAGGAAAGACTGTGGTCAATTCCTGTGAGAAACGTTTTACCATCCCACTAAGCTCTTTAATTTTATGAGTTTTTGGAAGATAATTCGTAAAAACCATCAGGATAGTATAGTATAATTTTTCACAAGTCTGATGAAGCATGAAAGCTGATAAGTTATATTGTTCTTTAGGCATGAAATATTCCTTCACAACACCCAAAAAGTCACAAGCATAAGGATACAACCTATCAAATTCACTCTGCGCAATATCCCGAATCTCTCTAAAACTCAACTTCCGTGGTTTAGCCAATTCGTGTTTGCCACTATTATAAAGCATAATTCCTTCCTTTACTATATCTGTAAAGAAATATTGGCTGATTTCCAAATTACGGTTTACTGTATTAATATGTTCTACAACAAATTGTGGAAAAGCATGACGACGACCAGCAAACAAATCATGATATTGATTCGTAATACGGTTCAATTTTCTTTCCACATATTTAGTCTGCCCGGTCACAACAAGAAGAATATCATAATCGCTTTGATAGGAAGTATGAACACCAAATTCTATATTAGTGTCCCATAAAACATAGTTTCCCCTTGCATAACTTCCGAACAGGATAACCATCTGACAATTCCCGATGCTTTTACACACTAAATCCAGCAAGACTGTCAATTTTTCCTGTGTACGTTTGGGTAAACGTTTTATAGACTTTTTCATTATCATTCTTATTTGTAACTTTACAAAGGTACGAACTTTATCATCCCTAAACTACAGAGATGGAAAAAACTTATAATAAAATCTTTTCAAAAATCCTTCAACACTTCCATCATTGCCGGACGACGTTTATATTTTATCCGGAATTCCGCTACTATGTTTTTCACTGCAGTCTGTCCTCCCTTTAGTTTATGTATGCACGGTAACACTCGTGCGATAAATTCATAATTCCTCCGTCCCATTTTCCGTTCGGCATAGTCATTCAACGAAGAAGTATACATAGCAATCAGCTGTTCCGAATGAGTATCCTTCAAATAATGAGCATACCGCATCAATGCTTCCAGTTGATCATATCTAGTTGATGACAACAAGGTGAACAGACGCTCATTATCCTGTTCTTTCACATAGATATCAGCTTCAGCACTTCCACCGAAAGAAAAATAGTTACTAAATTCTGTTTCCTTCATCATCGCATCCAGAAAACTCTTCCATTGTTCTTTCGGAATCAGAGTTTTAAGTTTATTGTAATATGTCAGTTTATCCCTGCCTGTCACAAACAATAGACGACATGTATCAATTACTTCGGAAGTCCGGTTGGTCGTCTCGTAAATCTTCAGTTTTATTTCCAACCATTTACTATCGGTACCGGGATATATCTCTTCTTCCGCAATCTCTATTCCTTCATTCAGCAAACGGATGGCTTCATCGTATTGGCAACGGACAATCAATTTTTCAACCTCCATCTCCCGTATTTCAGTCAGATAAAGATATTGGCGGATCGTTTCATTCGCTTTTTGCTCTTCATTCTGCTCCAATAATAAGTTGACTTTGCGAAGAACTAACTGATATAAATCATGAGTGTCCTTTCTTGTTTCAAGAAGTCCATCAATCAATTCCAAGGCTTTTTCTGTCGGCTGAATCGAAAGATTGATTTGCATCATAAGTTCATCTATATCATAGATTCCGTAATTTCGATAAGTAGATATTTCAGCAATCTGACGTAATTCCTGTAGAATATCCGTCTTTTGTTTCTGAGTTGTTTTAGGATGTCCAACCACTTTCATGAGTAAACCTCCTGCATGCTCACAATAAAGGGAAGTGCCAAAGTCATCATCATCGTCAATATATAGTAATTCATCCTCATAATTCTCACCGATAGAACGAAGTGTTTGAAGAGCTATGGCAATAGTACTATCCATATCTCCCAGACTCAAAAAGAAGTCTGCTTTCTTCAGATAAATATCCATTTGATTGAAAACAGTTTCCCAATCACGACTGTAATCATTATAACGATTATGATAACGAGACTTTTTACTGTCACCGAAACTATTAAAAATCTTTTGGATTTCCATTCTATAATCTTTTCCCTTTGATGTCGAAGACGATTCCTTGAATATAAAACGCTTCAAAAACGCTGCCTTAAATTCCGGATTCGTTGAGGCATATTCACTGATAAATGTAGAAATTTCTTGCGGACTAATGAATGACAGCAATTGTTTGATGTCCACATTGGGCTGTACAACCTCTTCTTCCTTTGTAACTATTCTCATTTTTGAAAATGCACTACGACTTACTCGTTTATTATTATCACGAATTGCCAGAAGTGCTGCCACGACATGCTTGCAGATTTCTCCATCATACGGACAATCACAGTACCAGGATTCTACTTCCTTTCCGTTCATAGATATTTCTACATTATAATCATCCGTTCCCTCTACGGTTGCAGTCCATTCACCGGGTGAGGTTTCTTCCAGTTCGGAAACGGCATCTGTATCATAATACTCTTCCCCGCGCATCAATATCTTATAGGGGACAAAGTTCTCAAAATTATCCAGTGTAATCATATGACTAATCTAATACTTTATATATCCTTCTTGTTCATACGCTTTCCCATATTTATGAATCATTGCCACCAATGGTCTTAAACGTTCGTCAGAAACCAACATAGCCCTATAACGCAAATACTGATTATCATAAAGCTGCCGGTTTCCATCCTTGAGACGCTCCTCCACATCCGCAGGAATGAAAAATTCCGCACGATTGCCCAATTTTACATAGAATTCATTTAAAAAGATAGAAATGCCAGCCAAATCTATGTCTCCGAAATGAATATAGCGATTGGGGATTATCTTTAGCCAGTTACACAAATCCTTCGATTGCGGATAACGGGACACGAAAAGAACTTTCATTCCTTCAAACAAGTACTTTTGGGCACGGATATGCTGGAAATTTTCTCCATTCTCTATACCCACTACTACAACATCTTCAGGAATACGAAAATATTCGTAATCCTGCATGAAAATAGAAGTGCCTTGCAAGGGAGAAAGCACACATGGTTCGCCATGAAACGTAGCTTCTATAGGCGTATAACAATTGAGGAGAAAACCTTTGAACGTACGGGTATATCTCAATTTAGAGTCCCCCGCCTTCGCCACTTGCTCCGAACGCGACACTTCATCCGGACAGTTCTTCATCTCAATCCAATCTTCCAGCTCCATGCCGGAAGTATAATTCTGGGAGATGTAGATACGGCATCCTTCCGGATCAATCATACGAAAACTACGCTTACTCCCTCGGGGAACAATAGTAATGATTCCCTCATCCATTAATCTATTTGCTATCAGTCCATCAAACTTTGTGTAAGGTATGAGCTCACCGCCCAGCATTTTCAGAACCAGCCTCGCCATTGCCAATGTAAATAAACTGCCACTCATTTTTCTATCTTATTTATAGGTTAACAATGGGACAACCTGTGTATTTGACCGCCCGTCTTTACTCAATAAATAGGTATAACGATAATCTTCCACATTGTAAGTAGTGGGAGAACTATTTACCAACAATATATTCCGGCAATTGGCAAAGTCTAGAATACCTTTCACATTGTTGGGGTGTAACTTGCCTATTTCATCCATCATACAATGGATTTTAAAGTCACCAAACTTACGTGACGCCTTTTCTTTGAACACATTAATCAGCATGATATTGACCATTGCTTTTACCAGAATGTCCGTACCGTCGGAACCTACATTGGCAATCTTCTCCACCCATCCCGTGTCATTATCATTCTCTTTCACGCGGAACTCCAGTTTGAATGTATCGGCAAGCGCCAACCGTCTGCGTCCCGGCTCGTCAAGCAGGAATTTCATAAACGACAACAAATGCCGGACAGCCATCGCATTGACATCTTCACGGGAATCCTGCGAGAACAAGTCAACCTTTCCCATATTATATTGGTTCTCATCACTAAAACGTTTAATCTCCAACAATAGCTGCATCAGTTTATCGCTGCTCTGAAGCGGGCGAAGAGCTATTTCCTTTATTACTCCGGCAAAATTCCGCTTGACAAAATCGTCGTTGATATCCTTTATTGTTCTGTGTATCTCGCTTTCATTACGGGTCAGTCCTCCCACTTCCTGCGAAATCCGGCGGATTATATCCGTATACCGTTCACTGATATGTTTCTGATAGTCGGAAATCTTATCATTATCTACAAACTCGCACAGATTGGAAGCGAAATCATAGTAATCCTGTTCTCCAACCAGTTCCGTACGGAAATGAAACGTGTTTTTTGACGAGAAGTTTCCATTGAACTGCGTCACCGCTTTCTTGAATTCTTCTGTTTTTCTGATAGTGGATACGATGAGCGACTTCAACTCTTCCACAATAACATCGCAATTTTTCCGAGTAGGCTTCTCTCCTATTTCTATCACAGAAGGCGGACAAAAAGTTTCATCTTTCCGGAACATATCCACTTTATTCAACCCGTCCTCCAATAAGTGCAATTCTTTGCCAATCCGCTCGAGATGCTCGTCCGCCCCTTTTTTCTGAACCTGCAACTTCTCCTTTTTCAGAGCGAAACGTTCGTCCAATGCAACTAGCTTCGCATCCAGTTCTTTCTTCCTGCTTCGCGTAGCAGGTTCTTTATCAAACAGTTCCTCCTTGTCTCTTTCATAATAAAGAACTTGTGGGCGGGATTTACCTATATAATCTAATTCTTTATTTATTTCGGCAAGCCTGTCATCATACTTGCGGATAGTGACCGTATCAGCACCCTTTCCATTTAATTCATTCTCCTGCACCTGCTTCAATTCCTTTTTCCGCTCCTCAGTTTGCTGTTTCATCCGCTCTATCTCTTGCTGAACGCTGGCAACAAACTCCTCCAGTTCCTTCCGGAGTTCCGTCCTGCTGTCATTATACACTTTCCGGCAAGCTTTCAACAGTTTTTCCCGTTCCGCCAAATGCTTCTCCTTCTCGCCTTCCGCCACATAAAGACGATGACCGATATCATTCAGTTGCGCCTGTAATTCTTCGGTACATCCTCTTTTCCATTCCTCCTCTTTCGTCTTCCATGAGGCGTAATCAGCCTGCAAATTCTTCAATTTTGCAGGAATCTGCATTCGCTCGGCTTCCATCAGATGTTGTTCTTCCAGAATACCATGTATTTGCTTCGAATACTTCTTCTCCAAAGAAGAAACAGCTTCCCCCTCTTCTTCCGTCAGTCGGGTGAGACGGTCGGTACAGAGTTGCCGGGCTGCTTGTTGCCTATCGCGCTCCTGCTTCATTTCCTCGGGAGTGCGGACAGAACGCTCGATTGCTGTCAGATTGAGTGAAACGCCGAACAAAGTAGCTTCCTTATTCACTAATTGAGGTTGCAGTTCATTGTTGTACAACACCAGTTCCTCATCCGCCACCTTGCCTATCGTCTCCTGCCAATCCGGTTTGTTCTTCTCCAGCCATTCACACAAAGAACCTTTTCGTTTCTCAATCAAGGCGTCCAATGTTTGCAGCTGTTCTTCAATCGCGCTCCGTTCTTTACGAACGGTCTCCATCTTTGCCTGAAATTCCCATTTCAACTCTTTCACTTTCCATTCACACTCCTGCCTCAACTGCTTTATTTCTCCTTGTTGCTGACAGATGCCATGTTCCAGTTCCTTGTCCTTTTTGCGCAGTTCGTTGATACCGTCTTCACAATCGGACATTTCCTTTTGATGGGGATGTTCGTATTTCACCTTTTGAAGTTTCAGGTTACACTGTGCCTGTTCATCGCGCAACTGCCGGATACGATTATCCACAGTCTGCACTTTCTCTTCTTGCGTTGCCCTTACTTTCTCTTCTTCCACACGAAGTTGTTGCATCAATTCTTCCTGCTTGTCGGCAATCTCCGCATTCCGAGCATTTATCCGTGCTTGCTGGCTATTCTCAAAAGTACGGAAATCAGCTTCCAGTTTCTCAAACAGCAATCGGTACTTGCTCAATACGTCCTCATAAGCCCTTGTCAGTTCCGATTTCATATTCCGGACTTGTTCAAGTTCCTGAATCAGTAATTCTTCGCAAGATACCCGTTTGATGATTTCTTCAATCTGCATCTGCTCGTAATGCAGACGTTTCTCACGTATCTTTTTGAGCAAATCGTTTATTATACCTATATCCCTAATCAAGCCATCACGCTCATTGGTGTACTTTTGTTGCAGTTCACCCATAAGCCGCAGCAACCGTTCACGTTCCGTCTCCGCTTTAGCCTGTTCTTCCTTCACTAACGGAATCTCATGCAAAGCCTGTTTCTCCGCAAAGTTAAGCTCCGCACGCCCTTCACCAATCTGCTTTTGAGTATAAATCAAGTCACGATAGGCGTTCATTACTTTCTCCGCCATCTTCCGGACAGGCACTTCTCCATTCTTGTTCTTTGTAAACCAAAGCATCACGTCCCTGTATTCCTGCTCGAATTCCTTTATCTGGCTACGATAGAAGTCCAAATCGACAGAGATATCCTCATCACTCATCGAACGGATAATGGTATCTTTTATAAAATCAGCATCCAGTTTGGAATTTAAAAAGACGTTCTGTATCGTACGGGGAATATTTTGATATTTTGCACTTTCCACAATGGCAAACTTGCGGTAAGGTATCATTTCATGCTTGCGGTTATTACCGAAAATAATGTCCCGATACATTTCATAGCTAGTCACTTGTGCAGTAATCTGAATCTTCGAACCGATATGTTCACGGATGCGTCCCCACTCGGAATGTACCACATTGTGTTCGTCAATGAACCAGTCCTGTTGGAATGGCGCATCAATAAAACGGAAAAACACCCGTCCCTGGGATTTGGCAGCTACCACACAATACGCCCCATTCTCCCGCATCACTTCATAGATAATGTAAGAATTGGCGTATAGAAAGTAAAAAGCATCGAAGCTTTTCTTCTCCTTCGGAATGCCTAGTCTTAGTTTGTCAGCATTATAAAAGAATAGGATGGCACGGAGCAGCGTACTCTTACCGACACCTTGCGTACCTATAAAATGTACGTTCCCATCCAACTTCACTTCCGCATACGGAATATGGGCACTGTTCAGAAAAATAATCTTATTCAGGTATCTCATCTTGCACCTCCTCTGAAATTGTGATACAATCAACCAAGTCCTCCATATAATGGAAAGCCGACAATACTTTATACGTCCCGTCAAGTTCGTTTTCTTTCTCTATCAGTCCTATACTCTCCAGTTCTTTCAACAGTTTGCCGACAACTTCATCATATTTCTTCTTATCCGAAAACAGTTTGGTTGCCTTTTCTTTCAGTTCGATATCGCATCCTATCTGAATCTCAATATCAGCGGCACGGAACAGAAATCCCGGGCCGAATGCCGAATGGTAGGTTTTCAGGAAACTCAGGTAATCAATCCACTTCTGAATTGCTTCCAGTTTACGTTCTAAGTCGACTTTCGATTCCTTGCGAGTAAAGTAGTAATAACCGTCACCACCTTCCAGATAAAAACCGATGCCTTTGTAGTAATCATAATAATCGGGCAAATCTTCCTCAATGGCATCATACAAGCGTTTCACTTGGGTAGAGACACTATTGGAAGAAATGAATCCCCCTTTGCTAAGTATATTAAATATCTCTTCAGTATATTTCATAGTCATCTGTTTTTAGTATTCAGCATACATTATTTGGCATATATTAAAGGGTATTCCACTTCGTCGGAGATTTCATAAGTATCCGTAAAGCGAAGTTCGTCGGCATACTGTGACGCCAGTTGGCAGAAAAAGATTAATTTCTCTCCACGTGTCACCTCTTTCCGGTAGCGATAGTTCATCACAAAAGAGAACAGATGGGTGCTGGACGCCATAAATGAATTATGCACCTCCTGCAAGTTTACGGTATCTATCATTTGCGACTGCCCATCCAGGTATCCTTCCGGAATGGCATCTGCCAGTTGTTTCATTCCTTTCGGAGAATTTCTCTGCCGCGCGACAAGTTTCTTCAAAATCTGAAAAGCCTCATCGGAAGTCCGTAGATTATCAATGGAAAGCTTGATGCGATAACCGACCTGCGGCTCCATCCAGACAGGATTTTTTTGTGCGGCAACAGAACGGATACTTGTATGTTCTTCCAACAAGAACTGGTCTTTCAAGTACTTCAACTTCTTTACTTTCTCAAAGATACGGTTCTGATAATCTATCAGATTCAGATAATGAATGATTTGTTTCTGGATTTCAATCAGATTATGGTACGAGTCATTTAGCTGAAGTTTTACGTCACTTACTACATTCCGCATTTGTACGTCCATCGCCACCCGGAAGAAAACAGGCTGTCCGTAGTCTATCAATTCCTCACTTTTACGAATCAGCAGAGCAATATTATTCCGTTTCTCATCGAGGCGGACAAGTTTAGTCTTTTTTATCTTATAATTAGGTTCGTTCTTATAGGTATTATCCATGTTTCTTTTCAGATCCATCACATTGCGGACTGTAGTCAGAGCGATGTTTTTCAGGCAGCGTTTCACTTCACGCTGGTAGTTGTATTTACGTTGTTCGTTATTCTCTTTCAAGTAATAGTCAATGTTTTCATTCAGTCGTGTCAGGTAATCCTGCACGAAAGATACATTGATTTCTTCATTTACTTCGAGCACATCTTCAAAGAATTTCAGATAAATATCCTCCATTTCAAGGAAGTCGCCAGTGTCCCGGATGACTCCATAGTCTATCAGATAGCGGATACGCTCTTCTTTGTACTCCGTCATTTCAAGCGCATAATCATAACGGAACGAAAGAGATTTCCGTTTAGCAAACATTTCTTTCAAGAGTTCTTTCTCCCGGTCCAGACTTTTGACAAGTTCTTCTATGGAACGAAAAGTGCTCATATTAGTTTTGTCTTTTAATGGTGTGTTACTACTTCCAAATATTTACATAGTATATATTTCAGTAATAAGATATCACAAAAATAACATAAATGAAATAGTAAACCTAATTTCTGTATCAATATTTTTATTACTACAAAAATTAAGAAACTAACTCTACATATTCATTATACAACTATAAATTTCAAGTAAGAATTTGCAAAGGCAATTACTATTTATACCTTTGTGACTTCAATAGAAAATATGATTTCAATAGAGAATTAGTAACCCGTTAAAAGAGAAATTGATTATGCGTTCATTCATAGTATTTCTTTGTTTGGTCCCCACCCTCCTGTTTGCCCGACAAACTCAACTTGAGACACAGTTGAAAGAAGCCATCAAAGGAAAGAAGGCCGAAATAGGAATAGCCGTCATCATTGATGGGAAAGATACGATAACTGTCAATAATGATATTCCCTATCCACTGATGAGCGTATTCAAGTTTCATCAAGCATTAGCATTGGCAGATTATATGGGAAAACAGAAGCAATCGCTGGAAACCAGGTTACCCATTAAAAAATCGGATTTAAAGCCGGATACTTACAGTCCGCTACGAGATAAATATCCACAGGGCGGAATTGAAATGAGTATTGCCGACCTGCTAAAATATACACTCCAACAGAGTGACAACAATGCCTGCGATATTCTTTTTGATTATCAGGGAGGTCCGGATGCCGTAAACAAGTATATCCATTCACTGGGAATTCGGGAATGTGCCATTGCCGGTACGGAAACTGCCATGCACGAAGACTTGAACCTATGTTATGAAAATTGGACTACTCCGTTAGCCGCAGCCGAATTAGTGGAAATATTCCGTAAGAAGCCATTGTTTCCCAAAGTGTACAAAGACTTCATATTTCAAACAATGGTGGAGTGTCAAACCGGACAAGACCGTCTGGTTGCTCCGTTGCTCGACAAAAAAGTAACCGTAGGCCATAAAACCGGAACGGGAGATCTTAATGCGAAAGGACAACAAATCGGTTGTAATGACATCGGTTTCGTTCTTTTGCCCGGTGGACGTACTTATAGTATAGCTGTCTTCGTGAAGGATTCTGAAGAAAATAATCAGGCGAACAGTAAGATTATCGCTAATATTTCCCGTATCGTTTACGAATATATAATGCAGCATTAAGATGGAGACAAAGTACGTTCGGTACAAATGAAGATAGAAACAAAGTAATAGAAATTAGAAAATTCATTTATATGAAACTACACCATATCGCTATCTGGACTTTTCGTCTGGAAGAACTAAAAGAGTTCTATGTCCGCTTCTTCGGAGGAAAAAGCAACGAAAAATATATCAATCCCAAGAAAGGATTCGAGTCCTATTTTATCTCTTTTGGAGAGGGAACAGACTTGGAACTGATGAGTCGTACAGATGTACAGAACACTCCCATTGAAGAAAACAGGGTTGGACTGACACACTTTGCTTTCACCTTTCCCAGCCAGGAAGAAGTATTACGCTTCACCGAACAAATGCGTTCGGAAGGATATACCATCGCCGGCGAACCGCGTACTTCGGGAGACGGATACTTTGAAAGTGTAGTCCTCGATCCTGACGGAAACCGGATTGAGTGCGTATATCGGAGAACTGCAAACGAATCGAAAAACAAAGCAAGACAGGAAACTGACATAGAAAATATTCCCCCCGTGACGCTCCATACAGAACGTTTATTTCTCCGCCCTTTCGAAGAAAGAGATGCAGAAACATTTTTCGCTTGCTGCCAGAACCCGAATCTGGGAAACAATGCTGGATGGCCGCCCCATCGCACATTGGATGAATCCCGCCGGATACTTCATTCCACATTTA
>OIYW01001754.1_pt1 | contig 13022 bp, 15 predicted proteins | sample 1588351 | NCBI WGS metagenome assembly OIYW01 (sample SAMN03283268) | human gut metagenome | biome: human-associated habitat; material: feces | host: Homo sapiens | place: USA | collected 2013 | reverse complement strand
GGCGGGGCTGATTGTCCAGCAGGAAGCCCATGAACAGCTGCAAAACAAGAAATAAAGCAATGGCCGAAAAAAAGCCCACGCAGCCGGAAAGAGAACCGGAGGCGTGGGCTTTCTGTGGTGCCAATGAGCTAATTGGGACCTTATGGAATTTTAAAAATATGAGTAACCCCCAATATTTTCTCAAACAGGTTTTTCCTATTTACAACATAAAGATCTGTGCTTTTTTATTATAGCAGCTGAAATGTGTTTTTATCATAAATAATTAGACCATCTCGCTGCATATAGGACAATTCTCTGGTCACTGCACTACGATCAGCACACAGGTATTCAGCCAATTCGAGCCGTCCCAAAGGAATTGTAAATTGTTTGCTGCTCTGCTCCATAGCCTGTTGTCGTAAGTATGCTAATATTTTTTCTCGAAGTGTCTTTTTGGAAATCACTTCAATTTTGTGCATCAACTGGACATTTTTATCTCCAATCAACTGGACCATGTTCTCAATCAGCCGATGATGGAAGGTGCAGCTCATCTTACAGGAATGGATGACTTTGTGAAAGGGCAAAAACAAAACTTCACAAGGTGCAGCAGTCAAAAAGCTGACCTGTGCATCTAAATGACTTCCGCAGGAAAATGATTCCCCAAATAGTTCATTCTCTTTCATTACAACAAGAAGTGTTTGATAGCCTTCGGAGTCATCCTTGACCATATGCACAGTTCCAGACAATATAATACCAACATTTCTGACTTCATTGCTTTCCAAAAAAATAACTTCATCTTTCTGATATTTTTTCTGAAAACTTCCCAGGCAGGTCAACATTGCCGGAAGATCTTCCTCACGAATGCCTTTGAAAATTGGAAGTAAGGTTAGTTGTTCAATATCAAGCCTCATGCTGTCCCTCCTTTCCTAATTTAAAGTATAGCATTTTGAATTATATGTTGCAAGCGCAACGCAAGACCCGTTTGTAATGTTATATTCTATAAAAAGATATTAAAATCTTTTCATGAAAGGATGATTGTCAACGTGATAAACGATGAAACTCATCTCTTGTATAACGCAATGTGCTATGAGGAAGGGCATAGCAGGCGTACACAGCACATCCTTAAGGTTTACGCATTGGCTAAATTATTGGGAGAGCAAGAGAAGCTTCCCGTCGAAGAACAGCAGATACTACAAGCAGCCGCGATTTTACATGATATTGCAATCAAGTATTGTAAAGAACATTATAACGGGGATGCCAGTCAAGATAATCAGAAGCAGGCAGTTCCGCTTCTTGTCACTCGTTTTTTAAAAGAAGCAAATTACCTTTCCTCGTATATTCCAAGAATTATCGACTTAGTTATCTGCCATCATGATTACGATGATATCAAAAACAAACTTTTACAGCTTCTGATAGAAGCAGATCTCATTGTAAACTGTTACGAAACTCGCCCAGATCGAAAAAAAGCAGAATATATCAAAGGGCTTTTCCAAACTGATGGAGGGAAAGAGTTGTTGGCACTTTGTTTAAAAGAGGAAGTGAAATAGGAGGACTTTATGAATCTGGAAAAAATAGTCGATCTTTTAACGCAAGAAATGATTGCTTTCAATCAAAACGATCCCCAGCGTATTCACCATTTGATAAAGGTGCATCGCTTTGCACAGATGATTGGCCATATGGAACAGCTGGATGAACGCACCCAGTTTTTAGCCGAATGTGCAGCACTGGTACACGATATCGGAATCCGTCCGTCAGAAGAAAAATACGGAAGGTGTAATGGAAAATTGCAAGAGCAGGAAGGTCCTGCATATGCTCGAAAAATGTTAAAAAAGCTTAAGTTTGAAGAAGCAGATATTGAACGCATCTGCTATTTGGTCGGCCATCATCACACTTACACAGATATAGACGGGATTGACTATCAGATTCTTGTGGAAGCGGATTTTCTAGTGAATTTTTATGAAGATAATCTGGGAAAGAACACAATAGAAACCACATTACAGAAGATTTTTCAAACAGAGTCAGGAAAAATGCTGTGCAGACTTTGTTATTTGAGTTACTGAGGGAGTATGGCTATGGAAGATAAAAAGCAAACTCGAATTTTACTAGTCAATGATATGGCGGGGTATGGAAAGGTCGCCTTATCTGTCATGATTCCTGTTTTATCTCACTTGAAATTTGAAACTTTCAATTTGCCGACTGCACTCGTTTCCAACACTCTGGATTATGGGCAGTTTGATATTTGGGACACAACAGAATATATAGAAAATACGCTTCTGGTATGGAAGAAACTCATGTTTTCTTTCGACGCAATCTGTACTGGATTTATTGTGTCAGAAAAACAATCATGTCTCATATATGAATATTGCAAAGAACAACAAAAATCAGGTACTTCGATTTTTGTTGACCCTATTATGGGGGATGACGGAAAACGATACAATGGTGTGACAGATCAAGCAGTCACTTATATGAAACGGTTGTGTTCTATTGCAGATGTGATTATCCCCAATATTACGGAGGCGTGTTTTTTATCCGGATACACAGTTAAAAACACCTATTCTGAGGCGGAAATTGAAGTAATCGCAAATCGACTACATATGCTTGGTGCTAAATCGGTTGTGATTACAAGCGCAAACATTAACGGAAGAATGTTTACTGTTGTAAAAAACTCTCCGAAAAATTCGTGTGTCTTGCTCCCTTATGATGAAATACCGGTGCGTTTTCCGGGCACAGGGGATATTTTTATGGCAATTGTAGTAGGGCATTATTTAAAATCAGGACTGCTTTTAGAGAGCGTAGAAATCGCAATGAGACAACTCGAAAAAATTATTTATGCCAATGTGCATGATATTGATAAATACAAGGGAATTCCCATTGAACAATTTTTGGAGGAAATCAATGATGAAAAAGCCTAAAATTAAAATCAGTTTAATTGATCAAAAAGGTCATATGGGGTGTCATCGTGGTCATCAAATTGGAGACACCTTTGACTTTGATACCGAAAGAGGCAATCTCTGTCCAATGGCCATGCATGTGGCTTTCCCTTACATTGACATTCTGCGGTACGGCGGAAAACTTCCCAGCCAACCGGATGGCTCCATTGTATTCTGTTGTCCAGATGTGGATGTGATCAATGTGTTTAAAATTGAAGTGGTGGAGGAAAAAGACTGAAATGAATCCTTATATTGAACAAGCAAATCAGCAGTTTGTTCCTGTATATAACCGTTATCCTATTGTCTTGGATCATGGAGAAGGTATGTACCTTTATGATACAGAGGGAAAACGGTATCTGGATTTCGGGTCTGGAATCGGTGTGTGTGCCCTGGGATATCACGATCCGAATTACACACGCGCACTGCAAGAACAGATGGAAAAGCTGCTGCACACATCTAATCTTTTTTATAATGTTCCGGCAATTGAAGCTGCAAAGCTGTTTAATCAGGCATCAGGTATGGAGCAGGTGTTTTTCACTAACTCTGGAACGGAAGCCATTGAAGGTGCAATTAAAATTGCTAAGAAATATCATTTTTTGAAGCATAATAATCATAATGGAGAGATTATTGCCATGAAGAAATCCTTTCATGGTAGATCTATGGGAGCATTATCGGTAACGGGAAAAGCAGCCTACCAGAAACCTTTTGCTCCTATGCTTGCCCATGTTAAATTTGCTGACTTCAATGATCTGGAAAACGTCAAACGTTTGACTACTGACAATACCTGTGCAATTTTCATGGAAACAGTACAAGGAGAGGGCGGAATTTATCCTGCCACTGATTACTTCATCAAAGGAGTTCGAAAGCTCTGTGATGAGAACGAAATTTTGATGGTTTCGGATGAAATTCAATGTGGCATGGGTAGAAGCGGGAATATGTTTGCGTATCAATTGTATGATATTGTTCCCGATATTGTTGTTTCGGCAAAGGCTTTGGGATGTGGAGTTCCGGTAGGTGCAATTGGAACCAGAGGGGCAGCGACCGGTGTATTGCGTGCAGGAGATCATGGTACAACTTACGGTTCCAATCCTCTGGCAGCAGCAGCCGTTACTGCTGTATTCCAGTTTTACCAACAGTATGACATATTAGCGAACGTCAGGGCGATGACGCTCTATCTGGATAAGGCGTTATCTGAATTGGCTGCCCAAAAAGTTGTAATCAAAGAGGTGCGTGGATTGGGCCTTATGAAAGGCATTGAACTGTCTGTGCCTGCTGCACACTTCATAAATGCTTTGCAAGAAGCGGGGATTATCGTAATTCCCTCGGGTTCACATGTAATTCGTCTGTTGCCTCCGTTGATTTTGCAGAAAGAGCATATTGATGTGTTGGTAAATGCACTTAAGACCATATTATAATTTAGTGCAATATATTTGTTTTATACATCATAGTTTTTTTTACAAAACAAGGGTGTTTTAGTGGAGAAAACACCCTTGACAAATCTCTTTCCAGATAGAAATTGTGTATATATCCTCCAAAACACATTATGCCATGGATCTTTTCCAATGCAGACCTTTAGATTTTCTTGTAAAGCCACTTAAATATTCAGAAGTTTCCGGATCTCTGGAAACCATGAAAAAAAGGCATATAATTAATAAGAAAATATTTGTATATTCATCAAATAAAACTGCAAAAAGAATACCTGTTGAGAATATTATGTACTGCATCAGCCAAAACAAGCAAATTACAATGGCTCTTCACACAGGAGAGTACATCCAATTTAGAGGAAAACTCAGCGATACTGTAAAAAAACTGCCAGATATGACCTTTATCCAAATACATAAATCATATTTGATAAATCTTAATTATATATCAGAATACTCTGCTGACAAAATAAAAATGACGGATGGAACAGTACTTGGAATTTCTCCGTCAAAGAAAAAAGAGGTAAAGGTAAAATTTATGCAATATGAACTGCTTTGAGGATAAAATATGGAAGGGATCTTATTAGGAATTATAGGAAATATTATAAGAGTATATGCTATATATCGTGGAATGGAGGTACTTTTTGATTCAAAAAAAGAACTTCGATGGCATAAAATTTCAGCTTATTTTTGTTTCATTCTTTTTACAAGCGCAGGATATTATCTTGTACATCAGGTTTATATAACATTTACTTTGAATATTCTTTCTCTGAGTATAATTTCTTTGTGTTACACAGGTACTGTCCTGAAAAAAATCGTTGTAGTCACCAGTATCTATGTAGTAAACATTATGACGGAAAGTTTATTACTATTTATGCCTGAATCATATCCCGGGCAGGATTCCGTTACAGAAGGGATCCTCCAATGTATCATGGGAATGGGAATGTTGGTAATTGCAGTCCTTTATGAAAAGACAATCAAATTGCGAACAAAAAATATGGAACTTCCTGTATATCTATGGGGAAGTGTTCTTTTAATTCCATTACTAAGCTTTGCCATGATGCTAAAAATAACAATGATTAGAAGAAATTTCGGCGAATCTGTAACAGAACTTATTTTAGGTATTTTAATTATTAATGTACTAATTATATATCTATATGATGCTCTGCAGAATTATTATAAAGAAAAAGCCGATAAAGAGAATCTGGAAAAGCTGGTATCCGGATACAGCCGGCAGTTGAATATTATGACGGAATCCTATGCGCAGATCCGAGAAATACGTCATGATTTGAAGCATCATATTTTTTCGCTTACACATCTCATTCAGAATAATCAAAAAGCAGAAGTTCTGAATTATATCGCTCAAATGGAACGTCATATCTGCAATCCGGAAGAATATGCCTCTTCTGGAAACAAAGAAATTGACAGTATATTAAATTAACTCATTGTGCTACTTAAAATACGACTGCTTATCGACTCAAAATTGCCCAGATTACCCCTATATAATTGAAAGCACTTTTTTAGAAGATGAGATGTTTTATCTGTCCAATATCACATTGTTCTCCAAATACACTGTTGAATGCCATGCACAGGTTGTGCCCCAGAATTTTATTCTGTAATCGGGTACATAATCCATGAAAGCTTTTTGCGAGAACTTTTTCCGCATTTAACTGTTCGCTAAGCTGCGAAAATACAGTTTCCACCCTACGACGGAAGCGGAAGATCAGCTGCCGTATTTCTTTTGGCCAGTTGTTCTTATGATTAGATGGTTTGAGAGACATCAGGCAGATACCTTTTTCACGCATATCCTGCAAAAGGTTTTCCCCAGTATAGCCTTTATCTCCAAATATTGTAACCCGCAGATGGTTTTCTGCAAGGTCGCGCAGTCCTTCCCGGTCATCCACAGATGCGGGCGTAATCTCAAAAGCAGTTACATAACCTTCTATGGTAATAAGGGCATGTACTTTGAACCCGAAATAAGTTTCCTTTTTGGATGGACATTTTCCATAATTTGCGCCATCCTCGCGGAAGGAACGGCAGTAACGCGCACGCCCAAATTTGCAGACTGGAAGAGGGAAGCTGTCAATTACAAAATAACGGCTGTCAGGTATTGGGAAGGATTGAGCCAGTTTCTGCCGGAGCAGTTCCGTTACTTGTAAAAGAGCTCTTCTGGTTCGGTTAAATCGCGTGCGGCAGCATAGATGCGGAAAAAGGTGTCGATAATTACGTTTCACGAAAGAATACCATGCCTTTTCAGAATCTATACCAATGAGTTCACCACAAATGCTTAGCGTAATTATTTCAGAATCAGACATCTTTGCAGTATGCACATTCCGCCTTTGGGAAACGCATACAGGGACAGACCGTTGATACAAATCATCAATAACTGTATAAACAAGCAAAATAAAATCTTCAAAAGTTGCTGTGAGAGTGGTATAATCATCTTTGAACTTCAACATTATGTGTGCCTCCTTTCATAGCATGTAGTGGTGTACAGCTATAGGATAACATATTTTGTTGAAGTTTTTTATATTAACTAGCACAATGGGTTAACTTATATAGAGTTGTCATTCTATAAATTTTTGCTAAGAAAGTACTGATTTTAACAATACTTAACGCTAACCATACTGGCGAAAACAGCATTGTCGCCATAATTCCTTAGAATAATTCATTTTCATGTTTTGGAAATAGGTACTTTTTTGTTGTGAAAATTTCATTGCCCAAGTCCCTATTTCGTTTGCAATTCCGAGGGTAAAACGGAGTGATTTTACACCGTTACAAAGACAAATCGGAATGATTTCGCAATTTCTGCTAATCATTCCGATGTCCACCGTCGACAAGAGGATTTGAACCTCCGACCCTTCGCTTAGGAGGCGAATGCTCTATCCAGCTGAGCTATGCCGACATACGATTTTTGGCTTAAAATCAAGGTTTTTCAGCCTTTTTGATCACCCGGATCGGTGACCGATTTTTTTATTTTCAGCCGATATTTTTTCGGCGAAAATGCTATTTGCATCCTCTGCAGCACTTGGCTTTTCTAATCAAAATTCTCAGTACCGAATTGCCATCGACACCTGAGTACTTTTCAATAGTTCTCAGTACAGCTCCCCCCTTAGGAGGACCCCGTTATATCCATTTAACTAACAGGACTCAGTATTATGTTATGCCTTTCCCAGTAAATACCCTATGAAACGTTAATCTGATAATTTTTCTTTTTCTGTATATCAGATGGCACTCACACCATCTGATATACTTTATTGTCCAATTGAAATTGTACTATATCCTGTTCCAAATTACAAGAGTATAATTAATTTTTCAGGAATTTAGAAATATTACTGTAACTGTTCACACGGCACTATCCCACAAGATGTTTTGACATATATGCCAAAATGCCATAACCAGACGTGGATTGCCTACAACACCTGTTCTAAAAATGCAATTGTCCCTGAAGCCAGATATCTGCTTTCAGTCTTCTTCCCACAGCTGGTTCACCTAAAAGGTCTTCTCTGTTGATGCATACATCAAACTGCATATTATTGCATTCGACAGTCATCTGTACAATTTCTTCACCTGTCAAAATATTTTTGAATGTATGAACATCCAGAATTTCTCCTAAAATACTGTACTGGTCACATTGAATTCCATGAGGCATAAAATAGGATTCTACTATGGAAAAAAGATCCTCAGTTGCAATTCTCTGAGAGATCATGGAATATGTATCCATATCCTCCATTGTAAGACTCTCCATTGCTTCTTCATCTCCATCTCTGGCAGCTGCAATCAGATTACTTCTGTTCTTGGCAACCTCTTTTTCCACTTTGACTGCTTCCTTATCTTTTATTGCAGGAAGTAGAACCCTTCCTTCTTTGGCAAGTCCGCTTAAGGTCACCGGCTGTACGGCAGAACTCTCCTTCCCCTTTTCCTGCATATATTCTGCAGCATTTTGAAGATAAAAAATCAGGGTAATTCCTATTCTCAAATCATCGCAGGCTCCTGCAAATGACTCTCTGTCCAGATGTCTTTCCACAGTTACCTGTTCCTGGGTGGTAATTCCGGTTCCTCTGAAAAACGGGAAATAGTAATCCACATGAAAACGATTATATTCGTCATACTGACCACACACTGTAATGCCGCAATCACATCCATAATTCTTTGAAAATTCTGTAAAAATACCCTCCGGATGATCCTCAACAGCTATTTTTTCATCATAGTTTCTTACAGTATCTCCGATAATTTCTTTTATCTCTTCCCTGCTTCTGACCTTTGAAAAACCAACCGCTCTCAGATAACTGTGCACAAAAACACCTCCATACCCGTTTTATGCACGGGTCTTTTTCTCAATCTTTTTCATACCGCCCATATATGGCTGAAGTGCTTCCGGAATGTTTACAGATCCATCTGCATTCAGATTGTTTTCAAGGAAAGCAATCAGCATTCTCGGCGGTGCTACTACTGTATTATTTAATGTATGAGCAAGATATTTCTTTCCATCTTCGCCGTTAACACGAATCTTCAGGCGACGCGCCTGAGCGTCTCCAAGATTGGAGCAGCTTCCTACTTCAAAATATTTTTTCTGTCTTGGAGACCATGCTTCTACGTCTATGGATTTCACTTTCAGATCAGCCAGATCGCCGGAGCAGCATTCCAGTGTACGAACCGGAATATCCAGAGAACGGAACAGATCAACTGTATTCTGCCATAATTTATCAAACCACATTTTACTGTCTTCCGGTTTGCAAACAACAATCATTTCCTGCTTCTCAAACTGGTGGATACGATAAACGCCTCTTTCCTCAAGACCATGAGCTCCTTTTTCTTTACGGAAGCATGGAGAATAGCTGGTAAGTGTTTTTGGAAGCTCCTGTTCCGGAATGATCTGATCAATAAATTTACCAATCATAGAATGCTCACTTGTTCCAATCAGATAAAGGTCTTCACCCTCTATCTTATACATCATGGCATCCATTTCCGCAAAGCTCATTACCCCTGTTACTACATTGCTGCGGATCATGAAAGGCGGCACACAGTAGGTAAATCCTCTGTTGATCATAAAATCACGGGCATAGGAAATTACTGCTGAATGGAGTCTGGCAATATCTCCCATCAGATAATAGAAACCATTTCCCGCAACTCTTCTTGCACTGTCCAGATCAATTCCGTCAAAGTTTTCCATAATTTCTGTGTGATATGGAACTTCAAAATCAGGAACAACCGGCTCTCCGAATTTTTCAACCTCAACATTTTCGCTGTCGTCTTTTCCAATAGGTACTGTTGGATCAATGATATTCGGAATTACCATCATATCTTTCAGAAGTTCCTCTTCTACTTCTTTTTCTCTTGCAGAAAGTTCATCAATACGCGCTCCGGAAGCAGCCACCTGCTTTTTAATTTCCTCTGCCTCTTCGCGCTTTCCCTGTCCCATCAGAACGCCAATCTGCTTGGAAATTTTATTTCTTTCAGCTCTTAATGCCTCAACCTCCTGCTTGATGGCTCTGTTTTCTTTATCCAGTTCCAGTACCTTATCTACCAGTTCCAGCTTACTATCCTGGAATTTATTCTTTATATTCTGCTTTACAATCTCCGGATTTTCTCTTACAAACTTAATATCTAACATAATTTTCCTCCTCAAAATATTACTTTTAATTTAATTTGTCAGTTTCGTCCTCTTCCAGTTCTCCCAGTCCAAAATTCACGGCTTTTCTTAAAGCTTCCACTTCTTCCTGACTGAGCATTACATAGAATTCACCTTTTACAATTTCTTTCAGATAAAGGAAGCAATTATCGCGGCTGTGAACCGCATTTAAAATCAAACCTGTATTTTCTTTATCAAGAAGAGCCAGAGCAAAACTGAGTTTGCCTCCTACATCATCAAAAGCATCGTATTTTTCTACTCCATATTTGCTGAAGATCACTCTAAAGTTTTTGACAATGGATTTTATTGTCTGCTCATGATTTTCTTTTGCCTCATAGAGACGGTCAATCTGTGCAAATTTTCTCATAAAGGTTTTCTCCAGTGACTGTGCATCACTGCCCTTCATAAACATCTTATATTTTCTCTCCAGCCTGCTCAGTCTTAAACTATAGCTTATCATACTTCCAATTAAAACAATCACAATAATTAAAAGTATAATAATGATAATGCCGGGATCAATTCCTATATTTTCAAAAATAGTACTCATATGATTCCCCTTTTATCCAATAGACTCAAACAGATCAATGATCCGTTCCAGATCCTCTCTGGAATAATACTCGATTTCTATTTTACCTTTATTGTTTTTCTTTCTATGAATAGATACTCTTGTTCCTGTAATTGTTTTCATTTTTTCTTCCAGGCTTTCATAAACAGCATCCTCTGCTGAGTTTGAAACTGTCTCTTTTTGATTTGAAGGTTTCAAAATCTTCCGTACAAGAGCTTCTGTCTCTCGTACACTCAGTTTATGATCAAATACTTTTAAAGCGATCATTTCTTGTGTTTCAAAGTCAGAAATCCCCAGAATTGCACGGGCATGTCCGGCAGATATCATTTCATCCACAACCATTTCCTGAACCCGCGGTGAAAGTTTCAAAAGACGAAGAGAATTTGTTACTGCTGTCCGGCTCTTTGAAACCCGTTCCGCAATCTCATCCTGTTTTAAATGAAATTCTTCAATTAAACGCTTATATGCCTGAGCCTCTTCTACCGGATTCAAATCTTCTCTCTGTATATTTTCAATCAGAGAAATTTCAACAATCTCCTGATCTGAAAACTCTTTTATTACAACAGGAACTTCTTTTAATCCAGCCATTTTTGCAGCTCTCCACCGTCTTTCACCGGCTATGATCTCGAAATAGCTCTTCTTATCAGATACAAGAAGCGGCTGCAAAATTCCATATTGTTTTATTGATTCAGATAACTCCAATAATGCATCCTCATCAAACTTTTTACGCGGCTGTTCACGATTTGGTTCTACTTTTGAAATTTTTACAATCATTGGACCGCCTGAAATTTTTTCTTCTTTTTTCTCATCATTTTTTACAGGATGAACTGCCGCTTTTTCCCTGGTATCCTTTGCCACTGATTTCGAAGGGACAGACTTTTCCGGAAAAAGTGCATCCAGTCCTCTTCCAAGTCCAGATTTTTTTGCTGCCATCATTCACCCTCCCTGTTTATTACTTCTTCTGCTAACAAACGATAGCTTTCTGCTCCTGCGGAGCGTGAATCATAAATTGTGATTGGTTGTCCATAGCTGGGGGCTTCCGCAAGCCTTACGTTCCTGGGAATAATTGTTTTATAAATATTTTGCTGGAGATTATCCTTGACGTTTTCCACCACCTGTAAAGATAAATTTGTCCTGGCATCATACATTGTAAATACAACCCCTTCCATAACAAGGCGTTTATTTAATCTCTCTTTTACCAGATCAATTGTATGTATCAGCTGGGACAATCCTTCCAAAGCATAATATTCACACTGTATTGGAACCAGTACCGATGTAGCTGCTGTCAAAGCATTAATGGTCAGCATATTTAAAGATGGAGGACAGTCCATAATAATATAATCATATTTTCTGCGTATTTTATCCGTTATTTTTTTTAAAATATACTCTTTATCATCTACACCAATAAGTTCTATTTCTGCGCCTGATAAATTTACATTGGACGGAATTACATCCAAATTTTCCACTACATTTTTAATAATTGTACTTTTGGCATCCGCCTGACCCAACAAAAGCTCATACAATGTATTTTCCACTGCGTTTTTATCAATACCCAGACCACTGGTTGTATTTCCCTGCGGATCAATATCTATTGCTAAAACTTTTTTCCCTTTTTCCGCAAGGCAGGCTGACAGATTAATGGCTGTTGTTGATTTACCAACCCCACCTTTTTGGTTAGCTACCGCTATTATTCTTCCCAATTTTCTTCCTCCTTTTGAGGGATTATAGAGATATTTTTATTATAGCACTTTTATATGTATTGTTCCACAGTATGTTTCACGTGAAACATTAAATTTTAGGGAACTCTATAAATTAATTATTGTTAATATTCCACAATTTTATACACTTTATAAAAATATTTTTTTATCACTACTTACCTATAAATTTTTCCGCAAGATTTACTCAGAGGAATGTATAGCAAATACAGACTTTCGCATAACAAAATCCATAATATGCAGACATAAAAAACACTCTCTATTGTGCATCCTACAAAATCAAAATAAGAAGAATTTTGTGCTCTTTTTCAAATTTGCACATTTACAGTTTACTAAATAATATAGTTTACATATATTCTACTTCTTATATTAAACAAATAGTTATTGAGTTTTACATAAAAAGAAGCAAAGGTGGCTGTTCTCCGGTATACGAACAAATTAATACCATCAAATATTATACATACTAAAAAATAAAACAAATAGAAACTTTATTTTGTTCCAATATATGAATAATTATCTGCAATGTTTCACGTGAAACATTAATACACTTCAAATATGAAATATAAATCATTAAATTTTTAAGCTCTATTCGAGTTTTTGGTTGGGATTATTACAAATTCCAATCTATAACTGTATTTGAAACCCTTTTTTCATTTTTAAGTTTTATAATATAAATTATCAAATATCAAATTTTCAAATATTGAATTTCGCACAATAGAATCCGTAATGTACGGACATAAAAGAAACATTAAGTTCTATATTTGCATCTTATAAAGACAAATT
>OIYW01001751.1_pt1 | contig 13047 bp, 11 predicted proteins | sample 1588351 | NCBI WGS metagenome assembly OIYW01 (sample SAMN03283268) | human gut metagenome | biome: human-associated habitat; material: feces | host: Homo sapiens | place: USA | collected 2013 | reverse complement strand
CCTGCCGGCTCGGTCGGCCGCTGGGCAACGTCCCACCGGGACGTAGCGGCCCCCAAACCCCGCAGCTTTTGAAAAAGCTGGCAAAACTTTTACGTTTCTCCACCTAACCCAAGCGCGGGCTTGTGAGTTAGCGTCTCTCAGAAAACCCCGCCGCCCTAAAGCGGCGTGCGCGTCATGTCCAGTCCGGCCACGGACCGGTCACGCGCCCGGGCGCGCGCTTAGCTTAAAAAGCCTTCCACGATCTTTTCCTCGGCCTCCTCCTCGGTCAGGCCCAGGGTGCGCAGCTTCATGATCTGCTCCCCGGCGATCTTGCCGATGGCCGCCTCGTGGATAAGGGCCGCGTCCCCGTGGTTGGCAGAGAGCTCCGGCGCCGCGTCCACCCGGCCGTGGTCCGCGATGATGGCGTCGCACTCCGAGTGGCCCGCGCAGGGGGCGTTCCCCGTGATCTTCGAGCGGTACGCCTGGTAGGAGTCCCCCCGGGCCACGGAACGGCTCACCAGGTCGGTGGAGGACCCCTCCCCGTTCATGGTCACCTCAAAGTCCGTGTAAGCCTCCTGCTTGCCCTCGGTGAGCAGCCGCTCCCGAATGACCAGCTTGGCGCTCTTCTCCAGGGTGGCGCGGGTCTTGCGGGTGGTGCGGTCCACCCCGCCGATCTGGGAGGTGTCCATCTCCAGCACCGCGTCCTCCTTGAGGAAGCACTCGGTCACCGGGTCGATGGAGCGGATGCCCGCGCCCTTGCCCGTACCCACATGCTTTTCGATGTACTTGACCCGGGCGCCCTTCTCCAGGAAGAACCGGTGGATGCCGTTGTGCCGGGCGGGCTCCCCGTTTTCCGTGTGGACGCCGCAGCCCGCCACGATAGTCACGTCGGCGTACTCCCCCACATAAAAGTCGTTGTACACCAGGTCGTCCACGTCCCCATGGGTGACGCAGGCGGGAATGGACACGGTCTCCCCCTTGGTGCCGGGCTGGATGTGGATGTCCAGGCCGGGCAGGTCCTTTTTGGAGTCGATCTGGATGTGCTCGGTGGACTGGCGGCCCGCGCAGCCCCCGTCCTCCCGGATATTGAAGGCGCCTTTAAAACCATCTTTCCAATTGGAAACAAGCTTCAGCAATTCTTCAGTCACGCTTTTCATGCGAACACCGCCTCCCTCTTGGCGCAGGCGTCACAGTGGGCGCTGCCCGCCATCAGCCCGGGGAGGATCTCCTGGGCCGGGCCCTTCTCCTTCAACTGGCCGCCGGAGATGACCACCAACTCATCGGCGATCTGCAGAATACGCTCCTGGTGGGAGATGATGATGAGGGTGCCCTGCACCTTGCCCCGCAGGCTTTGGAACACGTCGATCAAATTGGTAAAGCTCCACAGGTCGATGCCCGCCTCGGGCTCGTCGAACAGGGAGAGCCGGGTGTGGCGGGCCAGCACCGTGGCAATCTCAATGCGCTTGATCTCCCCGCCGGAAAGGGTGGCGTCCACCTCCCGGTCCAGGTACTCCCGGCCGCACAGGCCCACCCGGCCCAGCAGCTCGCACACCGCGCTGGAGGTGAGGGTCTTTCCCGCGGAGAGCTCCAGCAGGCGGCGGACGGTGAAGCCCTTAAAGCGCACCGGCTGCTGAAAGGCGAAGCTGACCCCCGCCTGAGCCCGCTGGGTCACGTCCAGGCCGGTGATGTCCTTGCCGTCCAAGAAAATTTTGCCGCTGTCCGGCGTCTCAATGCCTGCGATAATCTTGGCCAGGGTGGTCTTGCCGCCGCCGTTGGGGCCGGTGATCACCGTCAGCTTTCCCTCCGGGATGGTCAGGCTCACATCCCGCAGCACCTGGCTGCCGCCCGGGGCGGTCCAGGAGATATGTTGCAGTTCCAGCATAATGCTGTCTCCTTTCTTTGTAAAGGCGCGTGGCCGCGCAAGAGGGGGGACATCCGTCCCCCCTTTTGGGAAGTATGGGAAGGCAGGGGCTTCGCCCCTTGCAACCCCCTTAAGACCTTGGGGCGCCGCCCCAAACCCCGCAGCTTTTGAAAAAGCTGGCAAAACTTTTCCTTGTCCCTACTTTTCCCAAGCGCGGGCATTTGGGCTAGCGTCTCTCAGCAGGCCCCGGCGCCCTAAAGCGCCGTTCGCGACTTGAGTGCCCAGGCACTGGGGCTGCCTTTCCCCATTCAGGGTTCCCCCTGTATTCTAAATGATTTCTTCCCGGCTTGCAAGGCCCGGGAAGCATTTAAAATAGCGATAACCATGACGCCTACGTCGGCGAAGACAGCTTCCCACATGTTGGCGATGCCAAACGGGGTGAGCGCCAGCACCAGCAGCTTCACCGCCAGGGCAAAGACGATGTTCTGCTGCACAATGCGCAGGGTGCGCTGGGAAATCTCCATGGCCTTGGCGATTTTGGAGGGCTTGTCGTCCATCAGGACGATATCCGCCGCCTCGATGGCTGCGTCTGAGCCCAGGGCACCCATGGCAATGCCAATGTCCGCCCGGGAGAGCACCGGCGCGTCGTTGATTCCATCCCCCACAAAGGCCAGCTTCCCCTTGGGGGACTTCTCGGAAAGCAGCGCCTCTACCCGGTCCACCTTATCTCCAGGGAGCAGCTGGGTGTAGGCTTCGTCCAGGCCCAGGTCCTTCGCCACGCTCTCTCCCACGGCTTTGGCGTCCCCGGTGAGCATGACGGTCTTCTTCACCCCCTGGGCCTTCAGGGCGGCGATGGCCTCTTTGGCGTCAGGCTTGACCTCATCGGAGATGACGATGTGGCCGGTATACTTCCCCTCCACCGCCACATGGACGGTGGTGCCCACATGGTGACAGGGGTGCCACTTGACGCCGATGTCCTCCATCAGCTTGTCGTTGCCCGCGCAGACGGTCTTGCCGTCCACCTGGGCCCGCACCCCCCGGCCAGAGAGCTCTTCCACCTCTCCCACCCGGGAGGCGTCCAGCTCCTGGCCCCAGGCCTCTTTGAGAGAGCGGGAGATGGGGTGGTCCGAGTAGCTCTCCGCCAGGGCGGCCATTTCCAGCAGGCCGCTTTCGGAGTACTCCTCCGGGTGGATGGCGGTGACGTTGAACACGCCTTTGGTGAGGGTGCCGGTCTTGTCAAAGACCACGATCTCCGTGTTGGCCAGCACCTCCAGATAGTTTCCGCCCTTGACCAGGATGCCCTGGCGGGAGGCCCCGCCAATGCCCCCAAAGAAGCTGAGAGGCACAGAGATGACCAGCGCGCAGGGGCAGGACACCACCAGGAAGATGAGGGCCTTCTGCACCCAGCCCACCCAGTCCCCCACAAAGAGAGGGGGCACCAGGGCCAGGGCCAGGGCGCAGAACACCACGATGGGGGTGTAATACCGGGCGAACTTGGTGATGAAGTTCTCCGCCTTGGCCTTTTTGCTGCTGGAGTTCTCCACCAGGTCTAGAATTTTCTGGACGGTGGACTCACCGAAGGGCTTGGTCACCCGCACCCGCAGCAGGCCGCTTTGGTTGACGCACCCGCTGATGACGTCATCCCCGGGCTGCACCTGGCGGGGCACGCTCTCCCCTGTCAGGGCGGAGGTGTTCACCATGGACTGGCCCTCCAGCACCACGCCATCCAGGGGGACGCGCTCCCCGGCTTTCACGGTGATGGTATCCCCCACCGCCACTTCCTCCGGGTCCACCTGGGTCAGCTGGCCGTCCCGCTCCACGTTGGCGTAGTCCGGGCGAATGTCCATGAGGCTGGCGATGGATTTCCGGGATTTGCCCACGGCGTAGCCCTGGAACAGCTCCCCCACCTGGTAGAACAGCATGACGAACACGGCCTCGGGGTACTGGCCCTCGCCGAAAAAGCCGGTGCAGAAGGCCCCCACCGTGGCCAGGGCCATGAGGAAGTTCTCGTCGAACACCTGGCCATGGGCGATGTTCCGGGCGGCCTTCCACAGCACATCCCAGCCGATGACGAAATAGGCCGGCAGGAACAGCACAAACCGCCACGGGCCCTCATAGGGGATGAGCACCGCCGCCACCAAAAGCACCGCACTGGCGGCAATGCGGGCCACCATTTTCTTCTGTTTCCTTGTCATAAATCTCAGACCCTTCTCGAAGTTTTCACAGCAGGGCGGCATCCGCCTTTAGGGACCCTTTCTCCCGTGGGGCAGTGGGCCTGCCCCCTTTTCCAGGCGGCAAACCGCCCCAGCGTCACTTCAGGTTAATGACGCAGTCGGGCTCCACCTTTTTGCAGGCCTTGACAATCTGCTTGAGGATGTCGTCAAAGCGGCTGTCGTCGGCCTCCACAGTGAGCTTCTGGGTGAGAAAGCTGACGCTGGCATCGGAGACGCCGTCGATCTTCTTGATGGCATTCTCCATTTTGGCGGCGCAGTTGGCGCAGTCTAAATCCGTGAGTTTGTAGGTTTTTTTCATGGCGGAACTCTCCTTTGCAGTGTGGGGTTACTCGGTGACGTGCTCCATGCCCTGGCCCAAAATGGCGCGGACATGGCTGTCGGCCAGGGAGTAGAACACGGTCTTTCCCTCCCGGCGGTATTTGACCAGCTTGCTCTTTTTCAGCACTTGCAGCTGGTGGGAGATGGCGGATTGGGTCATGCCCAGCAGCTGGGCGATATCGCACACGCACATCTCCGATTCAAAGAGCACATACAAGATCTTGATGCGGGTGGAGTCCCCGAAGATCTTGAACAGCTCCGCCAGGTCGAAGAGGGTCTCCTCGGCGGGCATCTCCCGGTTTACCCGGTCCACAATCTCCTGGTGGACAAACAGGAAATCGCACCCGGGGGCGCTTTTCTTCTCGGGCATTCTTAAACATCCTTTCACATGAACGATTGTTCATGTATATAGCATACTCTCCTCCCTGGGTCTTGTCAAGGGGCGTCCGCCTCTTTTTGCAAAATTTTCCCGCCGTCCACCGTCCGCCGCTCTTCCTCCCCATGGAAAACTCTGCTATAATGGCTTTAAAAGGAGGGAGAGCCATGGAGACACGTTTTATTCTGTTCCGGGAGGAGCCCCGGTGGCTGGAACAGGCGGCGGCTTGGTTCCACCAAAAGTGGGGCGTGCCCCAAGAGGCCTACCGGGAGAGCATGCTGGCCTGCCTGGCAGGGGAAAGCCCCGTGCCCCAGTGGTATCTGGCGGTGGAGGGGGAGCGCATCGTTGGAGGGCTGGGGGTCATCGAGAACGACTTCCATCCCCGGAAGGATCTGGCCCCCAACGTGTGCGCCGTATATGTGGAGGAGGACCGCCGCTGCCGGGGCGTCGCCGGGGCACTGCTGGAGCTGGCCTGCCAGGACATGGCCGCCCAGGGCGTGCCCACCCTGTACCTGCTGACGGATCACGTAGGCTTTTACGAGCGTTACGGCTGGGAGTACCTGTGCCCTGTCCGGGGGGACGGGGAGGAGCGGGACACCCGGGTGTACGTCCACCGCTGAAAGGAGCTCTGCCATGAAGATCGAAGTGGGCGGGGTGTTCCCCGCGTATTTTCAGCCAGCCTATCCCGAGGAATTCCAGCTGTTCTCCCACTTTGAGGTGACGGCGGGCATCCCCTCTCCCCTGTTCGCCATCACTACCTGGAAGGAGAACGGCCTGCCCAACGTGTGCTTTCACGCATGGAGCTGCTTCCACGGGGACAGGACCGCCTTTTTCGCCGTGATGGGCAACCTGTACCAGCACACCCACACCTATCAGAACATCCTGCGGGAGGGGTGCTTCTGCGTCAACTTCCTGCCCAGCTCCCGCTATGGGCAGCTGGTGGAGACCATTCACCACAACGGCCTGGATACCGACGAGTTCCAGGCCGGGGGCTTCACCCTGGAGGAGGCCCGCACCCTTCACGCGCCCCGCATCGGAGAGGCCTTCCTCACCCTGGAGTGCCAGCTCAAGCAGGTCCAGGACCTGAGCGGCGCGGGGCTGACGGCCATGGTGGTGGGCCAGGTACAGCACGCCTGGGTGGAGGAAGAGATGGCCCGGGGCTACCAGCGCTACGGCAAAGAGGGCTTCATGCTGCTGGCCCCCGCCCCCCAAGACCTGCTCACCGGAGAGCCGGGCCAGTCCGGCATCGGCCGGATGGAGCTGGAATTTTTAGACTGACATAAAAAAGGCCGCCAATGGCGGCCTTTTTTATTGGCTGGAAAGCACCCGGCGGATCTCTTCCTCGGCCTCCTGAACCTCCTTGCGGAAAGCCTGGGAGGAAACCCGCAGGGCCCCCGCCCCCAGGATGATGAGCTGCTCGGTGGCGTCGGAGGTGACCACCCGGGTGTGGTAGTGCCGGGCGATAGCGTGGGTGGCCTTCTCAATGTACATGTCGGCGGTCTCGGCCTCCTTGGTGTAGACCACGTTCAGGTTGTGGTACTTCTCCACCGAACCCACGCCTCCCTTGACCTTGTAGGCGTCGAACACCAGGATGGGCACGCAGCGCCGGTAGGCGGCGTAGTTGCACAGAATATCCATCAGCCTGCCCCGGGCGGCCTCCATGTTTGTCTGGGCCAGGGCTTTCAGATCCTCCCAGGAGAAGATCACGTTGTAGCCGTCCACCAGCAGGTGCTCCGGCCCTTCCCGCTGGGGGCGCTTGCCCTTTTGAGAGGCCAGCTTCAGCCCCTGGGGCCGCTTCTTTTTGCCGGACTCCTGCATGGCCAGCCGGGGGTCCCGCTGGATGGGGCCGTAGGTGCGCTCGAAAATGGCCATCAGCTCCTTGTCCTGGGCCAGGGCGTCCCGATAGGCGGCAGCCCGGGCCTCCACGGTGCGGGGGCCCTCCTCCTGGGCGGCGGCCTCCTCCTGGGCCACCCGGGCCAGGCGCTCCCCCCGGGCCAGGACGCTGGGCAGGTGCATGTGGCTGGGCACCTTGTCCCACCGGACCATCACCCCGGCACCGTGGCTGCAAAACACGGAATCCGCGGTATTCTCCAAGTCCCCGTCGATGTCGTAGCCTGCCTGGGCCACCACCTCCTCTGTATTATGGCAAGGGGCGTAACCGTCCGGCAGGCAGGAGAGCTGTCCCCGGCCCTTGGTGTAGGCGGCTACCTCTCGGGCGTAGCCCCGCAGGCAGGCCACCGGCGCCCGGCCAGAGAGTGCCGCCTCCTCCCCCTGGGTCTCCGGGGGATCGAACTGGGCACAAAGCCGGGGCATATCCGCCAGGGCCCGGCCCAGGCAGTCCTGGGGAAGGCGCAGGGTGAAGCGGTACCAGGGCTCCAGCAGCAGGCAGGCGTCCTGGGCCTGGGCGGTCCGCAGGCCCTGGCGCACCGCCCGGTAGGTGGCCTGGCGGAAGTCCCCGCCCTCCGTGTGCTTGACATGGGCCCGGCCCGCCGCCAGGGTCAGCTTCACATCCGTGAGGGGGGCGCCCATCAGGGGGCCGATATGGGTCTTCTCCGCCAGGTGGGTGAGGATGAGCCGCTGCCAGCTGCCCGCCAGCTCATCCTCCCGGCAGGCAGTGGCGATCTCCACGCCGCTGCCCCGGGGGCCCGGCTCCATCAGCAGGTGGACCTCCGCGTAATGGCGCAGGGGCTCGTAGTGGCCCACGCCCTCCACCCGCTGGGAGAGGGTCTCTTTATAGAGGATGCCCCCCTCGTCGAAGGTGACCTTCAGGCCGAAGCGCCGCTCCAGCAGGCTTTGCAGGATTTCCACCTGCACCTCTCCCATCAGCTGCAAGTGGACCTGGCCCAGACGCTCGTCCCACACCACATGGAGCAGGGGGTCCTCCTGCTCCAGCTCCCGCAGATAGCCCAGGGCGGTGTGGACGTCGCACCCCTGAGGCAGCAGCACCCGGTAACGGAGCACGGGCTCCAGGGCTGGAGGGGTGGCGTCCTTCTCAAAGCCCAGGCCCTCCCCCGGATAGGGGCCGGAAAGCCCCACCACCGCCGCCACGTCCCCGGGCAGGGCTGTATCCACCAGCTGGAACCTGGTACCGGAGTAAATCCGCAGCTGGTCCGCCTTGCCGCTCCAAGCCCGCCTGGCGTCCGGCCGGGCGGAGAGCTCCGCTTTCACTTTCAGCTCCCCACCGGTGACCTTCAGCCAGGTCAGCCAGGCGCCGGAGCTGTCCCGGGTCACCTTGAACACCCGGGCCCCCAGTTCCTCCCGAGGGGGCAGGGGCTGGGTCAGGCGCTCTAAGCTCTCCAGCAGGGAGTCCACCCCCTCCAGCTTCAGCGCCGCGCCGAAGAAGCAGGGGAACAACTGCCGCCTTGCCACAGCCTCTGCCAGCTGAGCGTCTGTGGGGGTCCGTCCCTCCATGGCGGCTTCCAGCAGGTCCTCGCTGCACAGGGCCAGATCCTCGGCGCTTTCCGGATCGGACAAATCCACACAGCCCGAACCGAACCGGCGGCGCAGCTCTTCCATGCGGGCGGCCCGGTCCGCCCCGGCCAAGTCCATCTTGTTGACAAACAGGAACACCGGCACCTGGTAGCGTTCCAGCAGGCGCCACAGGGTCTCCGTGTGGCTTTGGACGCCATCCGTGCCGCTGACGACCAGGATGGCGTAGTCCATCACCTGCAGGGCCCGTTCGGCCTCAGCGGAGAAGTCCACATGGCCGGGGGTGTCCAGCAAGGTCAGCTGGGCGCCGGGCAGCTTTAAGACCGCCTGCTTGGAGAAGATGGTGATGCCCCGGGCCCGCTCTAAGGCGTCGGTGTCCAAAAAGGCATCCCGGTGATCCACCCGGCCCAATTTCCGCAGGGCTCCCGCCCGGTAGAGCATGGCTTCGCTAAGGGTGGTCTTGCCCGAGTCCACATGGGCCAGTATGCCGATGACCAGCCGCTTTTGAGCCTGGCCGCCCTCCGCCCCCTTTTTGCCGTGTTGAATATCCGTTCTGCCGTTCGCTTCCATTCTGCCGACCTCCTGTGTGTTCTGCGCGACCGCTGCACGGCTCCTATTATACCGCAGGAGGGGGGCGGTTGTACAGGGGGAACTGGCGGCACGGCTTCTCCCTCTTGGAGCGCGCCGGAGGCCTCCGGCGGCTTGCTTGCTTCTGCTCTTTTCACAGGCGGTCCTGGGGCCGCCTGGCGCTGGGACACTGTCCGAACCGGCGCTTGTACTGGCGGGAAAAATTGGACAGGTCCGAAAAACCCGCTAAAGAGGCCGCCTCTGTCACGGCGTAGCCCTGGGCCAAAAAGCGCTGGGCCTGCTCCAGGCGCAGCTCCATCAGATAGGCCTGGGGCGGCAGGCCGTAGGCCTCTCGAAAGAGGTTGGTGAGGTAGCGCCGGTCGATGTGCAGGGCCGCGGCAATCCGTTGGATGCTTACCGGCTGCATGTAAGAGGTCTCCAGATACGCCTTGGCATAGGCGGCGTAGTCGTTGGGGCGGCGGGACGGAGCCGGGGTATCCTGGGAAAGGCGGTACAACAGCTCGTACAGCAGGGCAAAGATCTTTCCATCCTGAGGCCCATACTGATACTGGTCCCGCAGCTGCTCGAACAGCTTGCGCACCGGAGGCTGGCGCAGCACCGGCGGCCGCAGAAACTCTGGGGTTTCCCCCGCCTGAAAGCCCAGCCACACATATTTCCAGGGGGTGGTTTGGCTGGCCTGATAGGTGGTGACCTCCTCCGGGCAGATGACGAACAGGTCCCCCGGCCCCACTTTGTGGAGGACCCCGTCTTTCAAAAAGGTACCCTCCCCTTCCAGCACAAAGTGCAGCAGATGATAATGGCGCACCGCCGGGCCAAACCGGTGGCCGGGTTTGCAGGCCTCATACCCATAGTTGAGGGGGGCCAGGCCGTGCCACCAGCCCGGGGCCACCGCGTGTTCAAACTTTTCCATCCCATCTTCCCTCCCGGACGATGTTTGTTTCCATTTTACCAAATGAGCCCTCCTTTTGGCAATAGCTTTTTCAGGGAGAGTCTGTTACACTGTAAGCACATTCCGATTCTTTTAGGAGGTTGTATGGCCATGTTGAAAATCACCTTTATGGGCGCCGGCAGCACCGTGTTCGCCCGCAATGTGCTGGGCGACGTGATGTGCACTCCCGCCCTGCAGGAATGCGAGATCGCCCTGTACGATATCGACGGCACCCGCCTGGATGAGAGCTTCCGCATTCTGTCCACCATCAACCAGAACATCAACCAGGGCCGGGCCGTCATCAAGCCCTATCTGGGAGTGGAGAACCGCAAGGAGGCCCTGCGGGGCGCCAAGTTTGTGGTGAACGCCATCCAGGTGGGCTTCTACGAGCCCTGCACTGTCATCGACTTTGAGATTCCCAAGAAGTACGGCCTGCGCCAGACCATTGCCGACACCCTGGGCATTGGCGGCATTATGCGGGCCCTGCGGACCATCCCCGTGCTGGAGGACTTTGCCCGGGATATGGAAGAGGTCTGTCCCAACGCCCTGTTCCTCAACTACACCAACCCCATGGCCATGCTCTCCGGCTATATGCAGCGCTACACCGGCGTGCAGACCGTGGGCCTGTGCCACAGCGTGCAGACCTGCTCTCAGCACCTGCTGGAGAGCCTGGGAATGGAGGACAAGCTGGAGGGCCGCAAGGAGCTGATCGCCGGCATCAACCACATGGCATGGCTGTTGTCCATTCAGGACAAGGACGGCAACGACCTGTACCCCGAGATCCGCAAGCGGGCCAAGGAAAAAACCGCCGCCGAGAAGCACGGCGACATGGTGCGCTTCGACTACATCGACAAGCTGGGCTACTACTGCACCGAGTCCAGCGAGCACAACGCCGAGTACAACTGCTTCTACATCAAGAAGAACTACCCCGAGCTCATCGACCGGTTCAACATCCCCCTGGATGAGTACCCCCGCCGCTGCGTCAACCAGATCAAGGACTGGAAAGAGATGAGCGAGAAGCTGCTCTCTGATACGGAACTCTCCCACGAGCGCTCCAAGGAGTACGCCTCCTACATCATGGAGTCGGTCATCACCGGCGCGCCTTTGCAGATTGGCGGCAACGTGCTGAACACCGGCCACCTGATCGAAGATTTCCCGGAGCAGGCCTGCGTGGAGGTGCCCTGCCTGGTCAACGGCACCGGGGTCCATCCCACCTATGTGGGCCACCTGCCCCCCGTGCTGGCCGCCATGAACATGACCAACATCAACACCCAGCTGTTGACCATCGAGGCAGCCCGCACCCGCAAGAAGGAGGACATCCTGCGGGCCGTGATGCTGGAGCCCCACACCGCCGCCGAGCTGTCCATTGACGACATGGCCAAGATGATCGACGAGCTCATCGAGGCCCACGGCGAGTACATGGCCATGTACCACTGAGTTTTTTGGAGTTCTGTAAATACGAAAAAGCCCCTGGCTGCGCGCCGGGGGCTTTTTTGCATAGACTTGAAAACGCAGGCTCCTTTTCAAGGCAGAGTCACTGCGCGTAGTGCTTGTACAGGAAGGTGACGATCTGGCCCCGGGTGCAGCTCTGGGCGGGGCTGAACTCGGTGGCGCTGGTGCCGGAGGTGATGCCGTTTCTCACGGCCCACAGCACGGGGCTGTAGAAGTAGTCCCCCTGGCGAACGTCACGGAAGGGGTTATTGCCGCTGACGCTGGGGGACCCGGCCGCCTTGTACAGGAAGGTCATGATCTGCCCACGGGTGCAGGGGGTGCCCGTGCCGAACTTGGTGTCGCTCACACCCGAGGTGATGTTCTTCTCCACCGCCCACAGCACAGCGTCATAGTAATAGGCGTCGGGCTTCACGTCGGTGAAGGGGTTATAGCTGCTGGTGGGCTGGGGCTTGCCCGCGGCTTTCCACAGGAACATCATGGCCTGTTCCCGGGTGCAGGCCTGGTTGGGGCTGAAGGTGGTGTCGCTGGTGCCCGCGGTGATGTCGTTCTCCACCGCCCACAGCACGGGCTGGTAGAAGTAATCCCCTTCGTGCACGTCCGTAAAGCTGACGGGCACTTCGGGCTCGCCCTCCAGGGCTTCAAAGGCGTAGCCGTATTTTAAAGCATATTCCTCCGCGGTGGAGCCCTTGTAGCCCCGGACGGTGGTGACGCCCACCACGCCCAGCTGGTTCTCATCGTCCTTAATCTGGCAGTTGGGGTTCAGGATGGTGCAGTACTTCACCGGGGAGGTGTGCACGGGAGTGCCCGCCAGCACGGAGCAGGAGCGGGGGAAGGTGATCTCCTCCAGGCTGTCGCAGCCATCAAAGGTATTGTTGGCCTCCACACGCTCCAGGCCCTCTCCGATGGTGACGGAGGCAAGGCTGGTGCAATCGCAGAAAGCAATGGCCCCAATGACCTTGACAGAGCCGGGAATGGAGACGCTGGTCAAGTTCTGGCACTGGAAAAACATCCCCCGGGGAATTTCTGTGATGCCGTAGCCCATCTCCACGGTCTCCAAGTCGGAATACGCGAAGATGTCTCTTCCCAGCTCAGCGCCTCCGGGAATAGAGGCGTGGCGGATGCCGGACCACTGGAAGGCTCCGGTGCCGATCTCCGTCACCGTGGAGGGGATGGACACGTCCGTCAGCATTTCGGTGCTTTCAAAGGCGCCGCTCCCGATAGTGGTGACCCCCTCGGGAATGGAGGCATACGTCATGGAATCACATTTGGCGAAAGCGTCTTTCCCAATGGTGGTGACCCCTGCCGGGATGGTGATCCCTTCCAAACTGCCGCACCATTGAAAAGCATAGTCTCCAATGCTCGTCAAAGTATCCGGCAAGGTGACCTCTGTCATTTGGTCCATCCAGACAAAGGCGTTTTCCCCCACCGTGGTCACGCCCGACTGCACCTGGGCCTTGGTGAAATGATCCCGATACTTGTACCAGGGCACTTGGCTGTAACCAGCGGGGAAGTCATTCATTGGCCCCGTGCCGGAGATGGTGAGGGTATCGTCGGCGATCTCCCATTTCAGGTTCGTGCCGCAGGTGCCGCTGTACTCCGCAGCGCTGGCCGAGAGGGGCAGGGCCCCCGCCAGCAGGCACAGGGCCAGCGCCAAGGCCAGCAGCTTTGTGAATCTTCTGTGTTTCATGTTCTACCAGTTCCTTTCTCCAATCATATTAAAAACGCAAAAGGGCGCCTCTCCCTTCCGCCAGCACCTGCGGAAAGAAGAAGCACCCTTTTCGTTTTTGACATTCCAAAAAGAGGGGACTTCCTACAAAGGCAACCCCTCTTGCTTGCTTGCTTGCTTGCTTGCTTGCTTGCTTGCTTGCTTGCTTGCTTGCTT
>OIYW01001744.1_pt1 | contig 13080 bp, 10 predicted proteins | sample 1588351 | NCBI WGS metagenome assembly OIYW01 (sample SAMN03283268) | human gut metagenome | biome: human-associated habitat; material: feces | host: Homo sapiens | place: USA | collected 2013 | reverse complement strand
GACGACCCTGCGGTTAACAGCCGCATGCTCTACCGACTGAGCTAAGGAGGAATATCGCATTCGCCGTGCGAACAAAAAATATTATACAGAACATGCGGCCGGTTGTCAACAAGAAAATAGACAACCAGCCGCCCTTCTGCAGGCGGAAGGCTGCGCCCAGAAGGCCTTTGCGCACTTTCCACCGCAAAGCAGCTTATAAATCGTCCACCAGCGCCGTGCTTTTGGCATAGGCCGTGCTTTTGGCCTCAAAGAAATCTGTTTTCACCATGTTGGCGTTGGAATACTGGCTTACCCATGCCATATTCTCCGGCTCGCTGTCATAGCCCTCGTACAGCGTGCCGTAGCCAAGGCCTGCCCAGCGCAGGTTGCCCAGATACTTAATATAGTCTGTCACCATGCCTTTTGTCAGGCCGGGAATGTCGTCGCCAATGACATAGTGGCCCCAGGCAATCTCCTGCCGGACGCCCTCTTCCAGCATGCCGCGCAGCACCTCGATATTTTCCGGGATAAAAAGCTCGGGGTTTTCTTTCTGAAGCTCCAGAATAATGTTGCGGAACAGCCACAGATGCGTGTTTTCGTCCCGGTTGATATAGCGGATTTCCTGGGCAGAGCCGGGCATCTTCCCGTTTCGGGCCAGGTTATAAAAAAACATGAAGCCGGAATAAAAATATACGCCCTCCAGAATATAGTTCGCCATCATGACCTTTAGCAGCGTGAAAGCATCCTTTTGCTTCTGGAACTCATTGTACAAATCGCCAATAAAGGTGTTGCGGCGCAGCAGATGCTCGTCTGTTTTCCATTGATACAGAATGTCATCGCGCTGAGTGGGGCTGCAGATGGTATCCAGCATATAGCTGTAGCTCTGGCTGTGCACACATTCCTGAAACGTCTGAATAGACAGGCAAAGGTTTACCTCGTTGGCCGTAATGTATTCGCCGATGCACGGAAGGTTGGCCGTCTGGATGGAATCCAGAAACACAAGAAAACTTAAAATTTTATCATAAGCCGTGCGCTCGGGCGCCGGAAGGTTCGGGTAATCTTTTACGTCCTGCGAAAGGTTGATTTCTTCCGGAATCCAGAAATTGTTCATGGCCTGGCGATACCAGCCGCTCACCCAGGTATAGCGCATGTTGTTGAAATCGTTCAAATTGGTGGTGTTGCCCCCAATCATGCGCCGCAGGCGCACCTCGGTATCGCCGCCAGGGTTAAACAGCGGCTTTTTTACAAGTTCTGCCATGGTATGTTTTCTCCTTTCGCGCTCAGGACGAGCAGCTTTCGCATTCTTCCACTTCCAGCGATTTCGAGCGCACATAATAGATGGTCTTTACGCCACTGCGCCAGGCAAGCAGATATAATTCCAGCACCTGCCGCATGGTGAAATCGTTGGTGATATACAGGTTCATACTTTGTGCCTGGTCGATATGGCGCTGGCGCACCCCGCAGGCGCGCACGCTCCAGCTTTGGTCAATCAGATGCGCGTTTTTATAGTACCAGTATGTTTTCATGGAAAGTTCGGGCGCAACGCGGGGCAGCATGCTTCCCTTTTTCTCTTCCAGGAAAAAGCGTTTCATCACAGGGTCCAGCCCGGCGGTGGTGCCCGCCAGGATGCTGGTGCTGGAGGTGGGCGCCACCGCAAGCAGGTATGCATTGCGCATGCCCTGGCGTGCCACCGCTGCGGCAAGTTCTTTCCATGCGGCAGAGGTGTAACCGCGCTTTTCAAAGTATGCGCCCGTCTGCCAATCGCTGCCCTCAAAGAAAGCATAGCTGCCTTTTTCGGCGGCAAGCTCCGTGCTGGCGGCAATGGCTGCGTGGTTGATGCGTTCAAACACATCGTCTACAAAGGCAAGATGTTCTTCGCTTTCCCACTTGATGCCGCGTTTCGCCAGCATGTGGTGGTAGCCGCTTACCCCAAGGCCAATGCTGCGGTAGCGGCGGTTGGTAACCTTGGCATAGGGCAGCGGGTAAAAGTTCAAATCAATCACGTTATCCAGTGCACGCACCACACTGGCCACCAGTTTGTGCAGATAGACGTCATCCTCTACGGGGATATTGCCAAGGGAAAGCGAAGCAAGGTTGCACACCACAAGCTCGCCCGGCCGCGTGGTGGTCACCACCACGGTGTCCCCGTTTTCGGTTTTAACCTCGGTGGAAACGCTTTCAATGGGCGCCATATTCTGTGCAATCTCGGTGCACAGGTTTGAACAGTAAATGATGCCCTGGTGCCCATTGGGATTCGCACGGTTTACCGTGTCGCGGTTAAAGGTGAACGGCGTGCCCGTCTCTACGGCAGATTTCAGCACAAGCCGCACAATATCCTTTACCGTCACGGTGCGCTTTGAAATGCGCGGGTCGTTCACACAGTCAAGATACCGCTTTTCCCATTCTTCGCCGTAATAATCTTCCAGCGCATAGCCCTTTACGCTGAGCACCTCGTGCGGGCAAAGAAGGTGCCATTCGTGGTTCAAATCCTGTGTGGCCAGCCTCCAGAACAGGTCGGGGTAGCACACCGCCGGGAACACGTCGTGCGCCTTCATGCGGTCGTCGCCGTTGTTGGTGCGCAGCTGCAAAAATTCCGGCAGGTCTTTGTGCCAGGCGTCCAGGTAAACGGCCACGGCCCCCTGGCGCATGCCAAGCTGGTCCACCGCCACGGCAGTGTCGTTCACAAGCTTAATCCAGCGGATAACGCCGCCAGCAGCCCCCTCAAAGCCGCGGATGCTGCTGCCCGTGGCGCGCACCTTGCCAAAGTACAGGCCCATGCCGCCGCCAAATTTGCTTACCTGTGCAAAATTGTCAAGCGAGCGGTAAATGCCCTCCAGGCTGTCCGGCACAGTGTCAATAAAGCAGCTGGAGAGCTGGTGATACGGCTTGCGCGCGTTGGATAGCGTGGGCGTGGCCATGGTCACTTCCATTTTGCTGAGCATGTCGTAAAAACGCTGCACCCAGCCCAGCCTATCCTGTTTTTCCTCCATGGCAAGGTGCAGGGCAATGCCCAGATACATCTCCTGCGGCGTTTCCAGCGGCACGCGCTGATGCGTATGGATGACATAGCGCTTCAGCTGCAAATCCAGCCCCGCATAGGTGAACAAGGCGTTTCGTTCCGGCCGCAGGAAACTGGCCGCCTGTTCCAGTTCTTCGCGGGAGTAACGCTCCAAAATATAGGTGCCGTACAGCCCTTCGTCTGTCAAATAGCGCAGTTTTTCATAAAAGGTATGAATGCCGCGCTTCTCAAGCTCGGCCTGCAGCTCCAATTCAAATTTATAATTCAAAAGGCGCGCTGCAATAAACTCCCACTTCGGGGCCTGCTGTGTGGTAAGCTCCACCGCGGCCTTCACCAGCGCCCCCAGCGCCTCTTGCCGGGGCATGCCGCTTTTCAAAAAGCTGGAAAATTTGCCAGAAAGGACGGTAAGCGAATATTCCGGCCCCTCAAACGCCTGCTGTATTTCGGCCAGGCACTCATCCAGCCCGGGCGCATCCACCGCATCTGTCAGCGCGGTGCGCGCCGCGCGCAGTTCTGCCCGTTTCTGTCTGTACAGGATATAGCTTTTGGCCACGGCATAAAAGCCATTTGCCATTAAAACCTGCTCTACCTCGTCCTGAATTGCCTCTACCGTACAGGAGCCGTTCGCCAGCACATTTTGTTCCACCTCGTGCAGCATTTTATCCATCACTTCACGGCTGCACGCCTGCCCCACACTTACAAAAGCCTTTTCCATAGCACCGGTAATCTTCCGTGCGTCGTATGCCTGCCCTGCGCCGCTGCGCTTTACCACTTCCATCCACACACCTGCTCTCTTCTATGATGCAAATGGAATTATACACCATATATGGTCCATTTGCAATTCGCAAAACGCAAAGGGTTGGATATAATTATACCATTTTAGTATAATTATTGTACAAAAAAGCACAGGGCCCAGAACATTGGGCCCTGTGTTGAAAACGTGTGCAAAATCACTCGTGTTCCAGCATCAGGCGAAGAATTTCGCTGTCTGCATAGCGCATGCCTTCGCGGGCAATGTAGCCAATGTCTGCAATGGTCTCTTCCACATCCTGTGTGACAATGCCATCCCCGTGGCGGAAGCGGCGGCCATGTGCGCTCATGGCCGCTGCCAGAAGCGCCGTCTGCACGGCTGTGGCAATTTTTGCCGCGCAGGAAGACTTTGCCCCATCGCAAAGCATCCCGCCCAAAGTGGCAAGCGTGTTGGTGATTGCGCCGCAAATCTCTTCGTATCCGCCGCCGCGCATCCAGCACACGGCCGCACCCGCCGCGCAGGCCGCACTGGTGGCGCCGCAGTATGCGGAAAGGCTGCCGATATATTTTTTCTGATGCACACTGAGCAGGTTTGCCAGCACAAGCGCGCGCAGCATCATCTCGCTTGAAGCATGCAGCTCTTTGGCATATTCCACCACCGGAAGCGTCAGCGTGATGCCCTGGTTGCCAGAGCCTGAATTGATCACCACCGGCATGGGGCAACCGTTCATACGCGCGTCCGAACCCGCTGCGGCCGCAGCTGCGGCGCGCACCTGCACAGGGCAGCATGTGCCATACAGTTCCAGCAGGGTGCGGCCCACTTCGCCGCCATAGCCCTGCCGCAGCCCTTCGTAAGAAATAGCAACGTTGCACTCCACCTGCCGCAGCAGCAGGGGCTTTATTTCAGTGAGGTCTGCCGTTTCGGCAAATGTCAGAATGTCGCGCACATTCAAAAGTGCCTTATCGGGCGCAGTTTCCTGCGCGCTGCCCTCTGCCGCGCTGCTTTGCAGCACCGCGCCATCTTTTTCCACGCGGGCCACATGGGTGTGCGTGCCGCGTATCTCCACCAGGGCCGTGTGGCCGCCCGCCCCGGCGGTGACGATAACCACAAGGTTCTCTTCCCCTTCTACAAGGCTTGTGGTGCACACCCCGGCCGCCAGCAGGCTGCGCGTCTGTTCCCGGGCATCATCGGTAACCCCTTCCAGCACGGCAAGCTCTTTTTCTGCATTGCCGCCTGTGATGCCAAGCAGTGCGGCCACCTTGATGCCGCGCAGCCCGCCGGAATTTGGCACCGTGACGCCCTTTACGTTTTTTACAATGTTGCCGCTGCAGGCCACATTTACCTTTTGCGGCATTGCACCCAGCACTTTGCGTGCCAGGGCGCCCGCATACGCAATGGCAATTGGCTCTGTGCAGCCCAGCGCAACAATCAGTTCGTTTTTCAGAATGCGCACATAGGTATCGCATACGTGCTGTTCCATTCCTTCTCCTCACCTTTTCCGTTCAGTTTTCAAAGCGCGCCGCCCACGCCCTGCTTGTTTCTGCTCTGTTTTGCCGCAGCAGGTAAAACAAAGCCGGCGGCCGCCCTTTATTGTAACATAATGCCCCCTGGAAGGGAACAGAAAAATGCAAATTCCGTCATTGTTTTCGCAACGCAGCGCAGCCAAATTTTCGCCTGCGGCTTTGATTTGGCGGTTGCCGCATGCACGCACGGCTGGTATAATGAAAGCGACAGTATCATACCCTGCGCGGTGCCGGCGCGGGAAAAAGAAAGGCTGGGATATTATGGAGCTTTCTGCACTGCAAAATGGAAGCGACATCCGTGGGGTGGCCGTGGAAACGAAAGGCGGCCAGCCTGTAAACCTGACGCGTGAGGCCGTTGTGCCCATTGCGGCGGCATTTGCCCGCTGGTTAATGCAGCGCACCGGGAAAGCGCAGGTGCGTGTGGCCGTAGGGCGCGATTCGCGCATTTCAGGGCCCGCCATTGCCGGTTGGGCGCTGGAGGGGCTTGGCGCCGAAGGGGCCCTGTGCACAGACGTCTCACTGGCCAGCACCCCCGCCATGTTCATGTGCACCGTGCTGGGCGCGCAGCCTTTTGACGGCGCAGTGATGGTGACGGCCAGCCATCTGCCCTATAACCGCAACGGTCTGAAATTTTTCACCCCCGCGGGCGGTCTGGAAAGCAGCGACATCAAAGCCATTCTTGCCCAGGCGCAGCAAATGGCCGCACAGCCGCCAAAGGCCTCGTCCCAGCCTGTGCAGCAACAGGATTTCATGAGCATCTATGCCGGGCACCTTGTTACGCTGATTCGCGATGGCGTAAAGGCCGAAGATTATCTGCACCCACTGGCAGGGCTTCATATTGTGGTGGACGCCGGCAACGGCGCGGGCGGCTTTTTTGCCGAAAAGGTACTGGCGCCGTTGGGGGCAGACATCTCTGGCAGCCGCTATTTGGAGCCGGACGGCATGTTCCCGAACCATATTCCAAACCCGGAGGATGAAACCGCCATGGCCAGCATCCGGCAGGCCGTGCTGCAGGAAAAGGCAGACCTTGGCATTATTTTTGACACAGATGTAGACAGGGCCGGGGCCGTGCTGCCCAATGGCGAAGAGCTGAACCGCAACCGCCTGATTGCGCTGATGAGCGCAATTTTGCTGCGCGACCACCCCGGCACCGCCATTGTGACAGATTCTGTCACCAGCACTGGCCTTGCCCAGTTTATTGCACAGCAGGGCGGTGTGCATCACCGCTTCAAGCGCGGTTACCGCAACGTTATCAACGAGGCCGTACGCCTGAACCGGGAGGGCACCGATTGCCAGCTTGCCATGGAGACAAGCGGCCACGGCGCGCTGAAGGAAAACTATTTCATGGATGACGGCGCATACCTGATGGTAAAATTGCTGATAGAACTGGGCCGCGGCCACCGGTTGGACGAGATGATTGCCAGCCTGCGCGAACCCGCCGAAAGCAAAGAAGTGCGTCTTCCGCTTTTGCGGGCAGATTTTAAGGCCGATGGCGCCGCTGTGCTGCAGCGTATGGCACAAAAAGTGGCTGATGTGCCCGGTGCCAGCGTTGCACCAGATAACCGCGAGGGCATCCGTGTGAATTTTGACGCCCAGCATGGCGACGGATGGTTTTTGCTGCGGCTTTCCCTGCACGACCCGCTGATGCCGCTGAACTTTGAAAGCGACAGCCCCGGCGGCGTAACGCTAATTGCCAAAACCGTATATGCACTTTTGCAGCCGGAGGCCGGCGTGCTGGACCTTTCGGCACTTGCACGGGCTGCGGAATAAGTAGGGCCCTGTTTTTTGTCAAACACGCCTGGCGCAAAGCGGCAGGCGCGTTTCGTTTTCACAGCTCTCTTTTAATGCGTGCCAGGGCGTTTTTTTCCAGGCGGCTTACCTGGGCCTGGCTGATGCCAATTTCTTTTGCTACTTCTACTTGTGTTTTGCCGGAAAGGTAGCGCAAGGCCATAATCTTTTTTTCACGCGGGGAAAGCGAATTCATCGTATCGCGCAAAGACATGGCGGAAATCCAGTTTTCTTCCGAGCCGCTTTCCCCCAGCTGGTCCAATACGCAAATGGTGTCTCCTCCGTCATTGTACACCGGTTCGTACAATGAGATCGGCTCCACCACAGATTCCAGCGCCAGTGTCACCGTGCGTTTGGGCAGCCCAATGCGCTGGGCAATCTGCTCCGGGGTTGGGTCCCGGCCCAGCTCTTTTTGCAGTTGTTCGCGTGCCTGCATAGCCTTGTAAGCCACATCCCGCATGGAACGGCTGACGCGCAATGCGTTGTTGTCGCGCAGAAACCGCCGAATCTCGCCAATGATCATGGGCTGGCCATAGGTGGAAAACTTCAGGCCAAGGTCCGGGTTGAAATTGTCAATGGCTTTGATCAGGCCAATGCAGCCCACCTGAAACAAATCGTCCAGGTTTTCCCCGCGGCCAGAAAATTTCTGCACCACACTCAGCACAAGGCGCAGGTTTCCATTGATCATTTTCTGGCGCGCCTCTGCATCGCCATTTCTCACAGCGCGCAGCAGCGCCGCCTTTTCTTTTTCCTTCAAAACGGGAAGTTTTGCCGTGTTCACGCCGCAAAGCTCCACTTTGTGATACTGCATGCCCTGCCCTCCGAAATCGTTCTGCTTTCGAGTATGGACAGGGCCGGCGGCGCCCATCCGAAAACGGCGCTGGCAAATATTTCATAGCAAAACACGCGCCGCGCTGTTTCCGGCAGCGCGGCGCGTGTTTTTTCTTTTTGAGGGCATATTCAGGTGGTTTCTTCCAGTTCCATGCGCAGGTGGCGGATGATGCGCTTTTCCAGGCGCGAAATATAGCTTTGTGAAATGCCTATCATATCTGCCACCTCTTTCTGTGTGTGTTCCTGCTGGCCGCACAGGCCAAAGCGCAACTCCATAATCTGCCTTTCGCGCGGGGAAAGCCTTGCCACGGCAGCAAGCAGCATGTCTTTTTCTGCGTTCTGCTCCAGCTGGGCGCCCACCTGGTTCTGGTCTGTGCCCAACACATCTGAAAGCAGCAGTTCATTGCCGTCCCCGTCGGTGTTCAGCGGCTCGTCAATGCTGCTCTCCTGCCGGCGGTTGCTGCTTTTGCGCAGATACATCAAAATTTCGTTTTCAATGCACCGGCTGGCATAGGTGGCCAGTTTAATTTTTTTAGATGGCACAAAAGTGTTCACCGCCTTGATCAGGCCAATGGTGCCAATGCTGATGAGGTCTTCCACGCCTGCCGTTTTGCTCTCAAACTTTTTGGCAATATACACCACAAGGCGCAGGTTGTGCACAATAAGCAGCTCCCGGCTGTTGGCGTCTCCCCGCTCCAGCCCGGCAAACACCAACGCCTCCTGTTCTTTCGAAAGCGGCGGAGGCAGCGTTTCCGGGCCATTGATATAGTAAGTATAATCCGGCGCATGCACACAAACCTGCAGTTTGTGCCAAAACCTGCGCCACATCTTCTTCAGAAATTTTCCTTTCATTTCTATCCTCCTCTCAGCGCCGGGCTGACGATGGCACTGAACGCCCCGTCTGCAAACCGCTCCGGCGTGAACACGGCCAGCGCGTTATGCACTGTTTTTTCCCCTTTTTCCCCCAATGTCAGCCATTGCGCCGTCACGGCAGGCAATGCGCGCGTGCCAAGCGCTGTCTGGGTAGGCACCAGCCGAAGCGCGTACGGCGCGCTGGAAAGCTGCCCCTGTTCTAAAAAAGCCTGCAGCTGTACGCCAAGCTGCGGCGGCAGCGCCGGTTTTACCATGGGCAGGCTGAGCAGAAACGCCTCTTGCCCGCTGACAGGGTCGCGCACAGAACAGCCCGTGTCCAGCAGGGCAAGGCCCCGCACGCATGTGCCGCCAAACCCGGCGGAAAACGGCACATGCTGTGCGCGCTGAGGCCTTCCAAAGCACAGGTCCACCACGCGCACAGCGCAATATACACCCGCCACACAGGCAATGAGCAAAAGCGGCGGCACATTGAAGTAGAGGGCCATATTATTCACTTCAATACCGCCAGCCACCCCATAGTACAGCGCTGCAAACACCACACCGGAAAGCAACACGTTCAGCGCCGCATACCACCACAATGTTTTAAAAAAGCACCGCAGGCCGCCCGGCGGGAAAGCGGCCAGCACAATAAGGCAGGCTTCGGCTGCCTTCAACCCCCACACAAGAACTGCCGGAAACGGTGGCAGCAGCAGGGCAAGCGATGCCGCCCCCGCCATCATGCCGCCCAGCGCCATGCGCCAGGCGCTGTATTCCCGCCCGGCAAGGCGCGCTGTGCACCGCAGCAGAAAAAGGCCTATCACGGCGTTGACCAAAAATAAAATGTCCACATAAACAACGCCGCGCATGCTGCGCCCCCTTTCCACTGCTTCAGTGTAGCGCTGCCGCCATGCAAAACATGTCAAAGCCACGCTTGAAAAGTATTTCAGGGCGTGATATAATAAGCATTAATTTATGGCATAAAGCCATGCCGCTATTCTGAAAAGGGGGTGCACTGTAATGTTCTGGAGAGTTGCCAACATCTGCTTGTCCAAAGGTGCTGTTTTGGCCGTTCCGTGTATCAGTGCGCCCATTTGCAGGTAGAAACGGCTTTCATTTGCACATTTTGAAGGGCCGCGGCTACACTGCCGCGGCCCTTTTCTGTCTGGGCGCACGGTTCCCTCCCAAAAATTTCTGATAAGGAACGGTGCTGCACCAATGAATTTAAAAAAACAATTATTTCTGTTACAGGCGCATGAAGCCGTACGGGGGTTTCGAATTGCCGGGGCCGTGTGGGTTCTTTTGCTTGTGGGGCGCGGTTTTTCACTGGCCACTGTGGGCATTGCAGAGGGCGTGTTCCATGTGGTAAGCATGCTGTTCGAAGTGCCCAGCGGCATGCTTGCCGACCTGATGGGCCGCAGGCGCACCCTGATTGCCGCAGGGCTTGTCAATGCCGCTGCCGGTGTGGCCATGGCGGCGAGCTGCGGCCTTGTGGGGGTGTGCGCTGCCATGGCGCTGGAAGCGCTCAGCTTCAACCTGGCCTCCGGCACACTGGAGGCGCTTACCTATGATACACTGGCAGAGGCCGGCCAGAAAAGCCGCTATATTCAGCAGACTTCTCGCCAGTATACGCTGTATTCCGTCACGCAAAGCGCCGCCAGCCTGATGAGCGTGGTCACCATTCGGCTGGGTTTTGTAACCGCTTATCTTCTCAGCGCATGTGTGGGGCTTGGGTGTGCCGCCCTGGGCGGCCTTTTAACAGAACCGGATATCAGTGCACAGGCAAGGCCCCGTGTGCCTCTGCGGCAGCTGCCGCGCCGCCTGGCGGAACATGCGCTGGAAAACGTCCGCTTTCTTCTGCACAGGCGCAGGTTGGCCGCCAGAATGCTGTGCATCAGCCTTGTGTGTGCCGCGGCCTATCTTACGCAGATGTTCTGGCAGCAGGGCCTTGTAGACGCGGGCCTGCCCGCCGCCCTGGTAGGCGTGCCGCTTTTTCTTTTGATGCTGGCCGATGTGCCGGGTGCCCTGCTGGCGCCCAGGCTGCCCGCACGCCTTGGCAGCCTGTTTTTGGGGTGCGGGCTGGCTGTCTCGGCCTGCACCATGCTGGCGGGCAGCGCCTGCCTGCCCCTTTGTCTGGCAGGGGCAGTGGCTGCCGGGCTTCTGGAAAGTGCATTTACTCTGCGGGCCGACAGCTTGATGCAGCCGTTTTACCCCAGCGCCAGCCGCGCAACTTTGACCAGCGTGGTCAGCATGATGTACAGCATTTGCATGGTGGTGCTCTCCCCGCTGGCCGGCGGCGCCGCAAGCGCATAGGGGGCGGGGCCCTGCATTTTTCTGATAGGTGCCGGGCTGATGTTGGCCACCAGCGCCGCCGGGCTTTTGCTTTTACGGGAAAGGAGAAAGCGTCATGCACGTTGAACTGGTTCCATTTTCTTTGCGCGAGCGGGCCGTGCTTTTGCGCGATATCGCCGCGTTCTGGCAGCATCATGCCGCCCTTGTAAGCAAAGAGGAAACCGTGGCCTTGGCACAGGCAGAAGATACCTTGAAAGAATGGCTGGGCGAAGGGCATACCCTCTTTTCCATTTGGGCGGATGGCCAACAGGCCGGGTTTCTGCACTTACAGCGCATGGGGCCCATTGTGATGCAGCTGGAAGATATTTTTGTGCAGCCGCCGCTGCGCGGCCGGGGCATTGCCACGGCTGCAATTGCCCAGGCAGAGGCGCTGTGCCGCCAACTGCCCGGCATTGAGGCCGTCACCCTGCAGGTGGTTCCCCGCAACGAAGCCGCGCTGCGGCTTTATCACAAGTTGGGGTACGACACGCTTTCGCTTGTAACGCTGCGAAAAGAGCTTGGCCCCAACCCGCGCCGCCGCAGGCTGCGGCTTCGCGGGCTTACTTTCCGCTTTTAAAAAAGGCCAGGCGGCCCGGTTACCCGGGCCGCCTGGCCTTTTGGGGCAAGGGGCGTTTTTTCTGCCTGCCGTGCATGCCTTTTCCCCATCTCAGGAAGAGAACGCCCCCCTTCACTTCCCCTTTTCTCCTCTCTTCAGCACCCAATTGCATTTCCCGTATAAAGCTGATAATACCTTCCTTTTCCGGCAAGCAGCTGTTCATGGGTGCCGCTTTCCACGATGCGCCCATGTTCCAGCACCATGATGCAGTCAGAATTTTTTACAGTAGACAGCCGGTGGGCAATGACAAAGGCCGTTCGCCCAACCATCAGCCCGTCCATCCCTTTCTGCACCAGTGTTTCCGTGCGGGTATCAATAGAAGATGTTGCCTCGTCCAATATCAGCACCGGCGGGTCTGCCACAGCGGCGCGGGCAATGGCCAGCAGTTGCCTTTGCCCTTGGGAAAGGTTTGCCCCATCGCCTGTCAATATGGTTTGATATCCATCCGGCAGACGGCGGATAAATCCATCTGCGTGGGCCAGCTTCGCGGCCGCAATGCACTCCTCATCCGTGGCATCCAGGCGGCCATAGCGGATATTCTCCATCACGGTTCCGGTAAACAGATGTGTGTCCTGCAGCACCATGCCCAAGCTGCGGCGCAAAGCGCCCTTTTGGATTTTGTTGATGTTGATGCCATCGTAACGTATCTTGCCATCTGCAATATCATAAAAGCGGTTGAGCAAGTTGGTAATGGTGGTTTTGCCGGCCCCCGTGCTGCCTACAAAGGCAATTTTCCGGCCCGGGGCTGCATGCAGGCTGATATTATGAAGAACCACTTTTCCCTCTTCATACCCAAAATCCACATCATGAAAGGTAATATCTTTGCCACAATGTCAAGTGATGAATTCAATAAAAGTCAAAATCAACGAGCAACATAACGTAATTCTATATTTTCTATCTTTCCTTACGCGATGATTGACTTGAGTTTCCGTAAACTGCAATAAAAAATAGATATGAAAGTTGTGTATATTCAACACAACAGATTTAGAGTTTCGTGGATAAGGCAGCGAAAACTCAAGAAGATTGACGCTTGGCAGTCTCCTGAAAGAACGCTATAATAATGGGCGTAAAATTTGAGTGGACTTTTCCGGATTCGGTCATCTTTTTGCCACACAACTGTCTTGTGATAGTTGTGTGGCTTTTTTGTTGCCTGCATCTCGGAAATGTTGACAGAATGGAGGATGATTTTTTATGGAAAACAACTTCTTATCTCTGATCAAGACGCGCCGTAGTGTACGGGCTTACAAACCGCAACCTGTCCCTTCCGAGGCGTTGGACGCTGTACTGGAAGCCGGGACTTATGCACCTACCGGCGGAGGACGTCAATCCCCTACCATCATTGCAATCACAGACCCCAAATACCGGCAGGAAATCGCCAGGTTAAACGCAGAAG
>OIYW01001736.1_pt1 | contig 13118 bp, 6 predicted proteins | sample 1588351 | NCBI WGS metagenome assembly OIYW01 (sample SAMN03283268) | human gut metagenome | biome: human-associated habitat; material: feces | host: Homo sapiens | place: USA | collected 2013 | reverse complement strand
CCTCTAGAAATAAGTTCCGGGGCCCGGCACATGTGCCGGGCCCCGGAATGGGATCTTCTCTCATTGGGGCGTCAGGATGCCGTCTCAGACCTCCATGGCCGCGTCATAGCCCTCGCGGACCGCCTCCAGGATCTGGCGGGGCCGCTTGCAGTCGCCCACCATGCGGAACTCGCTGGAGACCGGCTCCAGGGCCAGGGCCTCCGCCCGGAGGGGTGCCATGCCGGCGGCCAGGATGACGGTGTCGGCGTCAAGCGTGAGCTCCTTGCCGTCCGCGTCTCTGCACACAATGCCGTGGTCATGGATCCCGGTACAGGTGGTCCTGCGCAGGATCGTGACCTGCTCGGCGTGATCCTTGAGCTCCATCATCAGGGCGGGCTTGTGGATGGAGTTGGCGTCGCGGGCCACGTCAATGCCCATCTCCACCAGGGTCACCTGCTTGCCCTGCATGGCCAGCTCCAGAGCGGCCTCGGTGCCAGCCAGGCCGCCGCCGACGATGACCACCTTCTGCCCGACCTGTACCTTGCCGTCATACATGTCCATGATGGGATGGGCCTTCTCCACACCGGGGATGGGGGGAATCAGGGCCTTGGAGCCCACGGCGGCAATGCAGAAGTCGGGGGCGATGACCTTTACCAGCTCGGGGGTGACCTCGGTGTTCAGCCGGATATCCACGCCCATGCGGACGGCCTTGGCAATCATATAATCCACATACTGCTGGGTCTCCCGCTTGAAGGGCACCTTCCGGGCGTAGCGGAGCAGGCCGCCCAGCGTGCCGGTTTTCTCGCAGAGGATGACCTCATGCCCCCGATCCTTGGCGACAATGGCCGCCTCCAGTCCGGCGGGGCCTCCGCCGGCGATGAGCACCCGCTTGGGCGTGGTGGGCAGGAAGGGGAACACCTCGTCCTCCGGCCGGTCCAGGGTGGGGTTGATGGCGCACTTGGTGATGCGGGTCTGGTAGTTGGCGATGCAGGCGTTGCAGCGCAGGCAGGGGCGGATCTCCTCCTCCTGGTTCCTCTTGAGCTTGTTGACAAACTGGGGGTCGGCGTTGACCGCGCGGCAGACGGCGATCATGTCCACCTTCCCGGCGGCCAGGATATCCTCGATCTTCTTGGGATCCCGGTGGGCGCCCACGCTCACCACATGGGAGTGCTTCACGTGCTTCTTGATCTCCTCGGCCAGGTAGAGATTGTGGCCCTCCTCCTTGAACATGCCGGGCACCATCAGGCACTCGGTCTCGGGGAAGTAGAAGTTGCAGGCGGAGACATGCAGCAGATCGGCCTTGCCGTCCATCAGCTTGGCAAACTCCACGCCCTCCTTCAGGGTGTAGCCGCCCTCCACGTACTCGGTGCCGCTGAAGCGCACCTCGATGAGGAAGTCCTCGCCGCAGTACTGGCGGATGCGGTCGATGATCATGAGCAGCAGGCGGGCCCGGTTCTCCAGGCTGCCGCCGAAGCGGTCGGTGCGGTGGTTGGTCAGCGGGGAGAGGAACTGGTGGATGAGCCAGCCGTGGCCGGCGTGGATCATGGCCATCTCGAAACCGCAGGTCTTGGCCTGCTCGGCGGCGCGGCCGAAGGCGTCCACCACGGTCTCGATCATCTCCTCGGTCATGAAGAGCACCTCGCCCTTGCGGTAGACCGGCTCATCGGAGGCGGACTGGTCGGACAGGGGGGCGATGGTCTTGGTCTCGTCAAAGTTGATGTAGTCGGGGCCCCAGGCCTGGACGCCCGCGCTGGCCCGCAGCATGCCGGCGTGGTTGAGCTCAATGCTGGCAACGGCGCCGTAGCGGTGGATCTCGTCGGCAATGCGGGTCAAGAAGGGCAGGTTATCCTCATGTCCCGCCAGGATCTTGGGGGAGGCCAGCTTGCCGGAGTCCTCGCCGCTGGGGTCGACAATACAGTCGCCCAGGGTGACTACGGCGGCGCCGCCCATGGCCCGCATGCGGAAGAACTGCATATCCCGCTCGGAGGGGTGGCGCTCCGGGGTGGTATCCAGGTCGAACACGGAGATGGGCGCGATCTCAATGCGGTTTTTCAGGGTGATTCCCCGGATGGTCAGAGGGGTAAATATGTGCTGATATGTTCTGTCCATACAATAAGAACTCCTTCTGAATAAAATAGTCGATCCCTGCATTACAGCTTTTCATAGCTCTTGACGGGCTTGACGGCGCCGCTTCTGTAGCGGAGCTGAGCAAAGAGGATGGCGATGACGGTGATAATCACCAGGATGATGGCCTGGAGCTGGCTCATCTGGAAGAAGAGCACCAGCACCATGACCACGCAGGACACGCCGCCCAGAATGGACTTCAGGTAGAGCTTGCTCTTGCTGCAGCGGAAGGCGGAGACCTCCCAAAGCTCCGGCATGCGCTGGGGGATAAATACGGTGCCGAAGCAGATGAAGGCGAACAGAATGTTGCTGAGCACCACGGCGGTGTCGGCGATCATGCTGATCTGCAGGCCGGTCAGGATGGGAATGAGGCCCACGATGTAGAAGCCCACCAGGATAATGACGGGGGTCTTGAACTTGGGGTGAATGTAGCCGATCTTATGGGGCAGCCAGCCGTCGTTGCAGGCCTGTAGGATGGGCTTGGTGATCCATGCGAAGGTGGCGTTCAGAGTCGTAGTCAGGGCCAACAGGGCGCCGCCGATGACGAAGAACAGGAACACGGGAGTGGGCATGATCGCCCTGGCCACCAGGTCCAGAGGCTGGTTGGCCGTCTCGGAGACGGGGAGCACGCCGCCGGCCACCATGGCAATCAGGGCATAGAAGATTGCGATGGCAATGGTAGCCACCAGGATGACCTGGGGCAGATCCTTGGTGGGGTTCTTGGCCTCTGCACTCAGGTTGACCATGTCAATGCCGCCGGCGGTGGCCCAGGTCAGCAGCACAGCGCAGGTGATGATGCCCATGGGGCCGGCGGGGGCAAAGTCCACTGTAAACAGGGTGCTGTAGTCCACCTTGGGCAGTCCGAACACGATGAAGCAGGTCATGGCCAGAGCCAGCACGATATCCATGACGATCTCCAGCTTGGCCGCGCCCTCAATGCCCAGCAGGTTGGTAATGAAGAATACGGTCAGGCAGGCCACCGCCACGGGGACAATGGGCACCTGCGGCAGCACGCCCTGGAGATACTGGGCGAAGCTGATGGCGTACATGGCCAGGGAGACGTTGGAGGCAAAGAAGATGACGATGTAGAAGCCGGCGAACTTGGGACCCCACAGGGTGCCCATCATGGAGTAATAGCCGCCGCGGAAGCGGGCGGTACCCGCCATCACGATGAAGGGCAGGGCCTGGAGCAGAATGAAGACGGCGGAGAGCAGAATCCCGATCCACGCCGACTTGCCCGTGTACCCGATGCCGATTCCGATCAGCGAAAACACGCCGGAGCCGATCACATGGCCGAAGGCGATGGAGTACAGCTCCTTTTTCCCCAGCGTCCGGTTCAGATCCTCTGTTGTCAGCATTTTCTTTTCTTTGTTTTCCATGGACAATCCTCCTCTACTTATTGGTCGGCCTGTGCCGACCGTTCCCTGTCCGGGACTCCGCCTGCACACAAATCGGAGTCCCTCCTCCGACCCGCGGGGACCGGAAACGCCACAGGCCTTTCGTTCAAGCCGCAGGACGGCAGTGCCCCCGCAGCCTCAAGCGCATATTCGAAATCCATGGGTTACATCTGTTTTCCTTCTCCCTCGGCAAAAGGCTCCTTTCCCTTTAAATTAGACCAGACTCGACCTGTTTTTTATTCCGATTGCAATCTTCATATGTTAAGTATAGAAAACTTGATACAGAAAAATAGCCCCTTCCCTGCGGATATTTTGGGGGTTCTGCCAAAATAAAACCGGCTGTATCCCGGAAAAATACAACAAAAAGTACAGCCAACTGACGACCAGTTGGCTGTACTTCTGTTTATATTGTATACGTTTTCGGATTGCCCGTCCTAATCCTGTGGAATTCTTTTTATAGCAAAAATTGTGGGTTTTCATCACATTTGATTGAAAAATTCCAGTGATTTTCCTCGTTTGAAAACCTTATAGTTTTTCAAAGCACAGCAGCAGGATCTCAAAGGGGGCCAGCTTGAGGGTCAGATAGTAGGCGCCGTCCAGCTCCAGAAGATTCAGGGACATTTCAGGGGCCAGTGTTCCGTTGAGTACCCGCAGCGTCTCTGCGGAAAGTCTATCCGCCAGCGGCAGGGGGAAATCCCGGTACCTGGATGCGTATTCCTCAGAGGTAAGCCGGTACTTCCGGATGGCGAACCGCCCCGTCATGCTCCGGACGCTCAGTGTGACCTCCCGGTTGTAGTCGTGATCCTTCATCAACTCCACAAAGGGGGCCTGTTCCTCGACCCGGGAGCCACCCTCGAACAGCGTGTCGAAGCACGCGTCATAGTGGTAGAGCAGCACCTGGATGTCCTCCCTCCCGGACTGCCTGGCGGCCAGGTACATATCGCCCTGGGCGATTACCGTGTCGCCCAACTGCTCCAGCAGGGAGAGCAGGTGGTAGACCGGGCGCTTGAGCCCCTCCGGGGTCAGCAGGGCCACACCCGAATCCCCGTCCAGCAGCGTGAGCCGGGGCATACGGCTCCCTCGGCTTGAAGCCATGGTGTGGAGGAGGTAGCCCGGCATATAGCCGGAGCCATACAGCGCATTGGCTTCCGGCCGGTGCTCTGCCCCGGTGACGCGCACCGGAAGCCGGAAGGCGGACAGGGCCTCCGCCAGAGTCCTGGCCCGCTCCTCCTCCCCGGGAGCCGCCGGAACGATCACCTCCAGTTCACCGCCGGGCCGCAGAAAACGCTCCCGCAGGGGCTCCAACTCCTCCCTCAGCCCCCGGAGCGGCTCCCCCGGCGGCACACACACCCGCAGCCTCATTCTCAGCGACCACAGATCATTCAGGATATAGTTCAGCACTCTGGGGCTGTTCCGGTAACGGCGCAGAAAGTCCAGATCAAGCGCAACGGTGTCCAGCCCCAGCTCCTCCCGCAGCCGCCGCAGCTCCGGAAAGCAGGTGATATGGTCGTAGGCGGCACCCGCCAGGCTGACGCACCGGGGCCTCCGGAGGGGCTTCTCCTCATACCGTCCGCCCCAGTCCAGCGAGATTTCCTCCGACTTCCGGCAGAACTTTTGCAGCAGGAGCTCCAGCTCCTGCCCCTCCAGTGCCCTGCAGCTATATGCCTGCACCGCAATGGTGCGGCTCTGGTACCTGCGCCGGTACTGCTGTGGCGTGGTGCGAAAGCTCTTTTCAAAGCCGTCGCTGAAATATTTGTACTTGGAAAAGCCGCATTCGTAGGCGATGGTCTGGAGCCCCTTGCCCCCCTCCAGCAGCATGGCCGCCACATCCTCAATGCGGATAGGCTTGTTGTAGTTGCGGTAGATGTAGTCCGTGATCCGGCGGATGCGCCGGAGCTGGAGCTCGTTTCCCTTGTAGGCGTTGTTGAACTCGGGAAAGCCGCTGCCCAGATAATAGCACTGGAACTCCTTGATGAGAGTGTTGAGAATCTTCTCCCCCACCTCCCTGTAGGCAGCCGTCTCCGTCCCCGTCCGGTCCAGCAGCCTGGGGAGCTGCTTTTTCAGATAGCTGCCCAGCATTTGGATTCCCGCGGTATTGTTCTCCAGGGCACTGTTGGCAAACTGGTAGGTCCGCAGGTCCGGAAACTCCGCCCGGTATGCCTCCACATTGATGTGCAGCAGCATCACCGTCCCCCGGGTGTGGGGATAGGCGCAGAGCCGGTGCAGCTCCCGCGGACAGCTCACGTAAATATCCCCGGCCTTCATGTCCAGCACGTTGTTGACCACTGTGAGCTCAAAGGAGCCCTCCAGGGCAAACATGATCTCCAGAACGTCGTCGTGCATATGAAAGGGGTATTCCTCCACCTCCACGATACTGCACTGCAGCGGCGCATTGTCGGGAAACGCGATTGTCTCATACAGCATGTCCCTTCCGTCCTTTCCGTTGTGCTCCGGCTCCGCGGGTGTCACGGCCAGCCCTTTGGGGGATATTTTACCGTATTTTCAAACTGCTTTCCAGCAAAATCTGGATTTCACTCTGTTTCTCTCTCCGCATGCTTTTGACAGCAGGCCATTGTAAAATATATACAAGAAATTGCATCTACACCTTTCCTATATTGACGTTTTTTCCACCCCATGCTATCCTATTGTCATAGTACTGTTACAGGAAGGGGGATCGATTCCGGTGCAGCAACAGCAGTAAGATTTCTTCCATGGAGGAAGCTTGAGAACCACATTTCATGAAGGAGGCCTCGACCATGACCATGCGTATCCACCGCGCAGTCCGGACCCTCTCCCTTCTCCTGGCTCTGAGCATGCTGCTTTCCGTCAGCGCCATTTCCTCCGCGGCCGAAACGCCCGCCCCTTCCGTACTCACCGTTTCGGATTCTACGCTCGCTTTGGTTGACCGGGATCAAGACTTTACCGCCACCCTCACCGTAGACGCCTCGGTACTGGGGGACGCCTCTCCCGATGCCTGGGCCGCCGGCCTTACCTGGTACCTCACCCGGGAGGAGGGCTTCCAGGACGGGACGCTCTATCCCTATTACTACCCCGGCGACCGCCTGGACCGCTGGCAGGTCTGGAACAACGGCGAAGGAGGCGACGCACTGTTCACCCTGGGCGATGCAGCCGCGTCGTCCAGCGGCGGCAAGGTCACCGTGACCCTGCCCTTTACCGCCGGTTCCTTTACCGGCATCAACGGCGACTCCTCCAAAAACCGGAACGCCTGGCCCAGTTTCATCGGCACGTACACCCTGTCCGCCCGGAGCGGTGATACCGTAGTGGCGGAGACGGACATGACGGTGAATGCCTATGACAGCTATGTCCGCTACGACGACATTGACGAGTCCATCCAGGACATCATCGACGAGGCGCTCCCCGGCCGGTACATCACCGTCACCACCTTCGGCCAGAGCGAGGGCGGCCGGGACCAGTATTACGTCACCCTGTCCGACAGCAAGGCGTCCGTGGACGCATTCCAGGCCATGAACGCCATCGCCGAGACCGCCCCCGCCTCCCTCCAGGACAAGCTGGAGAAGGGCTCCATGGGCGACTACCGCGTGCCCTTCTTCCTCAACAACGTCCACCCCGACGAGGATCCCGGCGTGGACGCCCAGCTCAACGTCCTGCGCGCCCTGGCTACACAGGAGACCGTTACCTACAACACCCTCACCGGCTTCAAGGACAAGAGTGTGGACATCTCGGAGATGTTCGCCCCCGACGTGCTGGACCTGGGCATCACCGGCCTGGGCTCCCAGAAGTTCACCAGGGATGCGGAGGGCAACATTCAGGACAACACCGGCGTCAACGATGCCAGTGAGCTCTATACCATCAGCGGCGACATCACGCTGAAGGTGGACGACATTCTGGACGACATCATCTTTGTCATCTGCCCCAATGAGAACCCGGACGGGCGCACCTACAACACCCGCCGCAACGACAACGGCTTTGATCTGAACCGGGACGCCTCCAACCAGACCCAGAACGAGACTACCAATCTGGTCCAGGTGATCAACGACTGGAACCCGGTGGTATTCGCCGAGCTGCACGGCTACATGACCGAATTCCTGGTGGAGCCCTGCACCCCGCCCCACGAGCCCAACCTGGAATACGACCTGCTGGTGAAGAACTTTGCGCTGGGCTCCGAGGCCTTCGGCACGGCTGCCCTGGGCACCATGTCGGCCACCCGGGAGGAGCATCCCGACACCCTGTACTGGTCCTATTACATGCCTCTGCGGGATGACTACGACCCCTCCACCATGCACTGGTCCGCTTGGGACGACCTGTGTACCAACTACGGCCCCAGCTACGCCATGCTCAACTGCGGCTCCCTGGGCTACACCATTGAGACCCCCTATAACAACGAGGCATCCACCGACCTGTTCGAGTACGGCGTCTACGGCCTGATCGACTACGTCATGGAGCACAAGGACGACATCTACCACAACCAACTGGAGTTCTTCCGCCGGGGCATCGAGAACGAAGATCACCGGGACAGCATGGAAAAGTGGTATGTGGATGTGAACAACAAGCAGTTGCAGTCCGATACCTGGCGCGTCCCCTACGAGGAGAACGACAATTATTTCCCCGAGTACTATGTCATCCCCGTGGACGCCGCCTCCCAGCGCGATCCCGCCGACGCCTATGCGATGGGCCGGTTCCTGCTGCGCAACGGCGTAAGGGTATCCTCGCTGGACACGGACACCGCCGTGGGCGGCGTCACCTACAGGGCCGGTTCCCTGGTGGTGGACATGCATCAGGCCAAGCGGAACTACGCCAACGCCGTCCTGTGGGAGGGCGCCGACGCCTCCGCCTCCGGCTTCCCCGATCTGTACTCCGAGTCGGTTACCAACTTCCCCGCCATGCGCGGCTTTGACTGCATCCCCATCGCCGCAGAGGGCGCCTTTGACGGCAAGCTCACCGAGGTGAGCACGGTGACCGGCAGATCCCAGCTCACCGGCACGGCGGGCGACGTGGTCATCCTCTCCAACAACGGCAGCGAGGCGGTTCGCGCGGTCAACGCCCTGCTGGATGCCGGCCGCACCGTAAGCCTCATCACCTCCGGCGACCACAAGGGCGACTTTGCTCTCTCCCTTGCCAGCTACGAGACGGTTGCGGACGACTTTGTGCTCTCCGCCACCCGGACGGCCGAGTCCCCCGCGGCCAGCGCCATCCGGAAGCCCACGCTCTTCCTCGCAGGCCGCTATGACGCATTCTCCGGTGCCAAGCTCACGGAGGGCTACTTCGCCCAGTGGTTCCGCGACGGCTACGGCTTCCGGAACTACCGCAACGTCTACAGCAACGGCACCTCCAACTACGACATAGAGACCTACATCGACCAGCTGGGCTTCACCGTCACCGACGATCCCGCCAAGGCGGACATCATCGTGGGCAACGTAGCCCTGGATCAGGGGGAGAAGGGCGCGGCCGCCGTGGCCGCTGTCAAGGCCGGCACCCCCTACATCGCCACCGGCTCCGACCCGCTGGAGTACATCTCCAAAAACCTGGTCACCGACCTGACCTACACCACCCTGGGCATGGAGGCCCTCCATACCGTCACCTATCCCACCGACAGCCTGATCACCGCCAGCTACGCCGCCGACGGCGACCATGTGCTGTATACCTATAGCTGCGGCGTGCTCACCTCCGTCCCCGCCGGGGCCACGGTGCTCATCCAGGCCGCGGAGCAGGACAGCTTTATCGCCGGTTGCTGCCTCAACGAGAACGGGACTCCCATTGACGGCTTTGTGGAGGCCATCGCCCTGGAGCGGGACGGCATGGATCTCACCATCTTTGCCAACTCCGTCAACAACCGCGCCCACCAGCAGGACGACTACCGCTATGTGACCAATGCCATCTACGCCAAAATGAGCACCGGCGGCACCGGGTTCACCGATGTCCCCGCAAGCCATTGGGCCGCCGGCGGCATTGCCTATGCGGTGGAGAACGGCCTCATGACCGGCACCTCCCGCACCACATTTGCCCCCGCCGCCCCAACCACCCGGGGTATGATGATGACCATCCTGGCCCGCCAGGACGGCGTGAGCACCTCCGGCGGCGGCACCTGGTACGAAAAGGGCATGGCCTGGGCCAAGGAAAACGGCATCTCCGACGGAAGCGCCCCCAACGGCTCCATCACCCGCGAGCAGCTGGCCGTCATGCTCTACCGCGCGTCCGGCGCTGACGCCGGCTCTGCGGAGCTGAGCGCCTTTGCCGACAGCAAGGCGGTCTCCTCCTGGGCTGCGGAGGCCATGAGCTGGGCCGTGGAGCAGGGCGTCATCACCGGCAAGAAGGGGAACCTTCTGGACCCCGGCGGCACTGCCTCCCGGGCTGAGGTCGCCGTCATGCTCCAAAGATACCTCGGTTGAGCTTCCCTTCCAAAAATGACTGCGCGTGCCGCCTGTCTCCCAGGCGGCGCGCGCAGTCTGTTTTTTCCGTTTCTCCCCGGCAGCCCTCGTTTTTGGCCCCTGTCGCGCATAGGATAGAATGGCGGAAGCCGGACGGTTCCCGCCGCCAAATCAAACCGGCGCTGTCCGCCGCCGGGGGAGGAGAGCATATGGATCAGATCCGAATCGGTATCGTGGGCTACGGCAACCTGGGGCGCGGCGTGGAATACGCGCTGCGGCAGAACCCGGACATGGCGCTGGTGGGCGTGTTTACCCGACGCCCGCCCTCCAGCCTCACACTCCAGACGCCCGGCGTACCCGTGTATCCGCTGGACGCCCTGGACGGGATGGAGGGCGCCGTCGACGTGCTGCTGCTCTGCGGCGGCAGCGCCGCCGACCTTCCGGAGCAGAGCCCCAGGTACGCCGGACGCTTTCACCTGGTGGACAGCTTCGACACCCACGCCAAGATTCCCGAGCACTTTGCCGCGGTGGACGCCGCCGCCAAAGAGGGCGGCACCCTGGCGCTCATCTCCGCCGGCTGGGACCCGGGCCTCTTCTCCCTGAACCGGGTGTACGCCAGTGCTGTGCTGCCTCAGGGCGAGACCTACACCTTCTGGGGCAAGGGCGTGAGCCAGGGCCATTCCGACGCCATCCGCCGTATCGCGGGCGTGAAGGACGCGAGACAGTATACGATCCCGGTGGAGAGCGCCCTGGAGGCCATCCGCAGCGGGGAAACGCCGGAGCTGACCACAAGACAGAAGCACACAAGAGAGTGCTTTGTGGTGGCCGGGGAAGGGGCAGACAAGGCAGCCATCGAAAAAGAGATCGTGACCATGCCCAACTACTTTGCCGATTATGATACCACCGTACACTTTATCTCCCAGGAGGAGATGGAGCGGGACCACAGAAGCCTGCCCCACGGCGGCTTTGTGATCCGCAGCGGAAAAACGGGCTGGGATCTGGAGCATAATCATGTGATCGAGTACAGCCTGAAGCTGGATTCCAATCCGGAATTCACCTCTTCCGTGATCGTGGCCTGTGCCAGGGCTGCGTACCGCATGAAGCAGGAGGGCATGACCGGCTGCAAGACGATCCTGGATCTTCCGCCGGCATACTTATCCTCAAAGAGCGGAGAGGAACTGAGAAAGGAACTTTTGTAAAAAACATTTTTTTCAAACAATAGGTGAAACTGATGCAGCGAAAGAAAAATGAGACCGTACAGTATAATGGGATCACGGAAGGCGTGATCTGGCAGCAGCTTTTGATCTTCTTCTTCCCCATCCTGTTTGGAACCTTTTTCCAGCAGCTTTACAACACGGCGGATGCCATGATCGTGGGAAAATTCGTTGGAAAGGAAGCTCTGTCTGCCGTAGGCGGAACCACAGGAAACCTGATCAACCTTCTGGTGGGCTTTTTCGTGGGCCTGTCCTCCGGTGCGGCCGTGATCGTTTCCCAGCATTACGGAGCGCGCCAGGATGACCAGGTACGGACCTCGGTCCATACCTCCTTCTGTCTGGCCCTGGCCGGCGGCGTGTTTCTGATGATCGTGGGCGAGGCCTGCGCCAGAGTGGCTGTAAAGGCCATGGGCGCTCCGGAAGAGATCATGGACTATTCTGTTACATATATGCGGATCTACTTCCTGGGAGTGATCCCCAACCTGGTCTACAATATGGGCGCGGCTATTTTAAGGGCCGTGGGAGACTCCAAGCGTCCGCTGTATTATCTGATCGTCTGTTGTTTTGTGAACATCGGACTGGACCTGCTGTTCGTTGTGGTACTGAAAATGGAGGTGGCGGGAGCCGCTCTGGCGACGATCCTGTCCCAGCTCCTTTCCGCCGCCCTGGTGATGTGGACGCTGATGCGCACGAAGGAATCCTTCCGGTTTGAACTGAAGCATCTGAAGGTGGATAAGCCCATGCTGAGAAAGATCATCCAGATCGGCTTTCCGGCAGGACTCCAGTCGGTGCTCTACTCCATTTCCAACGTGGTGATCCAGGCCAACATCAACAGCTTCGGCACCAACGTCATTGCGGCCTGGGCCGTTTACGGCAAGGTGGACGGACTGTTCTGGATGATCATGGACGCCATGGGCATCGCCATCACCACCTTTGCAGGCCAGAACTTTGGAGCGCGCAAATATGAGCGGATGCAGAAGGGCCATTATGTGGGTCTGGGGATCACCACGATCCTGACGGCCATCCTGGCCGCAGGTGTCATGCTCTTTGGAAGCATCCTGGGGTCGCTTTTTACCAGCGATCCGGACGTGCTGGCGGAAAGTATGACCATCATCCGGTTCGTAACGCCGTTCTGGTTCAGCTATATCTGTGTAAACGTATTTTCCAGTACTCTCCGGGGCATCGGCGACACGTTTATCCCCATGCTGCTGATCTGCTTCGGCACCTGCGGCTTAAGAGTCCTCTGGATCTTTACCGCAGGAGTGATGTATCCGGGCCTTTATACCAGCCTGGCCAGCTATCCCTTAAGCTGGACTGTCACATCCGTTGCGTTTATCATTTATTACTATAAATTCAGTGATATGCGCCGGATCAACAAGCTCATAAAGAAAGAGAAGAAAGAACGGCAGTAATGGAGCATATGGAAGTACAATTTGATTTTGTGGAAAAAAACGGAGGCGCCTGTGTGACAAAGATTTTGTCGCCGGGCGCCGCCTGTGTTATACCGGAAACCCTTTCCGGGCTTCCGGTGACTGAGCTGGGAGATAAGGCACTCGCCCAGACCGGGGTGGAGGAGGTGTTCCTTCCAAGGACTTTGAGGCGGTTGGGGCGGTACTGCTTTTATGGCTGCGAGAGGCTTTCCCATATCCATTTTTATGGAGGTCCCTTGGAGACGGGGGGAGGCTTTCTTGCGGCCTGCGGGCGTCTGCGGGAGCTGACGGTCCACATGGATCCGTCGGAGCGGTCGGCGCTTAGGGATTTTGTGACCGAGGCCAGCGGACGGCTTCTGGTCCATTACCTGCTGCCTGGACCGGACGGGGAGGAGCATGAGGCGGCCAGGCTGCTGTTTCCGGTCTATTACGACGAGGCGGTGGAGAACACGCCGGCCCGGATCACCGTGTCCAACATCCACGGCACCGGGCAGAAATACAGATACTGCTTTGAGGATAAAAGGGTCCGGTTTGATAAGTATGACCGGCTGTTCGTTTATGAGACGGCGGAGGAATCCGTAACAGCAGCGGCCGAGATCGCCGTGTCCCGCCTCATGTATCCCCATG
>OIYW01001733.1_pt1 | contig 13126 bp, 9 predicted proteins | sample 1588351 | NCBI WGS metagenome assembly OIYW01 (sample SAMN03283268) | human gut metagenome | biome: human-associated habitat; material: feces | host: Homo sapiens | place: USA | collected 2013 | reverse complement strand
GGCAGCCGAGACAAGTCCGTCCCTTGATTTTCTCCTAGCTTTCCGGGTTTTCTCATCTGGTTTTACCCGTTCTCAACTGTTCCCATCCTCTCCAGCACCCAAAACGCACCCGATTTCGCCCTTTTGGGGCTTTTCCGGGTGCGTTTCCCTGTTTCTGTCCTCTTTTGACCTGCAAAATTTTCGGGCTGGTTTTTGTGCAGGTTGCCACTCACATAGTTTTACGACTCCATCATATATGCCACAATATCTTTCGAGTATTTATAGTTTTCCTCCTGTCGCTCCGGATTCATCGCAATTAACGGTATTTCCCGCTCGTACCTAGAGCCGTGCGTCCGAGACTCCCATGTGTGGAGAATAGGCTTCTCACATTCTCCAAAAGCGCTTTCCCGCTCAGCCAGCAAAACTAAATCCCCAATCTGATTTATGGGCAGATGAAATTCCTCTGCGGCTTCTTTTGCGGTTAAAATATCTTCTATATAGGGCTGCTCTTGTGCAAATCGGAGTAATTCCTCCCTTTCACTGGGTTCCTGCAGGTAAACATAGAGCATTCCTCCCTCCTGATAGACATGATTTTCTACATAACGGTCTTTTAACGGAGGAAGGCAATAGGTGTGGAACCCAGCTTCATTTGCCACCAACTGGAAATTGATAATCCTCGTTTTCTGGTTCATGCCGTGGTCTGCCGTGATATAGATCTGTCGCTCTGGCTCCTGCCGGGCGATTTTGGAAACCGCCTGGTCAATCGCCCGAATTTGACTGACCGCCTCAGCTGTATCCGGTGAGAAATGATGGAACACAAAGTCGTTAGTTGTGCAATAGAGAAAATCCGGACTATCTTTTCGGATAATCTCATAGGCCGCGTTCACAATCCATTCTGTTGCTTCCACACTATCTATGGCAGGCGGCTGAGCCAGCTGGTATCTTTCCAGCAGGTTTCGGTCTGGTTTTTGTGCACTTAAGCCGATGTCCACACCCTCTCCATAAACACCGAGGACTTTTCCTTTTACTGTCAGCAAAGCGGTGCTCCCGCCCTGTTCCCGATACCATTCCAGGATAGTTTTCGCTTTCATATACCCCCGTTCCTCGATAAATCCCTCATTTCCTGTTAAGGGATCGTAGTAATAATTCCCCACCACTTTCGTTTCCTCCGACCACTTTCCTGACAGAATGCAAGCGTGGTTCACGTTTGTCACTGACGGCATAGCGCATTCTACCGTTTTCGCAAAACCGCATTTCGCCGCCAGTGAATAGATACCCGGTGCTGTTTGGGGCATCAGGTATTCGGGCGCACATCCGTCAATCACCAGAATCATTGCTTTTTTCATGGCCATCCCCCCTGTCTGAATTCTCTCAAACTATATACCTCACCGTCACGGATGTCAAGTTAGAACTTATTAAAGATTGAAGTTATCCGTGATACCGCTTAACCTGGCTGTGTCTTTTTTAACGTAGTACAGCTCGGTAATTTGTGACGTGGAGTGGCCCAGTAAATCCGCCACCTGGCGGGGTGTGAGAGATTTGATGGTGCCGTCCTCTTGCTTGATGCCATTCACCAGGTTGGAAGCGAACGTGTGTCTCAGTGAGTGCAGACCTTTCTTCTCTATCCCTGCCGCAGCCAGGATTCGGTAATAACGCTTGCGGAAATTCACTGTCCTGGTGTAGTTACCATGCTCATCTGGCACCAGGGGCGTGTCCTCTCCGAAGTAAGTTTCTTGACGTAAGTCTTTTATCATGGCGATGGCGGTATCGTTGAGAGGTATTGTTCGCTTGCTGGTAGCTGATTTCAGCTTTCCAACTTTCACATCCCGGCCTGGTTCGGCTTGCAGGCCATCCCTGCGCCAGACTTCTTTCACTCCCCTCTCAAGGTGTAAAACCCGGCGCTCCAAGTCGATGTCGCTGTTGAGCAGGCCCAGCAATTCTCCTGTTCTTAGCCCTGTGTTCAGCATTAGGATGTAGGCCGCCGCCTGTTGGTATTTGCGCTTGCCGTTGGCAAAGGTGGAGAATGCCTCCCGCTTGAATTTGGAGATCTCCGTGGAAGTGAACACGGTCACAGCCTCCTGCTCTGGCAAACACTCCTTATTCTGGGCGGCAAGGAAATTCGCTTTCTTCATCATAGGAACGCTTTGCATGGGGTTCTTCTGGATGAAATCTACTTCCGTTAGGTAGCGAAAAAACTCACTCAGCAGATTATGTACTTTCTTCACTGTGGTGTAAGCATACCCCTGCTCTGTCCAATGGTTCAACACGGATTTCAAGTCAGCTGCGGTAACGTCCCCCACAATCTTGTCCCCGATGAGCGGGAACACTTGGTGCTGAGCGGTGCATTCCAGCCTGTCGTATGTAGTGCGCTCCACCGATGGGAATTTGAAAACTTGCAGCCAGCGGGTGAGGCTGTCCTGTATGCTTTTCTGAGATTCGTCCGAGTTACGCACCTCTGCGTTGAACTGGGCGATGTAGGTGGTGATCTTCTGCTGGGCTTCGGTCTTGGTCTTGCTGGAGAACACCTTGCGGCGTTTCACTCCCTACTCATCAAAATACCAGATGACGCTTTGCCAGCGGCCATCGGTTCGGCGAAACACATTGCCGTTGGTGGTGAGTCGTTTTTGTGACATGGTTGGTGGTTCCTCCCCTCTGTTGTTTTCTTCAACCACCAACACTACTCTATTCTTTGTTTACACCACCGCAATTTCTGAGTGGACATAGCCCTCTTAAGGCAGAGAAAAAATAGGGACGATTTTCTCTCCCAAATGTGGCGTTTTGCCCTGGTGAACAGCCAATTCTGCCACTTGTGGGAAATTTCTCAAAAATCGCTGCAACCCCTATCGTGACACCGTGGAGAATGGCTCTACACTGGGGAAATCCGGCATCCACGACCCACGGCTTGACCCCAAGGCCCGAAATCTGACCCCTAATTTTTGAGATTTTGACCCCTCGCAAAAAGCCCGTAGCGACCGGCTCTGCCGGACGCTGTGAGCCGGGTGTGGGGCGGTTCACCGACCCACACCCTTTCACCTGCTTCTTTTTCACACCTCCGTTTTGCTCCGCAATGTTCGGGTTATATGAGCAGCCTTTGCAGGCCCGCCCGAGCCTGATTTTTCCTTTTCTGCCTTTCTTTTGCCCGCCCGTCCTCTCGCCTGCGTGGATGGGTTGGCTTTCTCCCATCCCGTTTCGCCGCTGTCCTGGTTTCGCTCACAACTGGCCCACACGCCTCCAACAGGGCTGGTCTGGGGCTTCGCTGGTGTCGTTTCTCTATCCTGTCCTCAAACTGGCCAAAAATCGCCGCACAGGAGCAAGTTTGGATTTTCTCCCCAGAACGAGCTTACCCCTCCCCCTAAAGGGGGAGGGGCCGGGTATCGTCTGTCTTGGGTTTGTTGGGTTTGCCCTACTCATTTACAACCGGCTCACACGGCTCCAACAGGGCCGTTTTGGGGGTTGGCTGGTATTCGCTCCTTACTCAGCTTCCAAAACCGCACACAGGGCCACACAAGCCCTAGTTTGGTTCTCACCGTTTTTTCCTCCTGCCTTTTTGCTCAGGCAGAGCCGCCAAATCCTGCTCCAGCTTGTAATTCACCGCCTCCTGGATGGGGCGGATCGTGTAAAGAAGATTCCCATTTCGCACCAAGCCTGCCTTTGTTTTTACCTTCGTGGGCTCCGTGTCGATCAGTCGCTTCTCTTCCAACTGCCGTATGTATTTTGCAACCGTGTTAGCGCTCATGCCAGTGTACTGGCTTATGCGCCCGATGCTGGGCCAGCAATGGTGCGTTTTTCTGTCCTCACAGAAAATCAGATAGGCGTAGACTGACAGTTCACCGGGACTTAACCCCAGGGTGAAAATTTCATTCGGCAAAAGAAAATAGTGACCCAAAGGGCTGTGCTTGGTGTAAGTGTTTTGGATTTCTGTGGCGTTACCCCCTGTTGATTTTTCAAGATTCTACACCTAAATTCGAGGCTATGTCCATAGAGAAATCGGATTTTACAGCTTGTTCACAGGTATATTCTTGCAAGCGTTTCTCAAAGCTCACTCAAGCGAACCCCTTTTCTTTGTTTACTGTCCCGCAAGTTTTGAGGTGGTCTAGGCCTCTGTTGAGGGTAAGCGAAAGGCCGGGATTGCTCCCGGCCTTTGAGTAAAATTCAATGCTTATCGAAGCCCTTCCAGCTCCATGAACATACCTATCATCTGTACAGGAAGGAACACCGACGTTTCCTCGATCGCCACAGGAGCTTTTCTCACGGAGACAATGTAAGGGAAAGTTCCACCCGCACAGGACCGGACATTCCAGGAGCCAGCTCGTAGGTGTCGAATAAGACAAAGACTTTAGAACCCTGAATGACATACTTCATCTCATCTATGTCATAGGCGTCCACTGTTTCCTCCGCGTCATCAAACCAAGAACGGTTGGGGTTTTCCTTTATATACGTCTTGACCTCTTCTTTTACAAGGCGTTCCAACGACGCTTTGCTCATGTCGAGGAATAAATCGGGTAGAACAGCGATTTCTCCGGTTTTCAGGTTGAAGGTCAACGCGTAAGAGTTTACGTTGTGCACGCCTCCCATCATCCAGCTCGTTCCTATGCCAATACTTAGGATTCCGCCGCTGTTGCGGTTTACAGAAGCAGAAGCAGTGGTGTGATAGTCGGAGGTGAGGTGGGCATCATCCTTTGCCCAAGAGATGGCTTGAGTAGTCTCGCTTACATACTCCTGGTAGTCCGCTTCTATCGCTTCATTGATTTTCTGAATAGCGGGAGAGTCCCCCTTCAGCACAACTAAATCGTAAAAAGCCTGAATCATAACCTGCCCCGACGCATTACGATAGGAGTGGTCCTTTCTCTGAATCTCGTACTCAACGGAATCCAGTTCTCCGGGCTGCTCAGGTTCTTCCGGCGGATTGGACAAGTTTTCCAGGAATTTCATCAGGACCGACGCCACCTGTGCCCGGATCGCAGCTCCTGTAGGAGAAATGGCCGTTTGTGAAGTTCCAGAAAGAATTCCTTGGCTCACCGCCCACTGCACCGAGCTGACGGCATAACTAGAGATGCGAGAAGCGTCCACATAGCGGGACAGGCTGGCACGACTGCTTGTGTCGTAGCCCATATACTCCGCATAGTTAAAGAGGATGCGCACCATTTGTTCCCGGGTGACAGGAGATTCCGGGTCAAAATTCCCACGATCCTTTCCGCTGACGATCCCCTTCTCAAAAGCCCAGTTAACCGCTTCAAAGTACCAATCGGAACGGGACACATCCCAAAAATAGCTTCCCCGCACCTCTGACTGCCCCTCCAGATTGTAGAGGATCTGGCACATCTCCGCCCGGAGAAGGTTTGATTCTGGCTCAAAGGCAACGCTGGACTTGCCGTTCATAACGCCATGCTGATAGACGTATTCCACCGCGTTCCGGTACCAAGCGTTGGAGGCCACATCCGAGAAGGGAAGATAAGCGGCGGAGGCGGACAAAGGAAAGGATGCCAAAATCAGGCAGCAAGCCAGTAACAAGGACAAAAGACGTTTCATTTGTATTTCCTCTTAAAATATTTCACGGGCAGGCCGAAAAAACTGCCGCCCCATTTTCTCTCAAACCAACTCTCGTTGGTAGGATTCGATTTTATATCCCAGAGAGTTGTCGCTTTCCACCAGTGTAGCTGTCCCATGATACTGGTAAGTCCAGCCGCCCACCTGCATCACCTGGAAGCTGTACGTTAACTTCGCTTTGCCCCCCACTTCTCGCAGGCTGTCCACTTTCAGGTTGCTGACCACATCGTATCCCCGGCCTGGGAGTGTCCAGTTCAGGTAGTTTCCAGCGGGACGGATCTTGTCGCCATCGTAGCCGGGGAAGGGCTCATAAGCGAAAATATCTGCCAACACCTCCGCTGGGTCACCACCAAACAGCTCTATGGCCCTGTCCATAGCGTCCCTAGTGAAGACACACTTCACCGAATCAGCAGAGATAAAGTCCTCCTGCACAATGGGGGTGGGGGCGTCCACGTCCTCCCAATGATAGCACCAATAGGCGTTGCCCAACCACATAGAAGCAAGGCTCTGCCAACCGGCTGTTGTCATCTGGCTGGTGTAGGTTGTGCGGGAACCACCTCCGTTGACCAGACATTTCAGCACAAACTGAGTATCAATCCTTTCTGCTAAAGAAGGAGTAAGATCAGGGTCAGGGCGTTCCTCTTGGGGCAGCAAACGGGTTGAAGTGAGCACCGGCGCAGCATTGAGAAACATCTGCGCCACTTCCGCGCGGGTAGCTGTGCCTCCCGGCTTCAAGAGCCCATCGCTGCCATTGATGATGCCTTGGTTTACTGCCCATTTCATGGCAGTAACCGCCCATGTGGAAACCTTGGAGCGGTCAGGGAACATGTAATACCTGTTTCCAGTTGAGGAAGTGTTGACTCCCGTACGCTGGGCATAGCGGTAGAGAAATACCGCCAACTGCTCCCGGGTTAAAGCTGTTTCTGGGTCAAAGCGGTTATCCCCCACACCGTCTGCCAAATCGTTGCGGTATGCCCATCGAATTGGGCCACACCCCCAGTGATCCACCGGCACATCCACAAAGCTGGTTACCCCGGCATACGCTGCCTGAGAATATCCCTCTGTGCGGTTTGCCAGCACCTGCACCAACTGCACCCGCTGCATGGGACTGTTAGGAGAGAAAGTGACAGTAGAAGTGCCGTTGAACAGGCCCTCCTTATAGACGTACTGCACAGCGTTTGCGTACCAGTCGCTATCCCGCACGTCCTCAAAAGGCGTGGCTCCAGCCGCGCTGGCGCTATTCGCTCCCAAAGGGAGCATTACGCATATCGCCAGCAATAGGGACAATATTTTCCATTTCATCACGATACCTCCTCAAATTCGTTCTGTTTTTTCGTGCCACTAAAGCAGATTACAACTCACTCCGTCACATACTTTCGATCAAAGCCCATAAGGATGCTGGCGGCCTGGGCACGGATAGCAGTGCCGCTAGGGTCAAGCCTGCCGTCATCATGACCATTGATCAAACCATTCCCGTTAGCCCAGGCTACGGCGGAGTTCGCCCAATTGGACACGCTACTGCCATCTGGGAATTCTGACAGATCCGCCGCAGCGCTCAAGTCGTAGTGCTTGTACTTGGAGTAGTTGTACAGCATCTGGGCAAACTCTTCCCGGCTGACGGCTTTTCCCGGGCGGAAAGCATTGTTCTCATAGCCGTCCACAACGCCGGTGCGCTCTGCCCATATCACGGCTTTGGAGTACCAATCGCCGGACTTGATATCCGAAAAACCAGAGTTGCCCGTCACGGCAGGCTGCCCTTCCAAATTGTAAAGCATCTGCACCACCTGGGAGCGCTCCACCGTGTCGTTGGGGGCGAAAGTAGTTGTGCTTGTTCCGGTCATGATGTTGTTGTCATAGACGTATTGGACAGCGGAATAGAACCAATCCGTCGATTTCACGTCGGTGAAAGACAAACTGTCTGTGGGTTCAGATGTATCGCTGAGATACCATTCTGTCAAATCCGAGTTGGCGGAGGAAACAGTGGGTGTATCGCTGTCTGCATACCAGACACTGGTGACGCTGTCGCCGCCATTTGCATAAATTTCCAGGGTAACCGCATCCTGGGCAGTACCGCTTTGAACAACGTGAATCAAAGTGCTTGGAGTAATTGGTACATTTCGGAATGTCCTCGTGCCAACGGTTCCATCCTCATCTTTGGAAGTGGTGGTAAAGGTCATAGTTCCTGTTCCGGTGCCGTTGATCCAGGTTTCCACATCGTAGTAATCGTTGAGGTTCAGAGAAACGCTGCGGTCATCCCCCTCGCCGGTTACCGTCATGGTCCCAAAGCTGGCGGAAAGCTGTCCGGTGGCGCTGTCCAGCACTTCTCCGTTGTAGGAGACTTGGACATCGACAGGGCAATCTATATTTCCGTTACGAGTACCGCTGGTGATACCTGTTGCGGCAGCCCAGTTTGGGCGGGCGTAAGCATATATGCTGACGTCATTTCTGTTCTTAGTGTACCCCCCCTTCGAACAGCCCGAACCACAGACGACACTGTTTTTCCAAGCGGGACTTCCAAAACCATGGTAATTACCACTTACAAAACGAATGCTAGAATCTGTTACTTCAAAAACTATGCCAACGTGATCAATGTGAATTCCAGCGTCCCAGGTGAAAATAACGATATCTCCAACTTGAGGAGTGTAATCAGAACGATTCGTCAGATAAGTACCGAGGTTCATTTTCGGATTATTATTATAGAAACGAGTACCTGAACCTCCCTTGTTTATTATATCTTGGTATCTGGTTATTCCATTTGCACCGCCAGCTCCAATTATATCTGTGCAACCTGTTTGTTGCGCACACCAACCGACAAACTTGTCACACCAATTGTCTGACAGACCTAAATCTGATGCCTTTTTTCCAACTTGCTCTAAAGCTACATCCACAAACCGCTGTGCGATTTCTTCGGCATCACTTTCCACATAGATTGTAATTGTAGCAGTTTTTTCTTGGCCATCTGCTGTGACCTTGGCCGTGATTGTTGCGGAACCTCCACCCACAGTGCGGATTGTTGTATACCCACTTCCTTTGCTGTACTGTGAACCCTCCACCCTTATGGCCGATGGGTTAGAGGAAGTAATGGAAATATGGGCGTCGGAAGGCTGATAAGTGAAACTCAGGGACTCAAGATCTCCGACTTTTAGGTTCGCTGTCGTTTTTGTCCAGCCGAAGAGCAAGTTCTGATTCACGGTAACAGCACAGGTAACTGTTTTCTTTTGATTCCCCAAGGTGGCTGTACCCGTAATGTTCGCTGTGCCTGGGGCAACACCGGTGATGGTTCCATCGCTGCTTACTCTTGCCACACTGGAACGAGAGGATGTCCAGGAAACTTTTGCATCCGAAGGAGTTAGAGTGACTCTAGGATTGGCTGTTTGCCCGGGAAGCAAACTGATCGAAGACCTAGCAATGGAGAAGTTAAGTTCTTCTTCATCTTCTTTTTCTCCCTCTGTGGTGAATGACCATTGGCCCTTGGTGATGGCAGGACTCTTCGTCCCATCCGCAAAGGTGACAAAGCCAGCGCCCATAGTAATGTAGTATTCGGTCCCGGGGTCAAGTAGAATATGCCTATTGATGGGTGTGACGGAAAGCGTGGATTTCTCGCTGGTGTAGGCAATTAAGAAATCAGACCCTGAGTATTGCGTGGGTTTATATACCAGAGCGTTATCCTCCGCGCGATAGATGGCAAACGGCTGTGATGCGGTAAGGTTCACATTTGCCTGATATTCCTTGTTCCCTCTGGCACCGATTTCCCGGTCAAACGTGACCTGGAAGATGGGGGGATTTGCGGCGGTACAGCCAACGTTTGTTGCTCCATTGGCTGGATACAACCTGCTGATTTGTGGCGTTGTGGATTCAGTACCCCCATTAATATTTAGGCTAATGCTCGAAAGTGTTCCATCAATAGTTTTGAAGAAGTACCAATCTTCGACACCACTAGGAGTTTCCCCTTGGAAAATAATGTCCACGGAATATTCTGGCCGCTTAGTGCTATTCATGTATAGCAATTCATAGTTTTCTGGTGCATCGGCATAACGCAAAGTTAGAGTAGCACCAGCGGCGACTGTAATTGACTTTAGATTATTGCAGTAGTAGAAATTATCAAGATACACAGGTTCCCTGACCGTGGAGGGAATCGTATAAGTTGACAGTTGATTTTGCCTGGGGAAAAAAACAAGCTCTGTTTTTCCTTTAGTGTAGAGGACACCGTTTTGCGCCTCATAATTTCGATTTCCAGGTTCGACTGTAATTGACGATAAAGTGTCTGTATCAAATGAAAAATGATCAATACCGCGTTCGCTTTTGCCAATACTGGATACAGATGCTGGAATATTGACAGATGTAAGGTTTGTTGCGTAAAATGCACCCGCCCCAATATAGGTTAACTTGCTAGGCAAATAAATCGAGGCTAATGATGAACCTGCGAATGCATAGTCATCAATTCTTTTTATTGAATCTGGAAGTGACACACTCGCCAGGTTCGGGTATTGTCCATAACCATCCGTAAAGCCAAAAACATTTGCGCCAATCTCCGTTATCCCTTCTGACACGACAACTCTTTTCACAGAGTCTTTCAGATGTAACCACGGGCAGTCAAACCCGAATACTGGGATTTCTCCGGTACCACTTACTGTAAGTGTTCCAGTAGAGGAATTAAAGCTCCAGGTTCCTCCATTGTCTCCCCACGTTCCAGATGTTGCTGTTTCCACAGCAAGCACCCCATTGGGCATAAGGCCGACTACTAATAGAAAAGTCAATAAAAAGCTGAACATCTTCTTTTTCATTACACTAATCCCTCCAATAATTTTCTCTGTTAACACAACAAACATTGCATTATTGTTTTATCCCCCCTTGCCATAATTTACAAGGCACCGATTATACCAATTTTCACATAAATTATACCCGTAATATCGGGAATATTCAAGAGGTTACCCCAGAAATATAATAGTATCCACAGGAGGTGGTTTCTATTATTTCGTATGATCCCCTCTGGGAAACCATGCGGTGCAAGGGAATCACCACCTATGCGCTGATAAAGAATTACTCGTTTAGCCGTGGAACCTTGGACTCCCTCAAACATAATCGTAACATTTTCACAGCCACGTTGAATGATTTATGTGAAATTCTGTCTTGCAATGTGGAAAATGTTCTGCGCTATATCCCAGATGAAAAATAACCTCATCAAAACATCTCGTAACCATTGATGCAAGCCCAGCAAAAATGTTATAAATCACATTATTTTAAAGGTGATTTTGTTTATTTTTATTGTATCACTTCATTACACTCTTGTCACTACATTGAATAATATTTAATATCTAAAGTCCCAGTCACTCTGACAAACCTTGTAAATGTTCTCAAAGCACCAAACCAGCACCACACTTTTGAGCTTCGAACAGGGGAACCGGGCAACGCTGCCCCTTTCCTGTTCCTTGTGCGCTGTTTCCACATCCACTCCAAAACCGCGTGCCGAGGGTTCAAGTCCTTCTGCCCCTGCCAAAAACAGCGCTACTGCATTTGCAGTGGCGCTGTTTTTCGTAATGGCAGTGGGTGAAACCGAGGCACGCGGAGCGTGTCGGGCATCGCCGCCGAAGCGCCGCCTGTGGCGGATGCAGCGAGGCGGGGATGGCGCAGCGGTCGGCGATTGGCAAGGCGGCCCTGCCGCCGCAGACAGAGCCGGGCACCGCAAGAGGGCTTGCGAAGCAAGTTCAAGTCCGTCCCTCCATTTTCTCCATGCTATGGAGGAGTCACCCTTCCTTCCCCTGCTCTATAGCGTCCTTTCTCACCCGGTTTCATCCGCCCCCACCCTCTCCAGCACCCAAAACGCACCCGGTTTCGCCTTTTTCTGGCTTTTCCGGGTGCGTTTCGCTGTTTTTGCCCTCTTTTGACCTGCAAAATTTACGGCTCTGTTTTTGTGCATCCTGCTGCATAGCGATTACAAATTAAAGCCGTCCGTGATACCATATAAACGAGAGGTGTCCTTTTTAACGTAGTATAACTCTGTGATCTGCGAGGTGGAATGGCCCAGCAGATCTGCTACCTGGCGTGGCGTGAGAGATTTTATAGTGCCATCTTCTTGTTTTTTTCCATTCACCAAACTTGAGGCGAATGTGTGTCTGAGTGAGTGCAGGCCCTTTTTCTCTATGCCAGCCGCTGTTAAAATGCGGTAGTAACGCTTGCGGAAATTCACCGGGCGAGTATAGTTGCCGTGCTCGTCCGGCACCAGGGGTGTATTCTCTCCGAAGTAGGCTTCCTGCCGCAAGTCCTGGATCACAGCAATGGCCGTGTCGTTGAGGGGCACCGTGCGCTTGCTGGTGGCTGACTTCAGCTTGCCGACTTTCACGTCACGGCCTGGTTCGGCTTGCAGACCATCCCTGCGCCACACCTCTTTCACTCCCCTCTCAAGGTGGAGGACTCGCCGCTCTAAGTCAATATCGCTGTTGAGGAGACCCAGCAATTCTCCTGTTCGCAGGCCGGTGTTCAGCATGAGGATGTAGGCAGCGGCTTGCTGGTATTTGCGCTTGCCGTTAGCGAAAGTTGAGAAGGCCTCCCGCTTGAACTTGGCGATTTCCGTGGAGGTGAACACGGTTACGGCCTCCTGCTCTGGCACACACTCTTTGTCCTGGGCGGCAAGAAAATTTGCTTTTTTCATCATCGGTACCGATTGTATGGGGTTCTTTTGGATGAAGGCCTCCTCCGTTAAGTAGCGGAAATACTCGTTCAAGAGGATATGCACTTTCTTCACGGTGGTGTGGGCGTAGCCCTGCTCCATCCAATGATTGAGGACGGATTTCAGGTCTGCGGCGGTGATGTCCCCCACGATTTTCTCCCCGATGAGCGGGAACACCTGGTGTTGGGCTGTACATTCCAGCCGGTCGTATGTTGTCCGCTCCACCGATGGGAATTTGAACACTTGCAGCCAGCGGGTCAAACTTTCTTTGATGGTCTTTTGCGATTCATCCGAGTTACGCACCTCTGCGTTAAATTGAGCGATGTAGGTAGTGATCTTCTGTTGGGCCTCGCTCTTGGTTTTGCTGGAAAACACTTTGCGGCGTTTCACGCCCTGCTCGTCAAAATACCAGATGACACTTTGCCATCTTCCGTCTGTTCGCTTGAACACGTTGCCGTTGGTGGTGAGTCTTTTTTGTGGCATGGTGTTGCCCCCTTTCTTAACCACCAACACTACCCTACAGCGTTTGCCTATGTCCACCCCTATGTTGCGAACCGGGCGGAGAAAAATTGGACGGGCTTTTGGTGATTTTACTTCTACCGCTAGGCGAAGCCCTCTTCTTTGTTTACTCCACCGCAGATTTTGAGGTGGCCTGGCTAGGTAGGGGCAGAGAAAAAAGAGGGCTAATTTTCGCTCCCACCCACGGCTATTCGGGCTGCAAAACTGCCCGTCTCTCGACTTGCGTAAAATCGCCCGAAAATCGTCACGACCCCTATCTTGACACCGTAGAGAATGGCCCTACACTGGGAAAATCCGGCGTCCACGACCCACAGCTTGACGCCAAGGCTCCAAAACCGACCCCTAATTTTTGAGATTTTGACCCCTCGCGAAAAGCCCGTAGCGACCGGCTCTGCCGGGCGCTGTGAGCTGGGT
>OIYW01001729.1_pt1 | contig 13185 bp, 10 predicted proteins | sample 1588351 | NCBI WGS metagenome assembly OIYW01 (sample SAMN03283268) | human gut metagenome | biome: human-associated habitat; material: feces | host: Homo sapiens | place: USA | collected 2013 | reverse complement strand
TGGAATGGCTCCTGGTGCGCAGCGCCTCCTATGCCGCCGTTCCGTCATGGGTGGCATTGCTGGTGCGCATGCAATCCCTCAGCATTTACAAGTATTCCAGCGCCAATGCATCCGTCAAGGAAGGCATCATTGAAAATGAACTATATGACCATGTCATTAGAATGACTCCCGCCTCCGGCATTTCCTTGCTGGGGGTGGGCACCAAGCCCTGGAAATTTGCTCATTCACTGGGAACCTACAAAGATTCCAGTTTTGCGGCGGCGGCGGCATGGTGCATTACGGGGGCGGACAAGGCGTCCATCATGCTGGGAAGCACCACACATGGCTATGGATGCACCACAAACCCGTCCTCGCCATGCTATGCGCATCCCATTCACTGGTGCAATTATGACCATGCCGGGACAGGGCAGGATTACAGGTTTCCTCTGCTCAATTCCGTTAATAATTACAACGGTTATGATATGACGCCCGCCTGGCAGGCGACTTTATACGGCAAGTCTTACCTGGGCAGTTCTGCATCCTGCTTGATCCGCGGCACGGATTACGGGCGCGGCAACGGGAAAGCCCGGTATGTGTGGGCGCTGGTCCCAGACGCCACCTATCTTGCCGTAGCAATGGCGCCCCGGCATGCGGCAGACCATCCCTACGTTGAAAACAGGTGGGAGTTGTTCGTCGACGGGCAATACGTCATGCCCATGACAGCGCGGTTCTGCGGCGGCGGCCATACGGCTGTATTGTCAGCAACAGTCAAAGCCCATGAAGTGGCCAGCGCGCAGGAGACAGGGTTGAGAATGGCCGGAATGCGGGTGAACACGGGCAGCCTGCCCGGCAGCACCCTGCCGGAAAGAGCCCCGTTTTTGATAACCCGCCCTCAGGCCACCAGCTTTGCGCACAGCACATAGCGCACAATGTCGTTTGACGTGCATGTGGAGAGAATGAGGATTTTATCCTGCGATGTCACTTCCACGCCATCAAAGCTTTGGGCGCTGGCCGCGCGCAGGGTGTTCAGCAGCGCAGAATAGGTCTCTTCGCTTGGGTTCGGGTCCAGATAATAGACGGCGTTTTCGCCCTCTACCGGCACCTTGCTGGCCGCGAACACCTGCCAGGTGGTGAGGGTGCCGTCCGTCAGGCGAAGGGTGAACGTGGGGTTCTGGGCGGCGAAATCGGCGTCCTCCCAGCGCTTGATTTGCGAGAAGTTCTTATCGTCTTTCGAATCTCCATTGCTGTGGCCGTAAATGATGCTCACTTTATCCAGCGAGGCCACCTCGCGCGCATGGCATTCATAGTCCAGAAAATAGCTGCCCCATACGTCGCTTTCCCCCAGCCAGGTGCGGCGCAGGTAGTAGTCGTTATCCGCAGCCTGCACCACGGGGTCGTCTATCTCGGTGCCGGGCACGGTCAGCCACGCCACCACATCGCTGTTCTGGCTTTTGGCATCTTCCAGGCGTGTGTCTGCCTCTGAGGAAGAAGACGCCTGACTGCTGGAAGAAACGGCCACGCTGGAACTTTGCGCCTGCGGCCGGATGCCCGGCAGCAGGAAGATGAGCAACAGCATGATAACAAGCGCAAAACCCACCACGCCGCAGGCGCTCCATAAAATAATTTTTTTCGTTCTGTCGCTCATAACCATTCCCTCTTCTTTTCACATGGCTGCCACCCGGCCGCAGGCAATTTTGCGCGGCAGGGCAACATATATATAAAAGCGTAAAATTCTGCTTTTGTCAACTGTTTTGCGCACATTGTGCAGGTTTCTCTTGACACTCCCGCTTCACCATGATAAACTGTTACAAAAGCATAGACCGGGAAAAGTAGCGCGCCTGTGCCTGGCACAGAGAGCGGGGGCAAGGTGCAAGCCCCGCGCAGGCCGCCGCGCGAAGAACACCCGCGAGCCGCAAGCTGAACCCCGCTATGGGCAGTAGGCACGCCGTATTCCCTGCGTTAAAGGGATAACGTTTCAATGGTGAGACGCGAAGGGGCTGCTGTGCGGGCACAGCGGCAATTTAGGTGGCACCGCGGACAGGCAGCCTGTTCGTCCTGAAGGGTTCAGGGCGGGCAGGCTGCTTTTTTGTTCGCCGCACAGATGCTGCCGGGCAGCCCCGCGCCGCCCGGCTGGTTCAGAGAGGGGTTTTCGTATGTGCACTGTTATGGGAACATTGGCCGCCATGCCGCGCGAAACATTCGAGCGCAGCCTGGCCCGCACCCACACCCGCGGGCCCGATGCCCAGCGCGTGCTGCCGCTTGACGGCGGCGGGTTTCTGGGGTTTCAGCGCCTGGCTATCATGGGCCCCGGGGAAAGCGGCATGCAGCCGTTCTGCCTTGGGCCTCACACCGCGGTATGCAACGGGGAGCTGTATGGCTTTCGCGCGCAAAAGCGCGCCCTGCAGGCAAAGGGCTATTCCTTCCGCTCGGGGTCAGATTGTGAGGTGCTGCTTCCGCTGTACTTGGAATATGGCCTTGCCATGTTTGCCCGGCTGGATGCCGAGTTTGCCTGCATTTTGTATGACGGCGCGCGGCACCGCCTGATTGCCGCACGGGACCCCATTGGCATTCGCCCCCTGTTCTACGGCTACTGGCAGGGGCAGATCGTGTTTGCCAGCGAAGCCAAAAACCTTGTTGGCCTTGTGGACGAAGTGCGCCCCTTCCCGCCCGGGCACTATTATGCGGACGGTGTGTTCACACCGTATTGTGACATCACTGCGGCCCGGCCGCACCTTGCAGACGGCGAGGAAGAGGCCTGCTGCGCCATCCGGAAAAAGCTGACGGCCGCCGTGGAAAAGCGGCTGGATGCAGATGCACCGCTGGGCTTTTTGCTTTCGGGCGGGCTGGACAGTTCGCTGGTGTGCGCCATTGCCGCCCGCAAACTGCCCGGGCCAATTCGCACATTTGCCATTGGCATGGAACACGATGCCATAGACCTGAAATATGCCCGCCAGGCAGCAGACTTTTTAGGGGCACAGCACACCGAAGTGTATATGACGCGCGAAGAGGCCATTGCTTCGCTGGACGAAGTGATTGCCGCGCTGGGCACATTTGACATCATCACCGTGCGCGCCTCGGTGGGCATGTACCTGGTGTGCAAAGCCATCCACAGGCAAACGGATATCCGCGTGCTGCTGACAGGCGAAGTGTCGGACGAACTGTTTGGCTACAAATATACCGATTTTGCCCCCGGCCCCCAGGCCTTTGAGGCCGAGAGCCGCAAACGCGTGCGGGAACTGCACCTGTACGATGTGCTGCGGGCAGACCGCTGCATTTCCTCCAACAGCCTGGAGGCGCGCGTGCCATTTGGCGATTTGGATTTTGTGCGCTATGTGATGCACCTGCGCCCTGCGCTGAAAATGAACACGCACGGCAAGGGAAAATACCTGCTGCGCAAAGCCTTTGCACAGGGCGGGTATTTGCCCGAAACCATTTTGTGGCGCGAAAAAGCGGCCTTCAGCGACGCGGTGGGCCACAGCCTTGCCGATGAGCTGAAAGCTTATGCAGAAAGCGTGTATTCCGACAAGGCGTTCATACAAGGCAAAAAGCGATATTCCCGTGTGCCTCCCTTTACAAAAGAAGCACTTTTATATCGTGATATTTTTGAAAGGCATTACCCCGGCCAGGGAGGAATGATTCCTGGTTTCTGGATGCCGAACAAAGATTGGCCCGGATGCGATGTAGCCGACCCATCTGCCCGTGTGCTGGCAAACTACGGTGCCAGCGGTATATAAAGGGCCGCTCCGTGTGTGCAAATGCTTTGCACCGTGTATGCCTCTCAAGCCCTTGACTTCTCATCCACTGTAAAGCGGCCTAGGCAACTTCGAAGGCAGTATACAGCATATGGCCTGAAGCCCTTGTATGCAGCTACAATCTTTACAAGGATACGCGCCTGCTACCATGTGCCAAGCCCCGAAGCTAAGATACATATCTTTTGTCCAGGAAAGCACAAAGAAGGCGCGCAGGAAAGTGATAGATTTCCTGCGCGCCTTCTTATATTTTGTTTTCGATCCATTGCCAGGCTTCAATTATGTTTCCCGGCTTGCAACATTTCTGCGTTAGACCTTACGCACGCACACCTGTTTTGGGGTTTGTCTTCCCAGTGGAAGAGTCTGCGGGCGCAGAGGGAGTTGTTTCAGGTTTTGCAAGCGAACCATCGCCTTTTGCTTCGTAAGAGCCCGCCGAATACTGCTTGCCATTGATCGTAACTGTCTGACCGTCTGGCACTACCAATTTGGCGCCATTTTGGAAAGCAACATTGCCCAAATTACCGCTAGCAGTCAGGGTAGTGTTCGCCATTACTGTCACACTCACACCAGTCGGAACAGGCTGGGTCAAAGTCGCATTGGCCACTACATTTACACTGGTTACTCCCTTTTGATTCACAGCATCATTTAAACTCTCGAAGAACACGTTCGTGCCATTAAGCTGTGTAGCCGCTGTAACACCATTTGTGCTGCTGGTATACTGCCCAACTTGATAACGGTTATCTCCGCTGGCTTTTACAAGTTCGGAAGAACCGGTGGCTACCATCTGGCTTACATCACTGCTGTATGCACCGCCCGTAATATCCACGCCATTCAGATAACTGACCTGTCCATTCATTGCAGCCACTGCATCTTGCCCGGCAGCGCCCGTAAATGTACCGCCCTTCAGGTTCAAAGTGCCCTTATCCATGGTGTCATTGCCGCCGCCATTCAAAACGGCAGGACCGGTAGACTCAAACGTACCATTTTCCACCGTTGCTTCGTTCCAGTTCAGCAAAGCCGCCTGGGTCGTGTTCGCAAAGTTGCCATCGTATATAGTGAGCACACCATAGTCATCATTTTTAATGGTATTGATGCCGCCTGTAAAATTACCACCGTTAATGATCATCGTGGCAGCTCCACCACTCGAGTTTTCCGAAGTACCATTATAAAAGCCGTTTTCCACAAGGCTGGAAAAATGGCCATTCTGGCTTACAACAACACCTGCATTGAACGTCATGGTGCCGTGGTTGCGAATGGTGTAAAACGTATTTGTGCCCCCCTGCGTAGGGCTGACACCCGTCTCGGCACTGCGGGTAAAGGTGCCGCCATTCAAAACTACAACCCCGCCAATTTCATTGTCGATAGCTGCACGCTGGTGCGTGGTGTTATCCACTGTTCCAGAACCACTAATGGTAAGGTTGCCGCCATTTTTCACCACAATGGTATGGCCGGAAACATTCGTCAGCTTAGCATTTAAAACCAGCTCAATCCTTTTCCCGGAAGCGATCGTAATATCTTCGCCTGTGTCTTTCAAAAGCGTCACTTTTCCAGAGCCTCTCACCGCTTCGATGGCTTGCTGCAACGTGGGATATTTGTTACCACCCTCCACCTGAGCCACATCACCATCTGCAAACGCCGGCACGGCACACAATGCTATTGCCAGACACAGAGAAAGGCATACTGCAAAAAACTTTTTCATCCGTATTTCCTCCCTTTTACTCAGCAAGGTATTTCATTCTCACTATATCCCCTATTGTGCATATTGTCAATACCATACGAGCTTTTATTTCATCGAGCTCAAAAGTATCCTCTTTGTAAATATATTTTTCCAAAAGGCACATAGAAGATACGACACTCTGTACAGCAAGCAACCGTTTTGTGGATCAAGTAAGATTTTCCGCAATAACATCTCAGGGGGCTAACGCCAACAAACCGGCCCGTTTCAGGCTGCGCCATTCATTTATTATGTATAACGCAGTATGCCTCTTAGCCCGGAATGCACACTTTTCACTTATGGTACGGCCTCCCCGCCTCGATGCAGCAGGCGCGGTACAGCTGTTCCAGCAGCATCACGCGGGCAAGCTGATGCGGAAAGGTCATTTCGCTCATGGAAAGGCGCAGGGCGGCGGCCTGCTTCACCTGAGGCGAAAGCCCGTGGGAAGAGCCGATGGCAAACGCCGCGCAGGAAACGCCCGACACCGCCCATTCGGAAAGCCGGTGCGCCAGCGCCTCGCTGGAAAGCTGCCTGCCCTCTACGCAAAGCGCCGTCAGCACGGCCCCCTTGGGCACCGCGGCCAAAATGGCTTTTCCCTCTTTTTCCAGCGCCTTTTCTATCACGGCAGGGCTTGCATTTTTTTCGGCAATGGCCTCTTCCGCCAGCTCTATCACATGCACCTTGCAAAAGGCGCTCAGCCGCTTTTCATATTCCGCCGCGGCCTGCTTATAGTACGCCGCATTCAAGCGGCCCACCGCAATGACAGTAAGGTTCAGCATGCCCACACCGCCTCTTTTTTCTCAAAATTCAAACACGGGCGAAACCTCGTGCCGGCGCGCGGCCTGCACCACCGCGTCCGGCGCAGGCGCCGTGCCGCTTTGCAAAAGCGCCGCCTGCACGCTTTGCAGCGCCAGGGCCGGGGCATTGTTTTCCTGGCTGATATGGCACAGCGAAAAGCGCTTGCAGCCCGCAGCCATCAGCTTGGCAAGGGTGGCTGCGCATTCCTCGTTGCACAGGTGCCCTTTTTTGGAGGCAATGCGCGTTTTCAGGTAATAGGGGTACGGGCCGTGCATCAGCATGTGCAGGTCGTAATTTGCCTCCAGCGCCACCATGTCTGCCAGGTACAAATTGGCCAGCACCTCGTCTGAAACATAGCCAAGGTCTGTTGCAATGGCCAGGGTTTTGCCCTGTGGGGTGCGCACGCGGAAGCCGCAGCAATCGGCCGAATCGTGGCTGGTGGAAAAGCTTTGCACGCAAAAGCCGCCCACCTGCAGCTCGCCGCGGCCGTCTGTGGGCACCAGCTGTGTGCCCGGCGGCACAAGGCCGCGCCGGGCCAGGGCCTCCAGCGTGGCCTGCGTGCCATACACCGGCACCGGGGCCTTTTTCAAAAACACGGCAAGGCCCGCAATGTGGTCGGTGTGCTCGTGCGTCACCAGCACGCCGCAAAGCTGTTTTGCCTGTGCGCCAAGCTGCCCCAGCGCGCGGGTGGTGGCACGGGCACTTTTTCCCAAATCCACCAAAAGAAAGCGGCCATCCTCTTCCAGAAACGCGCAGTTGCCGGATGACCCCGAATACAGCGTGGTAAAACATGCCATGCGCCCACCCCCTTCACGCAAAAAGAAAAGAGGCCCCGCCGCCCCTTTTCTTTGTATTTTGTGTTACTGCGCCCTGCGCATAGGCCTGTCCGGCTGCTCAATGCGCCGGATATCGGCCCCAAGGCCGCGCAGCTTTTCCGCAATGTCTTCATAGCCGCGTTCGATGTGGCTGATCTCGGTAATCTCCGACACGCCGTCCGCCGCCAGCGCGGCCATAATCATGGCTGCGCCCGCGCGCAGGTCGGTTGCGCGCATGGGGGCGGGCAGCAGCTCCTGCACGCCCTCAATAACGGCCACGCGGCCTGCCACCTGAATGTTCACGCCCATGCGCACCAGCTCGTCCACATAGCGGAAACGGTTTTCCCAAATGCCCTCGGTGATGATGGAAGTGCCCTTGGCAAGCGTAAGCAGCACGCTCATCAAAGGCTGCATGTCGGTGGGAAACCCCGGGTGAGGCATGGTTTTGATGTTCAGCGGCTCGATGTCGCCCGTGCGGGAAACGCGCACGGAATCGTCATATTCCTCCACATGGGCCCCGGCCTTTTCCAGCTTGGAGGTAATAGGCTCCAAGTGCTTGGGAATGACGTTTTTGATGAGCACATTGCCGCCCGTGATGGCGGCGCCCACCATATAGCTGCCGGCTTCAATCTGATCGGGAATGATGGTGTAGGTGCAGCCGTGCATACGCCGCACGCCGTGCACCTTAATGACGTCTGTGCCTGCCCCGCGCACGTCGGCACCCATGGTGTTCAAAAAGTTCGCCACGTCCACAATATGCGGCTCTTTGGCCACGTTTTCCAGAACGGTGAGCCCGTCCGCCATAACGGCGGCCAGCATGGCGTTGATGGTGGCGCCCACCGAAACCGTGTCGAAGAAAATTTCTTCCCCGCGCAGCACCGGGGCGGACACTTCAATCATGCCGTTGTCCACCACGTCCTCGGCGCCAAGGGCCGTGAAGGCCTTCAGATGCTGGTCGATGGGGCGCGGGCCAAGGTAACACCCGCCGGGCATGGCCACGGTGCCCTTGCCGAACCGCCCCAGCAGCGCGCCCAGGAAATAATAGGACGCACGCATCTGGCGGCTCAGCTCGTCCGGCACACTGGTTGTGCAGATGTGGGAAGTATCCACCTCTGCCGTGTGCTTGTCCAGCACGCGCACCCGGGCGCCCATCGCGCTGAGGATATCCAGAGAAGCCGCCACGTCGCTGATGCTGGGCAGGTTTTCGATGATGCACTTGTCCGCAGCCAGAATGGTGGCAGGCAGAATGGCTACGGCGGCATTTTTGGCGCCGCTGATGGTCACTTCCCCTACCAGCGGCCTGCCGCCGTGAATGACAAATTTCTCCACGTTCCGATAACTCCTCTTCCGAGCATCACCCGGCCGGGCCGGGCTTCCCTTTTTACACAACTGTTATAGTATACACTGATTTCCGCCGCTTGAAAAGGGAATTTTCAAAAATGAATCATTTTGACAAAAGTTTACTCAATTGCGCTGGCCGCAGCAAAAGGCGGCAGGCGCCCGGCCGCCTAGCCGTGCGGCCGGGTGACATAATCGTCCGGGTCCTCCGGGTTCGAGCTGTTTCCGTCCCGAATCACCTCGAAATGGCAATGGTTGCCGAACGAGCGGCCCGTGTTGCCCACATAGGCAATCAGCTGGCCCTGGGTGACATACTCCCCTTCCGAAACCACCAGCGAATAGCAGTGGGCATACAAAGTTTCCAGGCCGTTGCCGTGGTCGATGCGCACATAGTTGCCGTACGACCAGTTATAGCCTGTGCCGCGGCCCGAGAAGGTGACAATGCCGTTATCGGCCGCATAGATGGGCGTGCCCTGCGGCGCGGCAATATCCAGCCCGCGGTGGTAGTACGAGCGCCCGCGCGAAATGCTTACATAATCCGGCACGGGGAACATCAGCTGGCCAGAGCCCGGGGCGCCGCCCAGCGAGCCAACCTGAATAATCTCCGGCACGGCCTCCACCAGCGTCTCTTCGCTGACGATGGTGCGGCCCTGTTCCTGGCCGTCCTGATATACCACGTCTGCCGTGACAAGCTTTGTGCCGTCAATCCCCTCCTGCAAAGGCACGCGCTTGCCCCAGGCGAGGTCGCTGTTTTCCACCTCCTGCGTGGGGTAGGGCACCGTCTCTTCATAGGTTTCCCGAAACACCTGCTGCACAGTCAGGTAATTTTGCTGCACCTGCTCGCCCGAGGCCAGCGTCCATGCCACCTGGCCCAGCAGGCGGGCCGCCAGCTCTTCTTCCGAAATAAGTGTCTCTGTGAAATACACGCCGGGCACCAGCTCTACCTCGTGGGCAAAACGCACGGTGAGGTTTTCCTGCCCGGTCTCATACGGGGCCTTCTGCTCGTTTAAAAACTGGTTGATGGCAGCGGAATCCTGCGTGGCGCCCACCAGCGTGCCGTCCACCACCACGCCCGTGGCGTTGGTGATGTGGCCCGAGGACGTGGAAATAATTGCGTCGGCCAGCTCGCTGCGGCTGCGCATGGCGGCGGGGTCTACAATGGCAATGGTGAACTCGGGCTCCACCGCCCAATCTTCGCCGGTGTTTTCGCCGCGAATGCGGTCCCTCACAAGGTCTTGCGCCTCTTCAAACACCGTCTCGTTCGCAATATAGCCCACAAATTCGCCGCGGTACTGCACGGCCAGCGCAAAGTTGGAGCTAAGCACCGTGTACACCGTCACCACCAGCACCAGCAGCGCCGCGATGGGCAAAAGGTAAGAGAGCGCATTATACACAAGGTCGCGGTAAGCGCGCACGCCGCGCACCACATAGGCCACGCCCTTGCCGGCCACGGGGCCGCCCTCTGCCCGCTCGGCGCGCAGCATGGTGCGCAGGTTGTGCAGCCCCTGGCGAAGCTGGCGCCAGGGGGCCGCAAAGTCTTCCCCCACGGCGCGCAAAAAGCCCGCCGCAAAGCTGCCCAGTGTGCGCACCACCAGCAGCACGCCATAAAACACCCACAGCACGGCACGCTTGCAGGCGCGCGCAAAGCGCAGCAGCGTATATTCTGTTTCAAAGCCGATATAATACAGAACTTCGCCCACACCGTGCCCAAGGGCAAGGGGCGAAAAAATTGTCTCTCGGAACCTGGCCGTCTTTTCCCGCTTTGGCGCCGTCGCCTCCGCCCCCCTTTCCACCCCGCGCTGTGCGGGGCCGATGCCGGCATGGCCTAGTAAGATAGCTATAATATTATACCCTTTTTCACATTTCAGCGCAACCCGTGCCGCACGCGGGCAAAGGCTTGCGGCGCGCCAAGCTGCCCGGGCAGCGCGCCGCCGGGCGCCAGCGGCGCGGCCAGGGCGGCCATATCCCGCGGCAGCGGCGCAAATGCCTGCACGGCCGCGGGGCCCGTGGGCCCGCCTGCAGGCGTTGTAAATTGCAGCACCCCGCAGTGCAGGGCGGGCCGCCCCAGCGCGGCGGTATCGCCGCCGTACAGCCAATCGCCCAGCAGCGGGCAGCCCGCATGGGAAAAGTGCACGCGAATTTGATGGGTGCGGCCCGTGCCAAGCGCACAGGCCGCCAAAAAGCGCCCGGGCCCCGCCGCCAGCACGCAATAGCGTGTGCAGGCCGGCCTGCCCTGCGGCGACACGCACCGGCCCAGGATGGAATCGCCCCGGCGTGCAATGGGCCCGCAAAACTCGCCCGCTTTGGCGGGCGGCGTGCCCGCACACAGGGCGTAGTAAACCTTGCGCGCGCTTTTTGCCAGCAGGGGCGCGGCATAGGCGTTCATGGCGCACAGCACAAGACCGCTGGTGCCTTTATCCAGCCGGTTGATGGGGCGGAACACCCCTTTTTGCCCCCGCGCGCGCAGCAGCCCGCAAAAGGCGTTTGCCAGCGTGCCGCACACTTCGCCGCGCGTGGGGTGCACGGCCATGCCCGCCGGTTTTTCCAGCACCATGGCATGCTCGTCCTCATAGACAATGGCCAGGGGAATCTGCTCGGGAATGACGCTGGTGTCCCCTTCCGGCGGAAGCTCGAAGCTCACGGCAGCGCCCGCCGCCACACGCTGGTCTGCCCGGATGGGCACACCGTCCGCCCAAAACCCGCCGCAGCGTTTTACGCTGGCCGAAAGCGCCGTAGAAACGCCTTTGTGGCGCAGCACATCGCGCAAAAAGGCGCCGTCTTCCTGTGGTGTCACTTCAAATGTCAGGCGCATACTGCGCCCCCTTTCCGGGCAAAACAGCGCCGCCGGGCTCGGAACGCCGGGCCCGGCGGCACGTTTTCTTTTTTCTGCCTGCGCGTTGCACAGGGCAGCGCAGCATTTTAATAGGCCACGCCCTGCGCCAGCATGGCGTCGGCCACTTTGATGAAGCCCGCCACATTGGCGCCCACCATCAGGTTCCCCTCGGCCCCGCAGGCCTTCGACGCATCGTATGCGTTGTGGAAAATGGCCGTCATAATGTCCTGCAGGCGGGCGTCCACCTCTTCAAACGACCAGGAAAGGCGCAGCGAGTTCTGGCTCATTTCAAGGCCGCTGGTGGCCACGCCGCCCGCATTGGCCGCCTTGGCCGGGCCATACAGGATGCCGTTTGCCTCATACACGGCAATGGCCTCGGGCGTAGAGGGCATATTGGCGCCCTCGCACACCACTTTGCAGCCATTTGCCGCCAGCTTCTTGGCGCTTTCGCCGTCAATTTCGTTCTGCGTGGCGCAGGGCAGCGCAATATCGCACGGGATGCCCCAGATGCCGGCGCAGCCCTCGTGGTATTCCGCGCCGGGCACCTCTTTCACATATTCGCTGATGCGCCCGCGGCGCTGCAGCTTGATGGCCTTCACCACATCCAGGTTTACGCCGTTTTTATCGTAGATATAGCCGTTGGAATCGGACAAAGCCACCACTTTGCCGCCCAGCTGTGTGGCCTTTTCCGTGGCATAGATGGCCACGTTGCCCGAGCCGGAGACAACCACTGTCTTGCCCTCGAAGCTATCCTGCTTCATGCAGCGCAGCGCCTCCTGCGTGAAATAGCACAGGCCATAGCCCGTGGCCTCTGGCCGCACCAGGCTGCCGCCGTAGGAAAGGCCCTTGCCCGTCAGCACGCCCGTCACCTCGTTGCGCAGGCGCTTATACTGCCCGAAAAGGTAGCCAATCTCCCGCGCGCCCACGCCAATGTCGCCCGCGGGCACGTCTGTAAACTGGCCAATGTGTTTGGAAAGCTCTGTCATAAAGCTTTGGCAGAAGCGCATAATTTCCGCGTCCGAACGGCCCTTGGGGTCAAAATCCGAGCCGCCCTTGCCGCCGCCCATGGGCAGGCCGGTGAGGCTGTTTTTGAACACCTGCTCGAAGCCCAGGAATTTGATGACGGACGCATTCACACTGGGGTGAAAGCGCAAGCCGCCCTTGTACGGGCCAATGGCAGAGTTGAACTGCACGCGGTAGCCGCGGTTCACCTGCACCTTGCCCGCGTCGTCCACCCACGCCACGCGGAACTGCAAAAAGCGCTCGGGCTCGCACATGCGCTCTAGCACGCCCCACTGCTCCAGCTCGGGGTGTTTTTCCACATACGGCTCCAGGCTTTCCAGCACTTCGCTTACCGCCTGCAGAAACTCTGCCTCGCCGGGGTTGCGCGCCTGTACAGCAGCGTATACACGGGCCAGATATTCGTTTTTTATCATAAGACATTCCCCTTTCCCTGTCTGCGGGCGCCGCAGTGTGCGGCAACCCGCCCCTCTTGTTACAAAATTATATCGCTTCATCATGGTAAAGGCAAGAAAATTTTATGTGAATTGACGCGGCAAAGCCCGGTGTGGTATACTGAAAACTCCGAAGCGAGCAAGACAGACGGCGGCGGAGGGCCCCAAAAGCCCTCTGAGGAAAGTCCGGGCTCCTCAAGGGAACGGTAACTGCTAACGGCAGCCGGGGGTGACCCCAGAGATAGTGCAACAGAAAGAAACCGCCTGCACCTGCAGGCAAGGGTGGAAAGGTGCGGTAAGAGCGCACCAGCGCGCTTGGTAACTTGCGCGGCTCTGTAAACCTTACCGGGAGCAACGCCCGACCGGGGCAATGCGTGCCCTTGCGCGCCCCACCGAGGCGGCTTGAGCTGTGCGGTGACGCCCAGCCTAGAAAGATCGTCGTTTTATACAGAACCCGGCTTATGGATTGCCTCGCTTCGGAGCGAAAACACAGCGGGGGCGCCTT
>OIYW01001724.1_pt1 | contig 13218 bp, 8 predicted proteins | sample 1588351 | NCBI WGS metagenome assembly OIYW01 (sample SAMN03283268) | human gut metagenome | biome: human-associated habitat; material: feces | host: Homo sapiens | place: USA | collected 2013 | reverse complement strand
CGATGACCGTGCTCTTGTAGACGAGCAGGCCGGCCTGGATGCCGCTCTCACCGGTGGGGTAGTTGGTGATCTCATAGGTGTACCGCTTGACGCGCTTGCCGCAGTAGTCGGTCAGATCGAAGCCCTGGCTGGCCTGGAGTTCCAGGTACTGGCTGTAGGTCTCGTCGAACTGCTCGGGGATGATCAGCTCCTCCACGGCGATGGGGTCGCTGGAGACCGACCAGCCGTAACTCTCCAGATAGGCGATCCGGTCCTCGTTGGTGCGGACTCCCTTGGGGCTGACCGCAGCGGAGGCCGCCGCGCCCCGCCCCCCCAGCAGCCCGGCGGCCGCCACCAGTACGCCGCAGACCACGGCGGCAGCCGCCGCGACGGCTGCAATTCGGCCCTTGCGGACCTTGGCGGTGATGATGAACACAGCGCAACGCTCCCTTCCGAAAAGTGGTCGTGATGATTGGTATGTTCTTTTCCACCGTTGTATGCTAAAATGTTGAAAAAAGGACGAGCCACAGGAGGAGCCTATGGAGCGGTTGGATAAAATTTTGGCCAATACAGGCCGGTGGTCCCGAAAAGAGGCGCGGGAGCTGGTGCGGGTCGGCCGGGTGGCCGTGGACGGCGTGACGGCCCAGGCGGCGGACGGGAAATACGACCCCGCGGCCCGCTTTGAGGTGGACGGCGAAACGGTTTCCGGGGAGCGGCTGGTTTACCTGATGCTCCACAAGCCGGCGGGGCTGGTGTCCGCGACGGAGGACCCCCGCCAGCCCACCGTGCTGGAGCTGCTGCCCCAGCATCTGCGCCGGGTGGGGCTCTTCCCGGCGGGACGGCTGGACAAGGACACCGAGGGCCTGCTCCTGCTCACCAATGACGGCCCCCTGGCCCACCGCCTGCTGGCCCCCCGGCACCACGTGGACAAGATCTACTTCGTCCGGGTGGATGGGGAACTGGATGGGGCGGACGCGGCGGCCTTTGCCGCAGGGATGATGCTGGAAGACGGGCTGGCCTGCCTGCCTGCGGGGCTGGAGGTGCTGGAGCAGCCGGACACCGCCCTCGTTACCCTACACGAGGGCAAGTACCACCAGATCAAGCGCATGCTGGCGGCCCGGGGGAAGCCGGTGGTGTACCTCAAACGGCTGACCATGGGGCCGCTCATGCTGGACCCGGCCCTGGAAAGGGGGGAGTGGCGGCCCCTGTCTGCGGAGGAGGTGGCCGCTCTGCGGCAGGCGTAGAGGCGGCCCGGGCGGGGAACGTTCACGGCCAACTTGCCCGGCACAGCCGGGCATGCCAGCGCTTTGGCTTAGCGCTGCGGTTTCGTCTGCGCCCTGCCTTCGTCTCCCAGCCCACGGCCTCTGTGCTTCCTGTCAGCTTTCGGCAATTTCAACAAAAAATTTTGCAAAACCTATTGAAAAGGGCAAAAAGACCCGGTATAATAGAAAGGAAACGGACGAGAGAGCGGTTTGTCCCCCTGCGGGGGAATCAAAATAAGGAGGCTATCACCATGTCCAGCAGGATTTTTCAGAGCGTTGTCTTACAGATGAAGGACAGCACGGAGAGAGCCATCGGCGTGATCGATTCTGAGGGAACGGTGGTGGCCTGCAATGAGTTGAGCTGCATCGGGGAGCACTGGCCGGGCGCCGTGGAGGCGGTCAACAGGGGCGAGGGAGACGCGGTCCGCTTTGACGGGCGCACCTTCAAGGCCCTGGCCGGCTGGGGGGCCCAGTTCGACTATGCCGCCTTTGTCAAGGGTGAGGACTCCGAGGCGCAGATGCTCTGCGCCATGGCCACGGTGGCGCTGAACGGCGCCAAGACCTACTATGAGGAGAAGCACGACAAGGCCACCTTTGTCAAGAACATCATCTCCGACAACATTCTGCTGGGGGACATCTATGTCCGCGCCAAGGAGCTGCACTTTGTCTCCGAGGCGCCCCGGGCGGTGTTCCTGATCCGCCAGGTGGAGACCAGCGATCCCGCCCTCATTGACGTGGTGCATACCCTGTTCCCCGACAAGCAGGTGGACTTCGTCCTCTCGATCAGCGAGACTGACGTGGCCCTCATCAAGCAGCTCTCTGAGGGGGCGGAGCCACGGGAGCTCTATAAGATCGCCAAGCAGATCGAGGAGAAGATCACCGAGGAGCTCCATGTGCGGGTGGTCATCGGCATCGGCACCATCGTGGGCCACATCCGGGAGTTGGCCCGGGCCTACAAGGAGGCGGGGATCGCCATCGACGTGGGCCGGGTGTTCGACACGGAGAAGAGCATCATCAATTACGAGAATCTGGGTATCGGCCGGCTGATCTACCAGTTGCCCACCACCCTGTGCGAGATGTTCCTTCAAGAGGTGTTTAAGAAGAACCCCATCGACGCCCTGGACCAGGAGACCCTGTTCACCATCAACAAGTTCTTTGAGAACAACCTGAACGTATCCGAGACGGCTCGGAAGCTCTTTGTCCACCGGAACACCCTGGTGTACCGCCTGGAGAAGATCAAGAAGCTCACCGGACTGGACCTGCGGGAGTTTGACGACGCCATCACCTTCAAGGTGGCGCTGATGGTCAAGAAGTACCTGATCTCCCGGGGCATCGACAACTGAGTGCACTGCCAGCAGGGGCGCCGGAGACGGCGTCCCTGCTGGCAGTGGGCATTTCTTTCGAATACGATAAATGAGGTAACCGAGCGTGATACGGCTTATTGACATTCAAAAGTCCTACGACAACGGGACAAAGGCCCTGAAGGGGGTCAACCTGCGCATCGACGACGGGGAATTTGTCTTTCTGGTGGGCCCTTCCGGCTCCGGAAAGTCTACGATTCTGAAGCTCATCACCGCCGAAATCGCGCCCACCGGCGGGCGGCTGATGGTCAACGGCTACAATCTGAACAACATCCGGCCCCGGCAGGTGCCCTACATGCGGCGCACCCTGGGGGTCATCTTCCAGGATTTCCGGCTCATTGAGAAAAAGACGGTGCGGGAGAACCTGACCTTTGCCATGCGGGCGGTGGGGGCCTCCCCCCGGGAGATCCGCAAGCGTGTGCCCTACGTACTGGAGCTGGTGGGCCTGGACCAGAAGGGGGACCGCAAGCCCAACCAGCTCTCCGGCGGCGAGCAGCAGCGGGTGGCCATCGCCCGCGCCCTGGTGAACAACCCCCAGATGATCATCGCCGACGAGCCGACGGGCAATCTGGACCCCATGCGCTCCCTGGAGATCATGATGCTGCTGGAGCGCATCAACGAGCTGGGTACCACCGTGCTGGTGGTCACCCACGCGAAGGAACTGGTCAACCGCTTCTCCAAGCGGGTGGTGGCCATTGAGAACGGCAGGATCATCAGCGACGAGACGGGCGGGTATTACAACAATGAGACAACGATATGATTTCGGCTATTTCCTCTCAGAGGGCTTCCACAGCATCTTCACTCACGGCTTTATGTCCTTCGCCGCGGTTTGCATGATTATCTGCTGCCTGCTCATCATGGGCTCCTTTACCCTGGTGGCGGTGAATGCGGAGAACATGTTCAGCGATCTGGAGGCCGAGAACCAATTCACGGCGTACATCGACGAGAGCCTCACCCAGGAGGAGGCTAAAGCCCTCCAGGACGACATCGAGGCGGTACCCAACGTGGCCCGGGCGGAATTCATGACCAAGGAGCAGGCCCAAGAGGAGTTTGAGGCCGATTATGAGGGCAACGAGCTGTTTGACGGCCTGCCCTCCGATGTGTACCGGGACCGGTTCCACGTTTATCTGGACGACATCAGCAAGCTGACTGAGACAGAGAACGCAGTAAAAGAGGTAACCGGCGTGGCCAAGACTAAATCAGCCCCCGAGATCGCCGAGGGCTTCACCGTCATCCGCAACATCGCCGGGGCGGTGGCCGTGATCCTGGTGGTGATCCTGTTGGCGGTGAGCCTGTTCATTATCGCCAACACCATCAAGCTGGCCACCTTCAACCGGCGGGAGGAGATCGCCATCATGAAGATGTGCGGCGCCACCAACGCCTTTGTCCGCTGGCCTTTCGTCTTTGAGGGCCTGATCCTGGGGCTGGTGGGTGCGGTGGCGGCCTTCTTCCTCCAGTGGGGCATCTATGTGCTGGTGGGCAGCGCCATCAGCGGCTCGGACACCATCTCCCTGATCACCGTGCTGCCCTTCCAGCCCATGGCTTTACGGGTGCTGGGCGTGTTCGTCCTCACCGGCTTCGTCATCGGCGCGGGCGGCTCGGTGCTGGCCATCCGCAAGTTTCTGCAGGTATAACGGCAGCGGCAAAAGGAGGCTTCCATGGCGTTTGACAGATCCCTTCGGCGGGCGGCATGCGCCCTGCTGACGGCCGCGCTGCTGGTTCCCGCCTGGGGCGGGCTGGCCCGGCAGGTGAGGGCGGCCTCCCAGAGCGAGATCGACGCGCTGAAGGCCGAGCAGGCGGAGAGCCAGGCCCGGCAGGAGGAGCTGAAGGAGCAGTTGGCCGGCGTGAAAGAGGACCAGGCGGCCGCCCAGCAGAAGCGGCAGCTCCTACAGCAGCAGTTAGAGGCAATCAATGCCGAGCTGGACAGCATCAACGCGCAGATCTCCTACTATGACGGGGAGATCGCCCAGAAAGAGGCGGAGCGCAGGGAGGCGGAGGCCAAAGAGCAGGCCCAGTATGAGCGGTTCTGCGAGCGGGTGCGCGCCATGGAGGAGGAGGGGACGGTGTCCTACTGGTCCATCCTCTTTAACGCCGAGGACTTCTCCGACCTGCTGGACCGTCTGGCCGATGTGGACGCGGTGATGGACTACGACAACCAGGTCATGGAGGAGCTGACCGCGGCCCGGCAGGAGCTGGAGCGGCTTCAGGCGGAGCTGGAGAGCGCCCGCGCGGAGGAGCAGGCGGCCAGGGAGCAGCAGGAGGCCAAGAGGGCGGAGCAGCAGGCCAAGGTGGCGCAGGCCCAGAAGCTGCTGGACCAGATCAACGCCGATGTGGCGGAGGTCAACCGGCAGTTGGACACAGAGAACGCGGAGTGGGCCGCCATCGGGGCGGACATCGCCCGGAAGCAGAAGGAGCTGGAGGAGCAGCGGAAGCAGAACAACGTCCAGCTCCCGCCTACCGGCGACGGCTGGCTGTGGCCCCTGCCTGCGTCCAATTTGAAGCTGACCTCGGCCTTCGGCTTCCACTACCACCCGAAGGACGGGCATCCTCAGAGCCACACCGGCATCGACGTGGCCGCCTCCACCGGCGTCCCTATCTACGCGGCCAGGGGCGGACAGGTCATCATGTCGGAGTATGGCGCCGGCGCCAACTGGTCCTACGGCAACTTCGTGGTCATCGACCACGGGGACGGCACCACCACCCTCTACGCCCACATGTCCTCGCGGGCGGTGAGCGAGGGGCAGATGGTGTCCCAGGGGCAGACCATCGGCGCTGTGGGCGACACCGGCAATACGTCGGGCCCCCACCTCCACTATGAGGTGCGGCGGAACGGCCAGCGGACGGACCCCGAGGCATATTATCCCAATCTTCCCTTCATTCGGGCCTATAATTGGTAATGGAACGGACATAAAAGGAGCGGCAACGTGGCAAAGAAGCAGAGTCAGAAAAAGAGACCCCAGAAACAGAAAATCGAGTGGCGCCGGGTGTTTGTGGCCGGGCTGGCCGTGGTGATGGCCCTCCTGCTGCTGCTGCCCATGATCAGCATGATCGCCGGCGGCGTGGGCGCGGTGACGCAGAGCGAGATCGACGCGCTGAAGGAGGAGCAGCGGGAGAGCCAGGTCAAGCAGCAGGAGTTGAAGAACCAGCTGGCCGACGTGAAGGAGGACCAGGCTGCCGCCCAGCAGAGGCGGCAGCTCCTACAGCAGCAGTTGGAGGCAATCAATGCCGAGCTGGACAGCATCAACGCGCAGATCTCCTACTATGACCAGGAAATCGCCCAGAAAGAGGCGGAGCGCAGGGAGGCGGAGGCCAAAGAGCAGGCCCAGTATGAGCGGTTCTGCGAGCGGGTGCGCGCCATGGAGGAGGAGGGGACGGTGTCCTACTGGTCCATCCTCTTTAACGCCGAGGACTTCTCCGACCTGCTGGACCGTCTGGCCGATGTGGACGCGGTGATGGACTACGACAACCAGGTCATGGAGGAGCTGACCGCGGCCCGGCAGGAGCTGGAGCGGCTTCAGGCGGAGCTGGAGAGCGCCCGCGCGGAGGAGCAGGCGGCCAAGGACCAGCAGGAGGCCAAGAAGGCGGAGCAGCAGGCCAAGGTGGCGGAGGCCCAGAAGCTGCTGGACCAGATCAATGCCGACGCGGCGGAGCTCAACCGCCAACTGGACGACGAGATGGAGGGCGCGGCGGAGATCCAGGCGGAGATCGCCCGGAAGCAGAAGCAACTGGAGGAGGAGCGCCGGCAAAACAATGTCACCATCGACTCGGAGACCAACTACCTGTGGCCGCTGCCCGGCTACTACCGGCTGACCTCCCTGTTCGGCTACCGCATTCACCCCATCACCGGCAAGGCCCACAGCCATACCGGCATCGACATCCCCGCCCCCGGCGGCACCCCCATTCAGGCCTGCAAGAGCGGACAGGTGGTCACCTCCGCCTACCACTACTCCTACGGCAATTACGTGGTCATCGACCACGGCAACGGCAACTCCACCCTCTACGCCCACATGAGCTCCCGGGCGGTGAGCGAGGGGCAGATGGTGTCCCAGGGCCAGACCATCGGCTATGTGGGCACCACCGGCAGCTCCACGGGCAACCACCTGCACCTGGAGGTGCGGGACAACTACACCCGTGTGGACCCGGAGAGCAAGTTCCCCAGCCTGAGCCTGACCCACCCCTGGTAACGTCCGGGCGCGGCTGCGCCGTTTTGCTGCAACAAGTTCGCCCGCCGCGCGCGGGCATGGCCCAGAGGCGGGCGGAGGCATCGGCCTCCGCCCGCGCTGGCTTTTCTGGAAAGGATCTGATCCCGTGCGAAAGAAACGTTTTTCCCTGGCCCAGCTTCTGCTGGCCATTGCACTCACCACCGTTGCCGTGCTGGGCTGCGGACTCCTGGCCGTCCGTGCCTGGATGGGGGAGGGCGGGCGTTCCCTGGTGGAGGGGCTACGGCTGGTCAACACCCTCTTTGTGGGGGAATATGACGAGACAGAGGTGGTGGACGCCGCCCTGGAGGGCATGGTGTCCGGCCTGGGCGACCGCTGGAGCTACTACCTGACGGCTGATGAGCTGGAGGCCCAGAACCAGCGCCGCACCAACCAGTATGTGGGGGTTGGGATTACCGTCAACTACACACGGGAGGAGGGACTCTATATCCTCGCGGTGGAGACCGGAGGCCCTGCCGAGGCGGCTGGGTTGGAAGCCGGGGAGGTCATTACCGCTGTGGACGGCGTCTCCCTGGCGGGAGAGGCACGCTATGAGGGCGCGAATCTTATCCAGGGGGAGGCGGGCACCACCGTCACCCTGGAGGTGCTGGGGGAGGACGGGGCGGCCCGCACCGTGGAGGTGGAGCGGGCCGAGCTGAAGAACGACCCGGTGGAGAGCCGGATGCTGGAGGGAAAGGTGGGCTATGTGCGCCTGCTCAACTTCTACGACCACAGCGCCCAGCGGCTGGAGGAGGCCGTCACCCAGCTCCGGGAGCAGGGGGCGGAGGCGCTGGTCTTTGACATGCGGAACAACGGCGGCGGCTACCTGAGCCAGCTCACCGACATGCTGGACTTCCTGCTGCCCGAGGGCCCCATCTTCATCAGCCGCGACCGGGCGGGCCATGAGGAGATCACCAACTCCGACGCGGACTGTGTGGAACTGCCCATGGCGGTGCTGGTCAACGCCGACACCTACTCCGCCGCCGAGTTTTTCGCCGCCGAGCTCCAGGAGCAGGGCGCGGCGGTGATCGTGGGGGAGCCCACCAGCGGCAAGGGCTACTCTCAGCAGACCTTCCCACTGCCCCACGGCGGCGCCGTGGCCATCTCCACCGGCGCCTACTTCACCGGAAGCGGCGCCTCCCTTATCGGCACGGGCCTGACCCTGGATGCGGAGGTATACAACACCGGCGCGGAGGATGCTCAACTGGCCGGCGCGCTGGAATTGCTGGAAATCCGGTAAAAAAGTCTTGACTGTAAACCCACTTGATACCCTACCGTGGAGACAAGGAGGCGAGCAGAATGACGATCGGTGAGCTGGAGGCCGCCCTGGACATGCCCAGGGCCAATATCCGCTTTTATGAGCAGGAGGGCTTCATTCACCCCAGGCGGGGGGCGAACAACTACCGGGACTACACGGAGGAGGACGCGGATACCCTGCGCAAAGTGAAGCTGCTGCGGCAGCTCGGACTGTCCCTGGAGGAGATCCGGCAGGCCCAGCGGGGAGAGCGCCCTCTGGCGGCCCTGCTGGGGGAGCAGGAGGCGGCCCTGGCGCGGCGGCGGGCAGAGCTGGACTGGGCGGGACAGGTGTGCCGCGCCATGCGGGAGGACGGGGTGGAGTTTGCCACCCTAGACGCCCACAGGTACCTCAGCCGGCTGGACCGCCCGGCGGATCAGCCCGGCTTTTTCGATCTGCGGGCCGACGCGGCCCCCACCGTCTCCCACCCCTGGCGGCGCTATTTCGCCCGCGGCCTGGACTACAGCCTTTGCAGCTTTCTATGGATGGTGGTGTGCCTGTTCCTGTTCCGCTGGTTTCCTGAGAACAACTGGGGAGTCCGGCTGCTGAATGCCTACGCCGCTTACGGCATCCTGCTGGCGGCGGAGCCCCTGCTCCTGTGCACCTGGGGGTATACGCCGGGCAAGTGGATATTTGGGCTGGCGGTCCGAAACCGGGACGGGGGAAAGCTCACCTGGGGCCGGGCCCTGTCCCGCACCTGGGGGGTGTTTGCCAGGGGCGAGGGGTACGGCATCCCTATCTACGTTCTCTGGCGCAATTACAAGTGCTGGCGTCGGTGCAGGGACGGAGAACCGGAGGACTGGGAGGAGGACACCTCCTATACCATGAAGGACGAGAGCGGCCTGCGCATCGGGGGCTTTGCCGCCGCCCGGGCCGCCCTGTTTGGCCTGAGCCTGCTCCTGGCACTTCAGGCGACCCTGATGCCCCTCCACCGGGGGCCTCTCACTCCGGAGGAATACGCCGCCAACGTCAACGACTGGTGCCGGAGGCTGGATGTGTGCTCCGGCGAGCGGATGAACGGGGCGGGTGAGTGGGAGGAGGATACCGCGCCGGGGCGCTCTGCGGTGTGCTGGCCGGGCGAAGGCGGTCCGACGCACCGGCTCACCGTCAATGGCGCGGGGGAGGTCACCGGGGTGCGCATCGAGGTGGAGCGCACCGGGGAGGAGGTGCTGTTCGGAAGCACCACCCAGCAGTCTCTGGCGGCTGCGGCCTTTGCCGCCGCCCAGCCGGGGTGGAACGGCGTGTCCTGGTGGAGCAGCGGCGTGCTTCAGGCCGTCGGAAGCCGGCCCTTTGACAGCTATACCCTCCAGGCCGGGGCGGTGACCGTTACCCAGATGGTCTCCTGGGAGGGCTACCAGGATGTGGGGGGCTGGCTGCTTGCCGAGGACGGCGTGCCGGAGGAGGAGTTGTACTGCCGGACGGAGTTCACCATGACCCTCCAGACATAGAAGATATAAAACCCCACCGGCGAAGCCGGTGGGGTTCAGTCTTTCGCAAAAGTCGTTAGATCCAACGTGAAAGGGAACCCGGATGGTTCATCTCCGCATCAGGAGCCGCAGCAAGCGGCGGTCGTGCTCTGAATCGCCCTGCGGAGCGCTTTGCCCCTCTGCCGCCCGGCGGACAGGCGGCGTGGGGAGGCTGGGCTCTCTCTGTCCGGCCAGCAGAAAGCCGCTGGTCAGGGCGGTGAGGGGAGCCACAGTCACCAGACCGAAGGAACCCACGATGGTGTGTATGATTTCTGAGGCGACATACTTGTAGTTGAGAATGTTATAAAGGGGAGTGCCCTGGGCCATAAAGACCATGAGCAGGGCCACGTAGCCGCCGGAGTAGGCCAGCAGGAGGGTGGTTGTCATAGTGCCCATGGCCGCCCGCCCCACATTCATACCGGAGCGTACCGCCTCCCAGCGGGAGATATCAGGGCGCTTTTTCACTACCTCGTTGACCGCAGATGTGATATCCACCGCCAGATCCATCACCGCGCCGGAGGAGCCGATGAAGATCGCCGCCATAAAGATCTGGGTCAGGTTGAGATCCTGATATCCGGAGTAGAGCAGACTCTCCGAGTAGGACATAACGGCCCCGTGGATCTGAAACAGGTCGGTAAACACAATGCCCAGCACACATGTGACCAGTATCCCCAGGAACGCACCCGACACGGCGGCGGCGCACCGCCGCTCGAAGCCGTAGACCAGGGCGATGATCAGCAGGGTGAGGGCCAGAGTAACCGCCAGGCCGACCAGGATGGGGTTCCAGCCCTTGAGGTAGAGGGGCACCAGAACCTTCCACAGCATCAGCACCGTCAGCACGAAGGAGACGATGGCCCGCAGGCCGGTACGCCCGGCGAAGAGGATCAGGAACACGGCGAAGACGGCGGCCAGCAGAGCCTCCTTGCCGATGCGGTAGTGGTCGGTCATGGTGACGGAGAGAATCTCGTCCCCCTGGCAGCTGACCACCACCATGGCCTTGTCACCGGGGGCGAACAGCTTGTCCTGCTCCAGGGAGCCGTTGAGCATGTTGATGCCGGTGGCGGTTCGTCCCTGAAACCGGCCGCCCAGCAGCTCCAGAGTGCAGCGCTGCTCACCGGAGCGGACGAGCCCGGTGTCCACGATGGTGGAGTCGTCCACCGCCAGCACCCGGGCCGCGCAGCGGTCGGCCTCCTGGTACTGGACGGCCCCTTCATACCCGGTGGGGAGGAGGAGCAGCAGGGCGGTCAGCGCCAGGCAGAGCACGACGGGGACATAATAGCGGCGCTGGGCGGGGTCACGTAGAAAACGCATAGATGGATAAGTCCTTTCTGCGCCGAGGCGGATGGGGTCGGGAGACCCCATCCGCCTCGGCTGTATGGAAGTGGGAAAGCAGGGGTTAGGCTATGCCGAGCATGCCGGCCAGCTTGTGATAGATCTGAGTATTGTCGTAGTAGCCGTTGAACTGCCCGGCGTTAACACCGTGGGCCAGCACGGCCACGGGCAGGCCGGTGTGGCTGTAAGAGGTGAAGGAGATGCCGGACTTGTTGTTGATGATGTGGGTGAGGGTGACGCTCAGAGGCTCGTAGGTGCCGTAGAGCACGTATTCCTCCTGCTCGTACTGGCTGGCAGCGGTGCCGTTGACGCTCTTTTCGTAGGCGGCGCGGAGCTGTTCCAGCTCGTAGTCGGTGAGCACCAGCTTATCGCCCTCCTCGCCCTGGGGCTTGAGGCCGAAGAGCGCCTCCACATCCTTCAGGACATCCTCAAAGGAGGTCTTGTCCTCCTTGTACCTGGACACGTAGTCGCTGTCGAACTTGGCGTAGGAGATCTTCTGGCTCTCCAGCAGATCCAGATAGGTGTCGTAGTCGGTGCCGGCAAAGCCGATGGTGAGGCCGCCGGTTTCGTGGTCGCTGGTGACCAGGATCAGGGTCTCATCGGCGTGCTCCTTGGCGAAGTCGATGGCCACCTGTACCGCATCGGCCAGGGCCTGCGTGTCGTGGATGGTGGAGGCGGCGTCGTTGGCGTGGCAGGCCCAGTCGATCTTGCCGCCCTCGCACATCATAAAGAAGCCGTCCTTGTCCTGGGAGAGCACCTCAATTCCCTTTTCCACGTAGTCGGCCAGGGCCCACATGTCGTCGGTGCGGTCGATCTCGTAGGCCATGGCGTCGCTGTCGGCCAGGTGCTCGTCGATGATTACCACCGGGCCGCCGGTGACCTGCTCGGCCTCAGCCTGGGTCTTGACCACATGATAGCCCGCCTTTTCCGCCAGGGCGTACAGATCGGCCTGATCTCCCTCGGCGCCGGTGGGCTTGAGCAGGCCGCCGCCGGCGAAGTACTCAAAGCCGGAGTCGATGAGCTCCAGGCCGATGTCGTAGTAGTCATTACGGCTGGCCTGGTGGGCATAGAAGGCGGCAGGGGTGGCATGGTTGAGGTTGACGGAGGTAATGACGCCCACCGAATAGCCCTTCTGGGCGTGGAGCTGTTCGGCAATGGTTTCGTAGGAAATGGTGCCGGTTTCGTCCACGTTGATGGAGCCGGAGTAGGTCTTGTAGCCGGTGGAGATGGAGGTGGCGGTGGAGGCGGAGTCGGGGGCAAAGGAGTTGGAGTCATAAGTCACGGCGGAGCCGGCGGCCTCAAAGTTCATGAAGTTGAGGTACTCGGGACCGTCCAGGATGGCTCCGCCGTTGTCGTCCAGGCTGGGCTGGGCCTGCCGATAGTCGGCGTCGTTCAGCGCACCCAGGAAATCGGATGTGGACTGGATCTGGGGATAGCTCATGCCGTCGCCAATGAAGAGAAACACGTATTTGGGGGCTTTGACGGTGGAGCCGGTGGTGGAGAGAGACTGAACCTCGGCGGCAGGCGTGGGGGTGGGATCGGGCGCGGCGGCCGTGGGATTGCCGCAGGCAGCCAGGGCCATGCCCAGCGTCAGGGCGGCCGTGGACAGGGCCAGGGGACGCTTCCAATTCATTCTGATTCCTCCAAAGTTATTTTGATGCGCTCGGTACGCTGCCATGATAGCGGATAGATTGGGGAGTGCGCTATCAGCGTGGTGTAAAACAAGCTAAACTCTTTGTAAGATATCGTAAAGGAAAGGTGAGGCGCGGGGGTTGACAAGCGGCGGAACCGGAGTGATAATCAGAGGGCGGAACGAAAAACACGGCCCGGTTGGTAGTCCGGGCGCGGTCCGGGGGAGCGTCCCGCCCCCGGGACCGTCAGTAACCTGCCTCCTTGGTTGTCCGCGCTCCGCGCAAGACCTATATTTAAGGAGGACAACTTCATATGGAATGCGGCTATGCGAGGCTGACGGTCTGGTTTGCCGACCCCTTCTGGGTGGGCGTGTATGAGCGGGAGGCGGAGGGGCGCCTGGAGGTGTGCCGCCATACCTTTGGCGCCGAGCCGAAGGACGGAGAGGTTTGGCAGTGGCTCCTGTCGGCGTGGCGGGGCCTGGACTTTAGTCCAGCGGTAGAGGCGCCCCGGCGTCCATCTGGCCGGGAGAATCCCAAGCGGGCCCGGCGGCAGGCGCGGAACCGTCCAGAGAAAACCGGCGCCGGCACGAAGGCCCAGCAGGCCCTCCAGCTCCAGCGGGAGGTGCGCAGGGCGGAACGGGCGCAGCGGCATCGCCAAAGGGACGCGGCGGAGGAGGAGCGCAGGTTCCGCCTC
>OIYW01001721.1_pt1 | contig 13233 bp, 10 predicted proteins | sample 1588351 | NCBI WGS metagenome assembly OIYW01 (sample SAMN03283268) | human gut metagenome | biome: human-associated habitat; material: feces | host: Homo sapiens | place: USA | collected 2013 | reverse complement strand
AACGGGGCTTCTGATAAATATTCTTTTTACTGTCTACTTTCTCTTGACAAGTGCAGAAGCAGAGGAGAGAATCATCCCTTTTTGTACTTGAGCGGTGGGAATGACCTGATAATTCTGCTGGGATACTGCAATCCGCAAAAACACCACCACCAAAAGGAACAAGTAGTGGCTTCCCCGTGTGCTCAAAGGAAACTGCCGCAACAATATGGCCCCTACAATATCCAAAACTAAAACCGATATCCACACTGGCTTTTTCCGAAGAAACCTCACCGTGCTGATGAACCAGGCTAGGCAAAAATCCAGTGCGAACCAGGTTAAGGACTGAATCTCTACCCAGGGAGCCAATGCCGCCTGCAGAATCATATTTGCAAACGTGACATAGAGCAGCACCAGCAGATAGGACCTTCCAAATGCCAGGAACGATTCCTTCGTCCGACTTAGCGAGAAAGAAGTTCTTTTTCGCAGCAAGGATATTACCCAATGAATGACAAGATATCCGTAGCCAAGTAGAAATGCCAGCATTACTGTCAACGGCAAGGTGGCCTGGCTATCAAAGTGCGCCAAATAGCACTCCGCTGGGAAAAGAAGAGCGAGAACCGCAAGCAGCTTTGAATCGCCTCCTGCCCAAGAATGGGTAAAAAACAGAATACAAGCGATTCCCATCATCAAGCTTACATTCAAGCAGAAGGCCCAAAACAGGTTAGGAGCTAAAAGGCCGTAATGAACGGCATCCAGCACTGCGGCGGCCAGAGCTCCCCATCCTAAAACCCTGTTTCGCACAACCCCTTTCCATATATCTAACACACTGGCGTAGATTCCTACTGCCCCCAAAAACGTCAACGATAGAATCCATATTAAGGTCATAAGGTATTCATGAAGTCAATCACGTAGTTTTCAAACTCGTGAAGGGTTTGTTTCTCGTCGTATCGGCAGCCGTCAAAAGAACAGACCCAGTGGGAATTGTCCTCTGCCAAGGAGATTGAAGCCACCTTACCAAAAGCAGAAACAGCTGCGGCTACAGCTTCTTTTTCATAAATGGATTTATTCAGTTTCAGAGTTCCCATGCGCTTCAAACCAATCTGTTAGGATTTCTCTTTCGTCATAGGTAAGCCCAGGCGCTGGGGTTTGTAAGGAGACCCCTGGCTGCTCAATCATGGTGGAAGCCATAGCCCGGGCAGCTAACAATTCCCGAATAGATTTCGTTTGCTCGTACACTTCATGGCGAACACACTGACAAAGCATCTCATTGACAAACTCGTTTTCTGAAATCTCAGAACATCCAGGTTTCACACTCAAGTTCACCAAATAATACTTGTCATTGGCATCTAGATGGATATACGCTCTGTCTGAGAAAAAACAAGCCGCCTTTAGCAACGCGATTTTTGGGTACATTTCCTTTGCAAAGGAGAGCATGGTAGCACCTACTTTCTCAAGAGACCATGTCCGAAGTTTATATAATACGGTATCATATTTTGAACAGCAAATCAATTACATAGGATACATTCATCCGCCAAAGTGCAGAAAAATTGAAAGTTAAGTTTTATTGACCTATAATCGTCTGTGCCTTTCTATTACCCAATGGGCATCCGCTTGCCAGGGCGCCATTTTCTAGAGACTAAACCATTCCCGTGTCATTCAACTTTCCCACCACAAACTTCGCGCGGTCTACGGGGTAGGGGGCTGTGTCGCGGCGGTGCTTCTGGATGGACACCACCTCCGCCGGGGTGGGGCCGTCCCTGCCGGGGACCAGCACCTGGTCGCCTACAGCCAGGGTCTCGTCGTTGGTGCGGTAGTAGTACACCCGCTGCCACCCGGGGAACCGCACCCCGCAGAAAGTGTACACGGTCTTGTCCGTGGCCGCCAGCGGGTCGGCGTATTGGGGCGGCTGGGGCGCCGGCCTGGGACGCCTCCACTGGATGCGCTGGGCCACCTCCTCCTTCCACTGGGGAAGCAGGCGCTGGGTGCGCTTGTCGGGCAGCCCCTCCAGGATGGGGAACACCGCCCGCTCCAGGGCCTCCCAGGGCTCCGGGTCCCTGTCCTCCGGCATACGGTAAAAGATGTTCTGCACCAGCTCCTCGTACCGCACGCCCCTGCCGTGGGGATTTTTCAAAGCGGACTGCAGCAAGGTGGCCGCCTGGTCCTCCCGCCCATGGGACAGAGCGTAGGCGATGTACCCGCCCGCGTCGGGAAACTCCGGGCTCGTCTCCAGCAGACCGCGGCGGAAGTCACTGTTTTGGCAAAGTTCCTCCAGGGCGATTTCCCGGAACTCTGGCGGGAACCGGAACGTCAGGTACAAGAGGCCGTTGAAGGGCATCCAGACCCCGTCCATGTACTGGGGGTAGGGCCCGAACTCCCGGATGATCCACGCCCAGACCCGCACCGCCAGGGCCGGGTCCTCCTCCGCCAAATCCAGGAACAGATCATCCGGGGAGGTGACAGGCCGCTCGTCCTCGTCGGGGACTTCGATGGGCAGCGGGAAGTTTTCCTTCACCGCCTGGGCGTATAAGAAGCCGTCGTGGAGGGTCAGGTACCGGGCGGCCACGCAGCCGCCCTCCACCAAAAACCGCCGCCGGTCGATTTCCCGCTGGCGGGTGCTGGCCGAGGGGACATAGCCTTTGCCGTTTTGCAAGTCTATCAGGTCGCAGGCGGCGTCGTAAACCCGCTGACTGGGGTAGTCCTCCCGGCGGACGCCCTGCTTCGCGAACCGCTCCTCCCGGCTTTCCACGGAGAACGTCAGGTAGGCCACGGGCCCCTCCGCCTCCTCCTGGGAATCGTCCCACACATCCTCGTCGTCTTCCAGGTCGTCCCAGATGGCGGCGTCCCCCTCGGAATCTTCCTCTAAAAAGTCCGGGGAGTGAAGTCCCAAATCTTGGTCAATGAGGGAATTGATGTCCTCCTCGTCTATCTCATCGGAGAGCCCGTCGTCTAAGCCATCCAGGCCGTCGTTTTCCGTCTCATCACAGGAGGCAGACTCCTCCCCCGGCAGGGCGTCCTCAAAGACTTTCATGGCCAGCAGCTCCTCGGTAAAGTCCATCTGGCCGTTGCCGTTCCTATCAAAGAAATTGGTGAATGGGAATTTTGCCATAGGGTGCCGCCTCCCTGCAAATACTCACCATAACTCTATCACACTTTGTGGGAAAGCACAAGAAATTGTCGGGCCGCCGGCTGCGGAAAAGCGACAAAGGGAAGAGTTGGAAGCCCGCGGGCTCTGGCTCTCCCTTTTCCCTGTCCTGCTCGGCGGGATTGCGGAGGCGGGGCGGGGGTGGTGTTCTTTTGGGCCCAAAGACAGGGGCGGGGCCTTTCTCAACACCAATTTCGGAAAAATGTGTTTTTTTCGTCCTGTTTTTTCAGAAAAATGTGTTTTGTTCCCGTTGTAAACCCTGGAAAAACGTGTTATACTGCTTTCATCCAGAGAAGAAGGTGGTGAAGTGGGTGAAACGAAACGCGTTTTCGCAGCTTGTAACATGGAAAAACGACCCGGAGCGAAAGCCGCTCATCATTCGCGGCGCCCGCCAGGTGGGAAAGACCTGGCTCATGAAAGAGTTCGGCCAGAGCTGCTATGAAAGCTATGTTTATTTTAACTTCGACGAGGAAGACGCGCTGAAATCCATCTTCGAGGCAAACAAAAACCCCCAGCGGATCATTGAGCTGCTTTCCCTGATTGCCGGGAAAAAAATACTGCCCGGGGAGACTCTTGTCATTTTCGATGAGGTGCAGGAATGCCCGGAGGCGCTGAACACCCTCAAATACTTCAAGGAGAAGGCCAACGAGTACCACGTTGTCGCGGCCGGAAGCCTGCTTGGCACCCTGCTGGCCCAGCCAAAGTCCTATCCCGTGGGCATGGTCAATCTGCTCGACCTGTACCCGCTGACCTTCGACGAGTTTCTGGCAGCCACTGAACCGGCCCTCTTCGCTTACTACGAGAGCATCCAGAAAAACCAGGCCATTGAGGAGATCTTCCACAACCGCCTGCTGGAAGCCTACAACAATTACCTGATTATCGGCGGGATGCCGGAATGTGTGGCTTCTTGGGTCAACCATAAGGACCCGGCGGCGGTTTCCCAAATCCAGCGGGAACTGGTGGAGATATACGAGAACGACTTCGGGAAGCACAACGGGAAGGTGAACAGCGGGCGCATCCTGATGGTGTTCCGCAGCATCGTCTCCCAGCTTGCCAAATCCAATGAAAAGTTTATCTACGGCGCTGTCCGGCAGGGCGGCCGGGCGCGGGACTTTGAAGAAGCCATCGAATGGCTTGTCTCGGCCGGTATGCTCAACCGCATCTACAATGTTTCCAAGATGGAGCATCCCCTTTCCGCCTTTGATAAGCTCGACCAATTCAAGCTGTTTCTCTTTGACACCGGGCTTCTCAAGCACATGGCAGGTATCGACAACAGCGCCATCCTGCTGAAAGCGGACTATCAGTTCAAAGGGCCGCTGACCGAGAACTTTGTCTTGCAGCAGCTTCGCGGGCAGTTTGAGGTAGAACCTCGCTATTACTCGGACAAAACCGGCGAAATCGACTTCGTGCTGCAAAACGGCACAGAGATCATCCCCGTCGAGGCAAAGGGCGGCGAAGATAAGTCCGCACCTTCCTTTAAGCGGTATATCGCCGACCGTCACCCTGAACACGCTATCCGCTTTTCCAAGCGCAGGTACCGCAAGGACGGCGCGATTACCAACATTCCGCTGTATCTTGCCGGTAAAACAAAAGAGCTGCTCTGACCCAAAGCCCCTCGCGCACCGCGGGGGCTTCTTTCTTAAGCCTATAGGCACGAAAAAGCCGGTAGTTTTTGAAGCGAAACTACCGGCTCTTATTCGTCTGTGTCATCCTCGAAAGAGTATTCGTTGAGCTCCTCAAAATCCAGGAACTCGGCCAGGGTCATGTTGAACGCCAACGCGATTTTGTGGAGGGTTTTTCGATTTTCAGTATCTGGTGATATGCGGAAAGAACCCCCTCCTTTGGCCACCGTATTTTGCAGTCATTGGTTTCAACCAAACTATAGTAGAGGCTTATGTGACGAAAAGGAGATAAAAAAAGAATACGTACCAACAAGCCAGCTTCTGCCTGCGGGTGACGGCCTTTTGAAGGCCTTGTTTGACGCCCCCCACACAGGCCGGAGCAGAATTGCTGAACATCCGCACGAACTTTCAAAAAGCCCGCCGCGAACCTTATTGAGAGCGGCATCTGGTCTCCCCTGGCCGCCGGATGCGAGCCCGCTGGATGACGCCCATCGATTCTGGAAAGGCTGCCTTCGGGGGCTCTTCGGGGAAGAACGCGGGCGGAAGAGACCGATTTTTTCGGCTCCGTTAACAAATTGGAATGAAATTCGGCCTAATATCTGCTATAATATGTGAAGATTCATTTTGAAAAGGCAGGAGAGGATTTTTTATGAGGAAGCGGCTTCTCAGTTGCGCATTGGCGGTGTGTCTGGTGCTGGGGCTGTTCGCCCCGCTGGAGGGCCTCACCCTTCGGGCAGAGGCGGTTACCGCCTCGAAGGTGCCCGCGCCATGGCTGGACGACTTTCTGGTGCCGGTCACCAAAGAGACCAAGGCGCCCTCTGGCTACACGGCCATCTGGGATGTGGACGACCTGCTGGCCGTCTCGGATAATCCCGACGACAACTACATCCTTATGGCGGACATCGACCTATATGACGTGGAGTGGACGCCCCTGTGCGAGGACGATAGCTTTACCGGCACCTTCGACGGAAACGGCTATGTCATCGAGAACCTGGAGGGCCCCAACGGCCTGTTCTGCAACGCCGAAGAGGCCACCATCAAGGACGTGGGCGTAAAGTACGCGGACATCAACGCGGAGTTCACTGACCAATCCTTTGGCACAATCGGCGGCATTGTGGCCGACGCCCAGAGGGGCACCAGCATTCAAAACTGCTTTTTTGATGGCAACATCGACAGCAACGCCCGCACCATCGGGGGCATATGCGGAAACTACGCCACCAGTGAACCATTGAAAAACTGCTGGATGGAGGGGGATATTGTCTCCACCAATCTCGGCAGCGCCTATAACGAACCGCGCGTGGGCGGCATCATTGGCGTTGGGGCGAACAACAAAGACGCCCTGATCACCGGCTGCATCCACAACGGCACCATTGACACCATGGGCTATGCTGTGGATTCCGGCGGTATAGCGGGTTTAGTGGGCGGCACCATCTCCTATTGCGAGAATTACGGAGAGCTCCTTCAGCGGGGCAACTCCGCCGACATGGGCGGGATTACCACCGGTCTGTGGGACATAACCGTGGAGTATTGTATGAACGCCGCCGATATCACGGAAGTGTACGAACGCACCCTCCATGGCCGCACCATGGCGGGCGGCCTCACGTGCTGGCAGGCCGACCTGCGCAACAGTTTCAACTGCGGCAACCTGTCTCTGGACGACGCCACCTATGTAGGGGGCTTGTCCGCCCAGGGCTGGGCGGAGAACTGCTACAACGTGGGCTCCGTAGAGGTAAAAAACTTCCAGTCGGGCTCTATTGGGTATGGGTATTGGGGCGCGGGGGCTCTCTTCGGTACGGCCGTGGGAGACTCGAAAAACCTGTATTACACCAACACGGAAGTCCCCGCCTATGATAAGGACGAGACCACCGGAGACCAGCTGGAAAACATAACCCGGCTGACCGATTCCCAGGCCCGCAGCCAGTCCAGCTATAAGGGCTTTGATTTCGATTCGGTGTGGGAAATGGGAGGCGGGAACTACCCCTACCCCGTGCTGCGAGACGCCCCCCAGAGCCAAGACCCCCATTGGGAAGACCAGCTGACGGTCTCTGTGCCCGAGGAGGTCCGCGTCCACTACGAGCGGCACGGCACCGACAGAGTGGGCCGCATTGACTTTACCACCCATGCCTATATCGAGGGGTTCCTTTCCTTTGTGCAGCTTCCCATCGAGGGCCCCGTCACCTACACCATCACCCTTGCCGGCGGCTTCAGCTTTTCACCCGGCTCCTACAAGCAGGAGCTGACCCTGGTGTGGGATGAGGGCACTGCCATTTGGCCCAAAGACACCCAGGTGCAAACCCCCATCTACATCCTAGACCAGAAGACGGGCACCATCCAGGTCTCCGCCTCGGCGGAGGGGTATACCACGGGCCAGTGCAAGCCCTACTGCCCCGCCATGCAGTTCTTAGAACCCGTGGAAGACACCTGGGCCCTGGTGAACAGCGTGAATTCCTTTGGCTATGGGCTGCTGTCGGACTATGAGATCCCCAAAGAGCGCTACCAAGAGGTGTGGGGTGACCGGGAAGGCGCGCTGAAATATGCCGCCGAGCACAGGAAGTGGGGCGGCAACTGCGGCGGCATGGCGTGGACGGCCGGCCTCATCGTCACCGGCGGTTTGGGGCTGCCCTATGGATGCACCGGCCTTGTAAACCACCAGGGCGACCATCTCAATTATGTGCTGGGGGATGGGTCCTACGTGGCCGTGGATAAAAATAGCTCCATCACCAAGTTCATCGAGCGATACCAGCTGTTCCAATCCGAATTGATGTACACGTTCCAAAAGTCTGGGGAAGAAGTGAAGAAAGAGATGTTGGCGGAGTATATCACCGAGAATTCGGATGGAACCTATTCCCACCGGACAAATGGAAAGTATATCGAATCCCTGTGCGAGCAGATTGAGAACAGCGCCCAGCCCCTTGTGGCCACCATCGCCTACAGTGGCGGTGCCCATACCGTGCTGCTGTATTCCAACGAATTGGAAGAGATGGAGGACGGCTGGTACCGCACCCCCATCTACAACCCCAACAACCCCTATCTGGATGAAGATCGGTATGAGGCGAATGACTGGAACTCTGCCTACGACACCCCCGACTGTTATCTGGAGCTGAACCCTGAAAAGAACCTGTTCCGGGTGTATGTGGCCGGCAACGCGGACACCAAGAAACGCGTGGCAGGGTCTTATGCTGACCGGGACGAGCTGATCCTGAATGGAAAAGAATTACCAGACCGAATCATACTCTTTAACACCATGGGACTGAAAATGACCGAGATAGACCCAGACAGGCTGATGGATATCAAGGTCAAGAAGGTTGACTCAAAGCCCAAAATCTATGTTCCCAATATCAGCGACATCCGCCTGGCCAGCGTCTCTGGCCAGGTGTTGCTGGAGATTGAGGACGGGGAGATTACCCAGCGGGCCCAGGGCGTTTCTGCCACTATAGAGCCTGATTCCGGCGGCATGACCATCACCCTGCCGGAAAGCGCCGGGCTGTCGGTTACCGCCTCTGGCCGCTACTCTGTGGACAACGGCGACCACATGACCATCATCGACGGCACGGCCCACACTGCCAAGCTGGATTTGGACGACTATCAGGTGTCCCTTACCGCCAGCCAGTCCGGCGAGGTAGAGGTGATACTGAGCAACCGGGGTGAGACCGACGCCGACCTGCAGGCGGTGAAGATTGCGGGCAGCCTGGACAGCGGCAAGACCGTCACCTTCCAGCTAAGCGATGACAACCAGCTGACCACCCAGAACAGCCAGAACCTGGAGGACGCCGAAGTGTCTGTGTTGGAGGAGGACTTCGTCCAGCAGCCGGCGGACCTTTCGCAGCCGGTGGACATCACCGCCGAGTTCGAGCCCCTGCCCTTCACCGACGTGGGCACCGGGGAATGGTTCTACCAGCACGTTCGTTATGTGTTTGAAAACCAGCTGATGAACGGCACCGGTGACACCACCTTTTCTCCCAACAGCACTCTAAACCGGGCCCAGGCCGCCCAGATCCTCTACAACCTAGAGGGGCAGCCCGGCTTCAGCGGGTTCTCTGACTTTGACGACGTGCCCTTTGTCCACTGGGGGTGGAACGCCATTGGCTGGGCCCACAAAAACGGCGTGGTGTCCGGCAAGGGAGACGGGAAGTTCGCCCCCGACGACCCGGTCAGCCGGGAGGAGTTCGCCCAGATGCTGTACAACTACGCCAAGTATAAGGGCTATGACCTGACGGCCCAGGGGGACCTCTCCCAGTTCCCCGACAAAAGGGCGGTCAGCTCGTGGGCCACAACGGCCATGAGCTGGGCCAATGGCAACGGGCTCATCAACGGCAGCGACGGCAAACTGCTGCCCGGAGGCACCACCACCCGGGCCCAGGCCGCCTCCATCCTGCGGAACTTCCATCAGAACTTTGTCTTATAAAAGCCAGAACGGAAATAGGAACCTTTAAGCGGAGAGGCGTCGCGCAAACGGCGTCTCTCTGGTCTTTATCTGGATGCGCTCCAGCGCTCCCATTGGTACTCTAGAGAAAAAAGCACAAAGGGAACACCCGAAGGTACTCCCTCCGCCAATAAATCAGAAAAACATTTTATCCCGTGGGCGGCGAGCCCCCACCCAGGCGGTTATCCCGGCAGAAATAATTTTTGCACCCCGGTTTTTCTTGTCCCGTGGGGCGCAGCTGTGCCGGGGATTCCACACAAAATACTTTCATTCCACGCAGATTCCACTTTTTTGCCTTCCTGGAACAATGGAAAAACCGGGATTTTGCGGCCTTCGGACACGAAAAAAGGCTTGAAACCTAAGGTTTCAAGCCTTCTCTGTTGGTGGAGATAAGCGGGATCGAACCGCTGACCTCTTGAATGCCATTCAAGCGCTCTCCCAGCTGAGCTATACCCCCATATTCACTTGTCGCGGCCCGGCGTTTTTGTCTCTCGCGCTTGGCGCTTGATTATAATACCACAGGCTTCTGTAAATTGCAACCCCTTTTTTCAATTTTTTAAAAACTTTTTTTGCCCGCCTTTCATCCCGCACAAGTTTCTGCCGGGAAAATACAATGGGAATGATGAGTCCCGTGGGAAAACCTCGCCAGGGTGATTAAACGCCCTGCGGCCAGGCAAAACTAAAAGACAAACAATGGAAATGGAGCGTGAAAACCGTGATCGTACACAGAGGGGAGATTTATTACGCGGATTTGAGTCCCGTGGTTGGCTCAGAGCAAGGCGGAGTCCGGCCCGTGCTCATTGTACAAAACGACGTGGGCAACAAATTCAGCCCCACGGTAATCGCCGCGGCCATCACCAGCCAAAAATCCAAGGCCGACCTGCCCACCCACATCTCTGTGGACGCCCAGGGCAGCGGCCTGCTGAAGGACTCTATTGTGCTGCTGGAGCAGGTGCGCACTTTGGATAAACACCGGCTTCGGGAGAAAATGGGACGCCTGGACCCTGACTCTATGAACCGGGTGGACCAAGCCCTCTCCATCAGTTTTGGCCTGCGCCCTACATAAGGGCGCAGGCAGGCGCCGTCAAGGGATGCCCTGGCGGCGCCATCATTTTTTATACCCCTCTTCCCTCCACAGGCACAAAGCAAGCCGCTCCAGCGCGGCGGCCTGGTTGGGAACCCCTCCCTCTTGGACGGCGTCCAAAAGACGGCGGAGCAGGCTGCCCATCTCCGGCCCTGGGGGGATGCCCAGGGCTTTCAAATCCTCCCCAGAAAGGGCAAGGTCCCCCAGGGTGAGGCAGTCGCCCCGCTCCAGGATGGCCCGGGCCCGGGCGCGGCTGCCCTCCAAATCCGGCAGGCGGCGCTGGAATACCCCGGGGGCCTTGGCGGACAAGTCCGCCTCTTGGAGTTGGAACAAAGTGAAAACAAACGCCTCTCCATGCTGGCCCAGTAAGCGCTTTAACGCCTTCTCCCCCATGGGCATGGGATCCTCGTGATGATCGACCAAGCTGGCGATCCACTCTGCCTCCCGTTTAGAAAACCGCAGCCGTGTGAGCACCCGCCGGGCGACGCGGCCGCTTTCCGGGGGATGGCCGTAAAAGTGGGCCACCCCATCCGGGGAAAAGGTCTTTCGGGCAGGCTTGCCCGTGTCGTGGAGGAGTGCGGCCCAGCGGAGCGCCGCACCAGCCGGAGCGTGCTCCAAGGCGTGGAGGGTGTGCTCCCACACGTCGAAGCAGTGGTAGGGGGTCTCCTGGGCGCAGCCCTTCATGGGGGCCAGCTCCGGCAGAAGGGTGAAGAGGATTCCGGCGTACTCCCGCAAAACCGGGGCGGCGTTTTCCCCGCAGAGGAGCTTTGTCAGCTCCTCCCGCACCCGTTCGTGAGAGAGGGTTTGGAGCCGGCCTTTTTCCTCCCACAGGGCGGCACCGGTGGCCTCCTCAATGGAAAAGCCCAACTGAGAGGCAAACCGCAGGCCCCGCAGGATGCGCAGGGCATCCTCTTGGAAACGGCGGGCCGGGTCCCCCACGCAGCGGAGCAGGCCCTGCTCCAGGTCTTCCCGGCCGTGGAACAGGTCCACCAGACCCCGGTCCGGGTGGTATGCCATCGCGTTGACTGTGAAGTCCCGGCGGGAGAGGTCATCCTCCAGGCGGCGGGAAAAGGTGACGGAATCCGGATGGCGGGCATCTGTGTACTCCCCATCACTGCGGAAGGTGGTGATCTCAATGGGATGGCCCTCTGGGGGCACCAGGGCAATGGTGCCGTGGGCTGCCCCCACTTCCACCAGGCGCTCCCCAGCAAAGACAGCACGGGTCTCCTCTGGCCGGGCGCTGGTGGCCACGTCCCAGTCGAAGGGGCGCTTTCCCAGAAGGGTGTCCCGAACGCAGCCCCCCACACACCAGGCATCAAAGCCGGCGGCCGCTAACCGGGCCAAGACCTCCCCCACAGGGGCAGGCAGCTGAAAGATCGCAGGGGTCATCATGGGGGCACTCCTTTCCGGTTTCTTTACGTTTCTTAATTGTAGTATACCACAAAACCCCGCCGGGGAAAAGCGGGGGACCGCCCAATGCACAGCCATTGACAGGGCCTGGAAAACATGGTAAGATGAGACGCTGAAACAACGGGAAAAACCCGGAAAGATGAGGAGAGACGCACATGGCGCTGCTGCAGCAGTGGGAGAAATTTGCCCAGGAAAAGCAAAATGCCCCGGACGGGGGCCGGAGCTTCTGGAAGGGCTATTTCGAGACGGAAAAGTCCATCTATGAGAGAATCCTGGCCAGCAAGCCCCGGAAGAACACCGTAAAGGGCTACGCGGAAAAGTACGGCGTGGACCTGATGACAATGGTGGCCTTCCTGGATGGCATCAACGACAGCCTGAAGGAGAAAAACCCTTTGGAGGCCCTGGAGGAGGACACAGAGGTCAACCTGAACTACGACAAGGAGCTGCTCTACAAGAACATGGTGGAAGCCAAAGCCCAGTGGCTGTACACCCTGCCCCAGTGGGAGGATCTCATCCCGGAGGAGCGCCGCAAGGAACTGTACAAGGAGCAGAAGCTCTCTAAAACCGTGGTAAAGGGGCCCAAGGTGGGCCGCAACGACCCCTGCCCCTGTGGCAGCGGAAAAAAATATAAAAAGTGCTGCGGCCGGGATTTATAAGCCAAAGCCTATATGGAACGCCTCTCCCCTGCCACAGCGGCGCGGAAGAGGCGTTCTCTTATTGATTAAACCTGGCAAAAAGCGCAAAGACTACCTTCGGAAGAAACAAACGGAGGTGGTCTTTTTATGCAGGGGAAAGTGGAGATCTGCGGGATAAACACCGCGCGGCTGAAGGTTCTGAAAAGCGAGGAGACACGGGAGCTGCTCGTCAAAAGCCGCAACGGGGACAGCGCTGCCCGAGAGGCCCTGATCTACGGGAACCTGCGGCTGGTGCTCTCCGTCATCCAGCGGTTCGGAAACCGGGGGGAGAACCCGGACGACCTGTTCCAAGTGGGATGCATTGGGCTTATCAAGGCTATCGACCACTTTGACGTGGAGCAGGGGGTACAATTCTCCACCTATGGAGTTCCCATGATCATTGGGGAGGTGCGGCGGTTTCTGCGGGACAACAACTCCGTGCGGGTAAGCCGTTCCCTGCGGGACACGGCTTACAAAGCCATCCAGTGCAAGGAGCGGCTGACCGCCGAAAAAAACCGGGAACCCTCCATCGAGGAGATTGCCCAGGCGCTCTCCATGCGGCGGGAGGACGTAGTGCTGGCCCTAGAGGCCATTGTAGAACCCGTTTCCCTCTACGAGCCGGTATTCGACCATGGAGGCGACGCCATCTACCTGATGGACCAGGTGGGCGACCACTCCGGCGATGGGGACTGGCTGGAGGAGATCGCCGTCAAACAGGCCATCCAAAACCTGAGCCAACGGGAGAAGCGCATCCTCTCCCTGCGGTTTTTAGAGGGCAAGACCCAAATGGAGGTGGCAGGGGTGATTGGCATTTCCCAAGCCCAGGTCTCCCGGCTGGAAAAAGGCGCCCTGAACAAAATCAAAAAAGAGCTCCGCTGACAGAAGCGAGGCTCCCGCCC
>OIYW01001712.1_pt1 | contig 13281 bp, 11 predicted proteins | sample 1588351 | NCBI WGS metagenome assembly OIYW01 (sample SAMN03283268) | human gut metagenome | biome: human-associated habitat; material: feces | host: Homo sapiens | place: USA | collected 2013 | reverse complement strand
AACTGTTAGAATTACAGGACCAACAAGGGTGTTGCACTTCTAAATAGACATCGGGTATTGTTGACAATTCTGGCTATTTGCCAAAATCATCTACTTCGGATCTCAAGGCGAATAGCGCATTGCAGCAGAGTATGTTTGATGCCTATGCCGACGTGCTGATGAGCGGTCATACTAGCGATTTCATTAATAATGCTACTGCGGGAATGCAGTCAAGTGGGCTAATCCCTAACTTCCAGTTACTGCTGGATAACAGCATCACGCCTCAGGAATTCACAAAGAATGTGCAGGCGCAATATGACAAAGAAGCGAAGCAGTAGAAACAGCTTCAACTATATGCCGGTTTCGCTAGCGACGCTTGAATTGAGGAGAGTTAACCTATGATGATGGCAGGCCCGTACGCGGGAACTTTATCGGATTTGCCGACTGTCCGCGACGAAGTAACATGTTCGATTAATGCGGAGAACCCAACGGGAGCCAAGGGTTTTGGTTGCCGTGAAACTGGTCCGTTGGGGCCGTCGCGCAAGGGAAAACCGTGTTTGAATGACATTGCTCCCGGGCAGTCTGTGACATTGGCAGATATTGAAGGCCCCGGTTGTATTCGGCACATGTGGTTTACCGTTACGGATCGCACCAGTGACGCTGATCGATACGTTCTGCGCGATGCGGTGCTTGCCATCTATTGGGATGATGAAAAGCGACCTTCTGTGGAATGTCCCCTAGGAGACTTCTTCTGTTGCGGCTTTGGACAAAGTTGCGATGTGTTCTCAGAGCCTATTGTGGTGGCACCTACACGAGGTATGAATTGTTATTTCACGATGCCGTTTCGTAAACGGGCACGTATCGTAGTGCGCAATGACCACGCTCATGCTATTCCGGCTTTGTTTTATCAGATTGATTATGCATTGGGTAATGCGTATTCCTCCCGTGAAATGGCTTATTTCCATGCGCAATGGCGCAGACAGCCAATCACTACTTTAGGCGAGGACTATGTAATCCTCGATGGAGTCAGCGGACGGGGCCATTACGTCGGCACATATCTTGCTATTTCTACGTTGCAACGATATTGGTGGGGTGAGGGAGAGATTAAGTTTTTCCTAGATGGCGATAACGATTATCCCACAGTGTGTAGTACCGGCACCGAAGATTATTTTGGCGGTGCATGGAGCTTCGCTGAGCAGCGAGATGGTCATACGCGCGAGCGTACTTTTTGTGCCCCATATGTAGGATATCCATTTTATTCTGTGCGCGATGGGGCTATAGCAAACCAATATCATGACGATTATTGTCCACCTATGCGTGGCTTGTACCGATGGCATATTCCTGATCCCATCAGGTTTGATAGTGAGCTTAGAGTCACGCTTCAACAAATTGGTTCAGGATATGAAGGTGCATTTGAGCGTCAGGATGATGTGTCTAGCGTGGCGTACTGGTATCAAATTGAGCCACATTCAATTTTTCCCGAGCTGCCCGAGCCTTCGAAACGTCATCCTAGGTGAATGAATAAGCGCTTAGGTATTTAAGGGACCGATGTCGCAATTTCGCGAGAAGGAAGTGCTTGCCTATGGGGAACGTCAAGCCTTCCTCATTTCTTCGGGAATCGGCCATTTGTTTGCGTGTTGCGGATTTGACGAACCGGTTCGACATCTGTTATCCTCATGCATAAGCGCTTAGCAAATACGCTAAGCCGAGATAGCCAAGGAAGACATAGCCGGGATCGCCCGGAAGGAAGAAAGGAATGATCAATGAGGATCGAACGAACCGCCAAAACCGTTATTGCCGGTCTGATGTCTGTGGCATGCCTGGCATCCGTCGCCGCTTGCGGCCCGGGCTCGTCCAGCAACAAAGCCAACACCGAAACCGAAGCGGTGAGCACTGATCTTGGCGATACCAAGTATGAGCTCAAGCTGTGGGACGGCGCTGGCCTGAAGACCTTTGATGACCAGCTGATCGAAGCCTTCCAGAAGAAGTACCCGAACATCACCATCAAGGCCACCTACGATCCGGACAACACCTCCCAGCAGAATGGCCCGCGCATCATCTCCGCCGCCGACACCCCGGACATTGCCCGTATCACCGACATCAACTCCGCTGTGCGTGGCAACCATGTCGTCAATCTTGACGCTTACGCCGATGCTTACGGTTGGAAGCTGCCGGATTCCCAGACTCAGGTCTACCGCGTGGGCTCCGACGGTAAGATCGGTTCCGGCAGCCTCTACGCAGTGCCGGACGGTGTCTCGATGACCGGCCTGTACTGGAACAAGAAAGTCGCCAAGGAACTCGGCATCACCGAGGCTCCGGCCACTGTCGAAGAGCTCGAGGCCGATATGAAGAAGGCCTCCGACGCTGGCAAGCTCGCCATGATGATGCCGGCCAAGGAAGGCGGCACTTCCTACATCTACCAGGCATTGCTCACCAACTATGAGGGTCGCGATACCGTGCAGGATTGGATTATCCAGAAGGATGGCGCCACCTTCAACACCGACGGTGCCGTGAAGGCTGCACAGAAGATCAAGGACTGGCAGGATGCCGGTTACTTCTCCTCCGACGCGCTCGCCCTTGACGGTTCCACTGCACTGAGCCGCTTCTGCAACGGCGAAGCCCTGTTCTTCCCCTCCGGCAGCTGGTACTCCGCCTCCATCAACGATGCACTTGGCGATGACGCCGGCTGGATCGCTTTCCCCGGCGAAAAGGCCGATTCCGGTTCTGCCGCAGCCAACGCCGTGACCGCTTTCGGTATCCCGGCCAACGCCAAGAACAAGAACGCTGCAGCCGCCTTCCTCGACTTCCTCCAGTCCGACGAAGCCCGCCAGATCGCAGTTGACAACGGCTACCCGCCGGTCGGCGAAGGCGAGACTCCGAGCACCGATAACCAGCTTCTCGGCCAGGTCCTTACCGCCTACGAAGGTCTGGTGAAGACCGGTAACACCACCGACTACATCAACAACGCCACCGCAGGTATGCAGGCCAGCGCCATTATCCCCGGCTTCCAGTCCCTGATTGACGGCACGATGACCCCCCAAGGCATTCGTCGAATCCATTCAGGCTCAGTACGAGAAGGAGGTCAAGTAACCCTTGCACTTACCGGGCGGAGTGTTCTTCCCTTTTTCCCGCTCCGCCTGGTTCCTTCCCATCGCGCGCACGACGTTGTGTGCGATGTTCGATTCCCAGTTCACACCAAACCAGCAAAGCGTGGTGACAATCATGGATTCCCATAAGGCAGCCAAGGCGGTCAAGCCCAAGCGCAATATGTCCCTCGGTCTGGTCAGCCTGCTTTTCCTCGCTCCGGCGCTTGTGTTCTACATCGCCTTCGAGTTGTGGCCGATCATTCAGACCATCTGGTACTCGTTCTACGAGTGGAACGGTATCGATGCTAGCACCTTCATCGGTGTCGAAAACTACATCACCGTGTTCACCGACCCCGATCTGTACGGATCGATTCTGCACTCCTTCTACCTGATCATCTTCTTCTCCATCATCCCGATTGTGCTCGGCCTGATCATTGCCGTGCTCATCAAAGACATGAAGTCCAAGGTCGGTCGTTCCTTCGCACAGGTTTGCCTGTTCCTGCCGCGCGTTATCCCCGGCGCTGCAGCCGGTGTGGCCTGGACCTGGATGCTGGCCGACAAGGGCACCGCCAATCAGCTGCTGCGCGCAGTAGGCCTCGGCGACTTCGCCCACGTGTGGCTCGGCGACCAATCCACTTCCCTGAACGCGGTAGGCGTGATTGGTTTCTGGCTGCAGCTCGGCTTCTGTGTGGTGCTCTTGCTCTCGGGCATCGGCGGCATCGACCAGTCCCTGTACGAGGCAGCAAGTCTTGACGGTGCCGGCTGGTGGCGTCAGCTCTTCTCCATCACGTTGCCCGGTCTGCGCGGCCAAATCGGCGTATGCCTGACCATGACCATCATCTCCGCGCTCGCCAGCTTCGACGTGGTGTACATGTCCACTCAGGGCGGCCCCGGCACCTCCACCATGGTGCCCGGCGTGCAGGTCTACCGCTTGGCCTTCACCCAGCAGAGCGTTGGCTTGGCCTCCGCGCTCGCCGTCACCCTGATGATTCTCGTGCTGCTGGTCGTCGGACCTCTGCAGCGTCTGGTCAACGGAAAGGAGCAGTGACCATGCAGCAATCCAAAGCCGTTCGCATCACCGGCACGGCGATGCTCGCTCTGACCGTCCTCTTCTGCGTACTGCCGTTCCTGAGCATGCTCTCCGCGGCATTGCAGCCGCAAGGTTCCATGCCCGAAGGTATCCAGTTCACTGCCCACCCGCACTGGGAGAACTTCATCGACGCCTGGAACATGGCAAACATCACCCCGCTGCTGCTCAACAGCTGCATTCTGGTGATCGTGGTCGTGCCCTGCGTGGTGATCTTCTGCTCGCTCGGCGGTTATGCCTTCGCTCAGCTCAAGGTGCCGTGCAAGGGCCTGATCTACGTGCTGTTCCTCGTCGGTCTGACCATTCCGTTCGAAACCTTGGTCACTCCGCTGTACTACGAGATCAGTGGCATGGGCTTGCTGAATACCCGTCTTGCCCTGATCCTGCCGCTCATCGGCCTGAATATTCCGTTCGGTATTGTGTGGATGCGCTCCTGCTTCGAGCAGATGCCGCGTGATCTGATCGAAGCCGCATCCATCGATGGTGCAGGCCATCTGCGCACGTTCCGTTCCATTCAGCTGCCGTTGGCACTGCCAGCCATCTCCTCGCTCGGTATTCTGACCTTCCTGGCCACCTGGAACCAGTTCCTGTTGGCTGTGGTGTTGGAGAACGACCCGAACAAGCGCACGATGGCAGGTGCCCTACAGTCGTTCGTTGGCCAGTATCAGACCGACGTGGTGCTGCTCAACGCGGGCGCACTGCTCATCATGGCACCGACGATGATCCTGTTCATCTTCCTCCAGCGCTACTTCATCCGCGCCATGCTTGCCGGCTCGGTTAAGGGCTGATCCGAAGGCAAGAGGATGTAGGGTATGGCCGCCGGAACAGTGTTTCGTGCGGCCATACTGGTAAAACCATACGTACCGAGCAATCGGACAGGGGAACGATATGACTTTCACCAACAATGACTGGTGGCGCGACGCCGTCATCTACCAGATTTACCCCCGCTCATTCAGCGATGCCAATGGAGACGGCAACGGTGATCTCCAAGGCGTGATCGATCGTCTCGACTATCTGCAGGCGCTCGGGGTGGACGCGCTCTGGCTTTCTCCATTCTATCCATCGCCGCTGGCGGATGGAGGTTATGATGTTGCCGACTATTGCGATGTGGATCCCCGCCTTGGCACACTCGATCAGTTCGACGAATTAGTGGCCAAAGCGCACGAACGCGGTATCGGCATCATCGTGGACATCGTGCCGAACCACACGTCCGATCAGCACCGTTGGTTCCAAGAGGCCCTGGCTCAAGGTCCGGAATCGGAAGCGGCACAACGGTATGTGTTCCGGCAGGGCAAGGGGGAGCACGGCGAATTGCCGCCTACCAACTGGCTGAGTAACTTCGGCGGTTCCGCATGGGAGTCGTGTGGAGACGGCTGGTACTACCTGCATCTGTTCGCCAAGGAGCAGCCGGACCTCAATTGGGACAATCCCGAGGTGCGGCATGAGTTCCTGCGTGTACTCACATTCTGGTGCGATCGCGGTGTGGACGGTTTCCGCATCGATGTCTCGCACGGTCTGGCCAAAGACCTGCGTGAGCCGCTGCGCGACCGTATCGACCCGACACTGATGTCTCCACAGGCTACCGATGGCTCCGATCCGCTCTGGGACCGCGACGCCGTGCATGATATCTACCGTGAATGGCGCGACCTGTTCAATCAGTACACGCCAGCCAAGTATGCGGTCGGCGAATCGTGGTCGCCATTCACCACCCGTATTTTCCAATACGCCAAGCCTGATGAACTTGGTGCCGTATTCGACTTCTCCATGTCAAAGGCCGCCTGGAATCGCGAAGAATACCGCACCACGATTGAGCGCACGCATCGCTATGCTCTCGCTGCCGAAACCGCCCCCACCTGGGTGCTCGGCAACCACGATGTGCCACGTATCGCCTCGCGTCTCGGACTGCCGAGCGGTGCAAACATCGAGCAGTGGGTGACGTCCAACGGCACGAATCCGCCGATTGCCCCCGCGCTCGCCGCTCGTCGTGCCCGTGCAGCAGCGCTGGTGATGCTCGGCCTGCCGGGTACCGCCTTTGTGTATCAGGGTGAAGAGCTTGGTTTGCCGGAGGACTTTGATTTGACCGAAGATGAAATTCAGGATCCCAATTGGGAACGTTCCGGTCATTATTTCAAGGGGCGCGACGGTTGCCGCGTACCGCTGCCGTGGCAGTCAGACGGCCCGGCGTTCGGCTTCAATGCCACCGGTGCTTCGTGGCTGCCCCAGCCGGCATGGTTTGCGCAGTATGCCACTAATCGTCAGATTGGTGACGGGGCTTCCGTCCTGCACCTGTATTGTGCTGCTGTCGCATTGCGCAAACAGTGGGTGGCCAACGGCACGGACTTCCAGTTCTCGTGGCTTACCAACGAAGAGTGTCCGGCGCCGCTGCTTGGTTGGCGCTTGCCGTCCGGCATGGTTGTGATGGCGAACTTCTCTGACAGTCAACCAGTCGCCTTGCCGCAGCCGATGACCGTGCTACTTGTGTCTGACGCGACTGTGCAGGCGAACACTCAGGTCGAGAGCGTTCCTCCAGCTGCTACCGTCTGGGCCTTGCCAGCATAATCTCATTGAAGAACACCAAGGAGTTACGCCAATGATTGCCGAAACCTGTCCAATAACCGTTCGCACGGTAACGGCCCATCTTGATACCGGTCGTGCCGTCTATGGCGAACAGGCTTCGGCAATCTGTGAACTGCCGGTAGAAGCCGTCACAATCGTTCCCGAATCATGCGAAGACGAGTGCACGTCCAGTGCGGGTATCCAGGGTGATGCTCAGGTGCGACTCTGGCGTATCGATGTGAACGCGCATGCACCCCAGCCCAAGGACCGCGCCGCTGCCTTTCAGGAACAACAAGCGTTTGAGCCCCACCATGCGATTGACGTGTCGCTCACCATGGCCGGCGTCGACAGCGGCAACGATGACACCATGCTGGCGCTATACCAGCACAAGGAGTGGTGGATGCGCCCGACCTGGGTGCGTACACCATCTGAACTGCCTGAACGCACGCAGTTATTGTTACGCCGCAACAACGATGCCGAAGATGCCGAGTGGCTAGTGTTGGTCGCTATCTGCGGCACGGATATTCGGGCTGATTTCAGTGGGCAGCCCGCAACAGAATCTGATGACACGGCTTTGCGGCTCGTGCTGTCTTCCAACCGGGTTGGTCGCACGACTCTATGTGACACTGCCGCATATATCGCTTGCGCATCCGACCCGTATATGGCCATTCGAGCTGCCACACAAACGGCAGCACGCCAGCTGGGTATTCGCACCCGTAAGGAGCGTCCATTCCCGGATGCGCTCACCGGGTTGGGATGGTGTACTTGGGATTCATTGGGGCGAGATGTCAACGAGCAGGCTATCGTCAACAAGATGGAGGAGTTCCAAGCCAAGCATGTGCCCATTTCCTGGGTGCTTATCGATGACGGTTGGTCCAACACGGATCGCACAAAGGAAACCCTGATCGACTTTGGCGCGGATCGCCAACGTTTCCCCCACGGGCTTGCCCACACCATTGCGCTGCTCAAAACGCACTATGGCGTGCGCAGCGTAGGCGTGTGGCAGGCGTTCCAAGGCTATTGGAATGGTTTGGACGAATCGGGTGTAGCCGCGGCCAGCTGCCCGACCGCAATAACCACCACGGCGAATGGTTGCCTGATTCCTGGAAGTCGTGCTGAACAACCCGCACAGTTCTGGGATGCCTGGGACGGCGAACTCGCCGAAGCCGGCGTCGATTTCGTCAAAGTGGATTCGCAAAGTTCCACGTCAGTAATGGTTCGTGGCACCGAAAGTTACGGTGAAGCCACCTGGGGACGCCATCAGGCGCTTGATGAAGTGACCTCACGACGATTCGGCGGCGCATTGATTAACTGCATGGGCATGGCACCGGAGGATTATTGGCATCGTCCTTCATCGCCAATCACCCGTAGTAGCGACGACTATCTACCGCACAATCCTGATTCGCTGGGCGAACACCTTATCCAGAACGCATACTGTGCACTGCTGATGGGGGAGCTGTACCACTGTGATTGGGACATGTTCTGGACGGAGCATCCCCATGCGCGAGTCCATGCCGTGCTCCGATTGCTTAGCGGCGGACCAGTGTATTGTTCCGATGCCTGCGGTCACACTGATGCGGCTGTCTTGCGTGATTTACTTGCCGAAGATGGTACATTACCGCGTCCTGATGAGCCGGCCCGACCAGTCATTGCGTCACTGCTCAATGACCCCGAACATACGGACTATGCGCTCGGTGTCACAGCAAGATTCGGCGCAGAACAGGTCATCGCTTTCGTCGGATTGCGCCGGCAGCCACAAATCGGCATTATTACGGCTAGCGGTCGCTCTTGCCGCATCATCGATGACCATGGTGCGACGATTGATATGAATCCGGGAGAAACCCATACTTGCGAGATCGAGTACGGCCGACTGCGTGTTTTCCGGGTGCAATCATGAAAGCGCATATGCCGATTGAAATTTATTTTCCGGCACACCAACGCAGTTCTCCAATGGGAATGTAATTCGCCAATTTTTAGACTGTGAGCAACGAGCAATATAGATATCAATAAGGAGCCAATGATGACTACTTTCAACCGCGCAATAATCCCCGACGCCATCCGCACCAACGGCGCCACCCCCAATCCGTGGTGGTCCAACGCGGTGGTCTATCAGATTTACCCGCGCTCTTTCCAAGACACGAACGGCGATGGATTCGGCGATCTTAAGGGCATCACGTCGCGTCTTGATTACTTAGCTGATCTTGGCGTGGATGTGCTGTGGCTATCCCCGGTCTATAAGTCTCCGCAAGACGACAACGGCTATGACATTTCCGACTATCAGGACATTGATCCTCTGTTCGGCACGCTCGACGATATGGACGAGCTGCTGGCCGAGGCCCACAAGCGTGGGCTCAAGATCGTGATGGATCTTGTTGTCAATCACACTTCCGATGAACACGCCTGGTTTGAAGCATCCAAGAACAAAGACGACGAACACGCCGACTGGTATTGGTGGCGTCCGGCTCGTCCCGGCACCACGCCCGGCGAGCCCGGCGCCGAGCCCAATCAGTGGGGCTCCTACTTTGGCGGCTCCGCATGGGAATACTGCCCCGAGCGTGGCGAATACTTCCTGCATCAGTTCTCGAAGAAGCAGCCGGACCTCAACTGGGAGAACCCTGCCGTGCGCCGCGCTGTGTACGACATGATGAACTGGTGGCTTGACCGAGGCGTCGACGGCTTCCGCATGGACGTCATCACCCTGATCTCCAAGCGCACCGATTCGAACGGCAAGCTGCCGGGCGAGTACGGCTCGGAGCTTGAGGATCTTCCTGTGGGCGAGGAGGGCTATTCCAACCCGAATCCGTTCTGTGCGGACGGCCCCCGTCAGGATGAATTCCTGGCTGAAATGCGACGTGAGGTATTCGAGGGGCGTGAAGGCTTCCTGACTGTGGGCGAGGCGCCAGGCGTCACGGCTCAGCGTAACGAGCACATCACTGATCCGGGCAACGGTGAATTGGACATGCTCTTCCTGTTCGAGCATGTTGATTTTGATTGCGAAGGTATCAAGTGGAAGCCGCTGCCGCTTGACCTGCCGAAATTCAAGAGCATTATGGCCGGTTACCAGACTGCCGTGCAGAACGCAGGATGGGCCAGCTTGTTCACCGGCAATCATGATCAGCCGCGCGTGGTCTCCCGCTGGGGCGACGACTCCGCGGAGGAATCCCGCGTCCGTTCGGCCAAGGCACTTGGCCTGATGCTGCACATGCACCGCGGCACCCCGTACATCTATCAGGGTGAGGAACTGGGCATGACCGACGCCCACTTCACGCGTCTCGACCAGTACCGTGACCTTGAATCCTTGAATGCCTACCGGCAGAGGGTCGAGGAGGCCAAGGTGCAGTCGTCTGAGTCAATGATGGCCGGTCTGGCCGCGCGCAGCCGTGACAACGCGCGTACTCCGATGCAATGGGACGGTTCCGGCTACGCCGGTTTCACCGCTCCGGACGCCGCCACTGAGCCATGGATTTCCGTGAATCCGAATCATGCCGAGATCAACGCCGCCGGTGAATTCGATGATCCGGATTCGGTGTACTCCTTCTACAAGCAACTCGTTGCGCTGCGTCACAACAGCCCGGTCGTGGCCGCCGGCGACTGGCGACTGATTGACGCCGCTGATCCGCACGTCTATGCCTTTACCCGTGAGCTCGACGCTGAGAAGTTGTTGGTCGTAGTCAATATGTCCAGTCGAACCGTTGACCTGCCACGTGAGGCTGCCGAACTAACCGCCGTCGGAATCGCCGAGCCGAATGTGGTGATCAGCACGTATGACGCTCCGCACACCGTGGCCTCCCTTGCCAACCGCGAGCTCGACCCGTGGGAGGCAGCCGTCATCCAGTTGTAGTGCATTGAGTGCCTTTCTCCGCTCAAAGAGGTACTTCGGGGCTATCCCGAAATGCTATCTGTCTTGAGAGAGGTACCGTAACGTCGAAACCCCAGGTATAAGCATTGAAAATCAAGGCTTATACCCGGGGTTTTTGCTTCTCGGTACCCCTATGAAAACAGATAGCTGTCTGCAAAAGGCCGAATGTACCTCTGTGAAGCGAGATAGCTGGTGTCTCTCGGCATTGTGGTGCTTACAATGGAAAGCTATGGAACAAAAGGATGTTTTGAAGGCGCTGCAACGTGATCATGCAGCCGAACTGAAGCTGGCCGCCGAACGACTCAAAGGCACTGCCCGCCACACGGAGATCATTCCTTCTCCGGTGCTGAGCGAGATGACCGGCCATGAGATTCTCCTGAAGCCGGAAAACCTGCAGGTCACCGGATCCTTCAAGATCCGCGGTGCCTATAACAAGATTGCTTCGCTCACCGAAGAGCAGATCGCTCACGGCATCGTCACCGCGTCTGCCGGCAACCATGCCCAGGGTGTGGCCTATGCGGCCCGCGAGCGTGGAGCCAAGGCCACCATCTGCATGCCGCAGATCACCCCGCCGCTGAAGGTCGATGCCACCAAGGCCTACGGTGCCGACGTGGTGCTGTACGGCGATGTGTTCGATGAATCCGCCGCCCACGCTGCTGAGCTCGCCGACAAGGAAGGCATGATTTACGTGCCGCCATTCGACGATTACGAAGTCATCTGCGGCCAAGGCACCATCGGTCTGGAGATCCTTGAAGACGTGCCGAACGTCACTGACGTGGTCGTGCCGCTCGGTGGTGGTGGCCTGGGTGCCGGCGTGGCGCTCGCCATCAAGACATTCAAGCCTGAAGTGCGCGTAATCGGTGCGATTCCGGAGGGCTCACCGGCCTGGAAGGACTCGCTGGCCGCGGGTCGTGTGTCTCCGGCTGACCATGTGGTTACCTCCGCCGAAGGTGTTGCGGTCAAGCACCCCGGCGACCTGCCCTTCGCTCTGATTAACGAGTTCCTGGACGATCTGGTCACCGTCACCGAGCGCGACATCAACGAAATGATTCTGCTCATGCTCGAGAAGCATAAGCTGGTGGTCGAGGCGGCCGGCGCCGTTTCGCTGGCTGCGCTGGAACACCTGAACCTGCGTTCGCGCAAGTTCGCCGCCGCCACCGGCCCGCACGTGGTGGTTCCGATTATGTCCGGCGGCAATATCGACACCGTGACCATGGGTGCGGTGATTCAGAAAGGTATGATCGCCCGCGGCCGCATCATGAACTTCGAGGTCGAGCTGCCGGATACTCCGGGCCAGCTCGTCAAGGTGGCCACCCTGCTTGCCGAGCAGCGCGCCAACGTCATTCAGCTTGATCACGACCAGTTCAAGGCATCCGGCCACTACACCAACGCGGTGTCTCTCGGCGTCACGGTCGAGACCAACGGCCCCGAGCACATCGACCGCATCCTCGCGGCACTCAGGGAAGCCGGATTCCAGCCCAAGCGCATCTACTGATTCCAATACCGCTGGCGGGAAGCCGCGCAGAAGTGTGCTCCAATACCTCCCGCTGGCGGGAGGTGGCGCAAAAGCGCCGGTGGGTGGTTAACCGACAATCATCAGTTGCTTAACCCACCCACCGGCGCTTTCGTTATGCTGAGGGCTACTTGTTCTCCGCAATCGTCTCGTCCACCAACTTCGGCAGGGCAACGGCGATATCCTCATGAATCAAGCGGCTCGCAAGATGGTCATATTGCGTGTGACCCATATTCATAATGGTGATGGGCACGCCCGCCTGCGCGGCCACCGGCACAATGCTCGCCGCCGGGTACACCTCAAGGGTCGATCCGATTACCCATAGTTCGTCGGCTTTGGTGGCCAGACTGTACGACTTCTCCATCGCGCCGTCCGGCAACGCCTCACCGAAATACACCACATCGGTTTTGATAATGCCATTGCACGGCATATCGCCACGATACTTCAGTTTGCGATGGCAATGTGGGTCGGGCTCTTCATCCAAACGGGCCATGATGTCCGCCGTGGCATATTCCTGATGGCACTTCATGCAATGCGAGGTGCCGATAGTGCCGTGCAGGTTCACGATGACGTTGTCGCTGTTGCCGGCCTTCTCATGCAGCGCATCGAAGTTCTGCGTGGCCAGCAGCGTCAGCATGCCGGCTTGTTCCAGCTTGACCAGCGCCTTATGCGCAGTGCCGGGCTGCGCATTCCATACTGGCGATTCCTTTTGCCAGCGCCAGGAGTACTCGCGGTCCTCTTTGTTGCGCAGGAACAGATCGATGTCGTAAACGCTCATTTGGTCAGGATGCTTGGTCCACACACCGTCCGGACCGCGGAAATCAGGGATGCCGGCGGACGTGGAAATGCCCGCCCCGGTTAATACAGCAATCTTCTTGGTCATAACTACAGGTATACCCGCGATTCATGAACGAAATCCGATGACGGAGCGCTGTCATACGCCGATTGTGCGCCGGCAGTGTGGTTGCCGAGAGATGAACGCAGGGCCGACAAGCTGAAAACTCTCGCGACACGCCAGCCGAATAGTGGATTTGATGCTTTTCAGAAACATTTGAGGGGTTAACCTAGCCTCATCAGAGCAAAGTGGGCTCTGTGCGACACGCCGAGGGAACCGCGCTGTTATGCCGATTCCTGGGGTTTTTGTGCGCCTTGATTTGCGTGAATCCGGACATGCGTGTAAGTTATTCACCTGTTGCCGCTC
>OIYW01001688.1_pt1 | contig 13443 bp, 10 predicted proteins | sample 1588351 | NCBI WGS metagenome assembly OIYW01 (sample SAMN03283268) | human gut metagenome | biome: human-associated habitat; material: feces | host: Homo sapiens | place: USA | collected 2013 | reverse complement strand
GTGACTCGCACGAGTCACATCTGCCCTTATTTAGAACTATCTATTTCCCGATAGCACCCTATTTAGAACTATCTATTTCCTGATAGCTTCTTAGTTTTATATCATGTTCAACACATTTTATTTACTATTTTCAATATATTTCTTATTGATATCTTTCCACATCTCTTTATCGACTCCGGACCATGAGATTTTATCTGGATCGTAATATGGGTCTTTTTTTGCCTTCATCTGTTCTTCGTAATCTTTATAAAGTGCGATTACCTTTGGTGATAACAGAAGTACGATCAACATATTTACCCATGTACAGCTTCCAAGTGCAAGGTCTGATAAATTCCATGCAATATCTGATTCAAGGTTACCCCAGATAAAGATCAGAACCGGCATACCAATTCTCATAATCCATGTAACGATCTTACGGGCTTTTGCCTTTGATTCACCCTGGAACAGATACATAGCTGCTGTCTCTGCTTCATAATAATAACTGATCAGACATGTAAATGAGAAGAGTGCTAACATAATTGCAATAAATGTAGGAGCGATCTTACCCATAACAGTCGTACATGCCAGCTGTACGAAGATAACTCCGTTCGTTCCTGCTGCTGCAAGTGCAGGAAGTTCTGCAGAACCACTTCCAACATATCCGCCTGCTGTATTAAAGCAGTCTGTTAACAGAATCATAAGTCCTGATGCTGTACAGATGATAACTGTATCAAGCCATACACCTGCTGCATTGGCCATACCCTGTTTTACTGGATGACTTGTCTCTGCTGCTGCCGCTGTAGGAGACGCTTCACCCATACCAGATGCACTTGAGAATGTACCTCTCTTAACACCCTGCTGGATGATCACACCGATTGTACCACCAAATACTGCATTCTTGGCAAATGCTGATGTTACAACTGTTTTGATCAGTGCTGGTACTGCTGTAATGTTCAGAACAATAATTACAACCGCTGCGATCAGATATACCGTTACCATGAATGGTACGATCATAGATGCGATCGCACTGATACGTTTTACACCACCGATGACTACAACTGCAAGAATTAATGCAATGATCAATGCGCTTACCCACATCGGAATCTTGATTGCATTGTGGAATCCATCACAGATTGTATATGTAGCTGCTGCCGGCATGAATACGGAAGTTCCGATCATAAGGATCAGGGCCATAAATGCACCATATCCCTTCCATCCGAGCCCTCGCTCTGCGCAGTAAGCTCCACCACCACGATACTGCCCATCGATTCTTGTCTTATAAAGAACTGATAATGTACACTCTGCGAAACATACTGCTGAGTTCGTCATACCTGCAAGGATCATCCAGAACAGCGCTCCCGGACCTCCCATGTAGATTGCTACCGCTACTCCAGCTACGTTACCTGTACCGACACGCATCGCCATAGTCGTACAGAATGAACCGAATGCCGAAATTCCTGAGTCAGAATCCTGTTTGTCAATAATTCTGCTCCACATATCCTTGAAATGTACAAACTGGAAACCATGCAGTCTGATTGTGAAATATAATCCGCTTCCTACAATCAGTACCAGCATTCCTACACCCCAGATGTAGCTATTCAAGAAGCTTACAATGTTGTTTAATCCGTTTAACATATTATACCCTCCATATTCCTTTGTTGTTTGTTAATTTTATCACATTCTTTTACGAAAAGCAATATGTGGGTGTTTGCTTGATCATCTCTTTGGCAGGGAGAAGATAAATTCCGTTCCCACGCCTTCGGTGCTCACCACGCTGATATTTTCATCGTGAGACTGGATGATTTCCTTTACAATGGCAAGACCAAGTCCCGTGCCTTTCTTGTCTTTTCCTCTTGATAAATCGGTTTTGTAAAAGCGCTCCCATATTTTGTTCAAAGATTTTCGCGGGATTCCGATGCCGTAGTCTTTTACGGATGTGTAGACCTTGTCTCCGCGCTCGGTTGTCTCGATTGTAATGACAGAATCCAAATCACTGAATTTGATCGCATTGTCGAGTAGATTATACAGTACCTGCTGTATCTTTCGCCTGTCAGCGACAACTTCCAGATGTTTTGTGGCAAATACAAGCTCGATAGAAATCTTTTTCTGAGTGCAGACGCCTTCGAAGGAAGCGGCAACATTTTTTATTACTTCGTGGATATCAAAAGGTACTTTATTAAGAAGCAGATTCTTCGTGTCAAATTCGTTGAGTGTCAGGAGATCTTGGGTAAGATCGGTAAGACGCTCAGTTTCGAACAGAATGATTTTTAAATATTTTTCCTGCATTTCCGGTGGGATTGTTCCGTCCGCCATAGCTTCTACATAACCCTTGATGGAAGTTAACGGCGAGCGGAAATCGTGGGAGACATTTGCCACGAATTTTTTCTGATAGTCTTCCATATCCCGAAGCTGAGACGACATGTAATTCAGAGAAGCAGAGAGATATCCCATCTCATCCTCGGTGTTGACGGGAATCTCGTACTCCAGATTGCCGGAAGCATACTGCTTCGCGGCTTCCGTGATCTTGCTCAGCGGCCGGTATACAAAGAACTGGAAGGCAAGCAGGATCACAAAGGATAAAACGAAGATGACTGTCAATGTAATATAGGCAGAGTGCATCAGAATATCGTGAAGCTCCGTAATATCATCCATGCTTTTGTGAATCAGAAGATACCCTTTTGGTGCGTAGTCATAAATGACGGGAGCAATGACGGTAATTACATCTTCGTTAAAATATCCGTGATAATCTCCAATCTGATACTGATCACTTCCGCTTTCCGCAGGGTTAAAATCAGCGACACTGTAAGGGGCTGCCGGAAAATCATCTGCCTGCGCAGATGCGATCATAGTTCCGTCACTGTCTACAAACCAGATGGATGCATTCAAATGCTGTTCCATGCCGGTAAGCTGCATGTTGACATTGCTCAGAGAAACCTGACCGGAGAAATATTCGGGCAGATAATTAGTTGCAACCATGTTGGCATCCTTGTAGACGGCGGAAGAAATCCCTTTGGTCAAAGGAGCATTTACCAGACCGGAAGTAAGGGTTGCCACGGTGAAGAGGCTTAAAAAGCCAAATATAATATAAATAATAATAAATTTCAAATACAGTGTGCTTTTCATAGTTATTTTGTTTCGAATTTATATCCGATTCCCCATACGGTGCTTAGTTTCCATGTGTCGTGATCTTTGATTTTCTCTCGGAGCCGTTTAATATGTACATCTACAGTACGGGTGTCTCCAATGTATTCATATCCCCAGATCTGATCCAGGAGCTGTTCTCTTGTAAATACTTGATTCGGAGATGCGGCAAGGAAATAGAGAAGTTCCAGTTCTTTTGGCGGCATTTCTACATTTTTCCCGTCTACTATGACAGAATAATTCGTCAGATTAATCGTGATACCTGCATATTCCACGCATTTTCCGCGATCCTCGGAAGAATTTTCTTTTTTGGGAATCTCGTGGTAACGTCGAAGGACAGCTTTTACACGGGCAACCATTTCTTTGGAGTCAAACGGTTTAATAATATAATCGTCGGCGCCTAATTCCAGACCGAGTACCTTGTCGAATACTTCGCCTTTGGCGGACAGCATAATGATCGGTGTGTTAGATCTGGAACGGATCTCACGGCATACTTGATAGCCGTCAATGCCCGGAAGCATTAAGTCCAGCAGGATGAGATCCGGATGGTAGGTGTCGAATGCAGTGAGTGCATCCTCGCCATTGTGTACCATTGTCGTTTCGAAACATTCTTTTGTCAAATACAGAGAAATCAACTCTGCAATATTTTCGTCATCGTCTACAATTAAGATTTTTTGCTTATTTACCATATTACTCCCCTTTATCTATTTTAATTCTGCAATGGTTACGCCGGCATCTCCCTCGCCGAATTCACCTAAGCGGAAGGAGCGGACATGTTTTTGTCTTCGAAGATATTGATGGATTCCTTTGCGTAGCGCTCCGGTTCCTTTTCCGTGTACGATTCGTACAGAACTTAGATGTGCGAGACTGGCGTCGTCCAGATATTTGTCGAGCTCTGCGACTGCTTCGTCTACGGTTTTTCCAAGCAGATTGATCTCTGTGCTGACGGAGAGAGATTTACTCATTTTAATCTTGCCTTTTCCACCGGCACGGGTCGTTTTCTTAAGATAAGCAGGTGTCTCATCAATGATTTCCAGATCAGAAATATTTACCTGTGAGCGGAGAATACCCATCTGTACGGTAAGATTTCCCTTGTTGTCGGGAAGGGAAGCAACGGTACCATTAATGTTCATGCTTAGAACTTTGACAGATTCTCCCAATTTGAAATCGGATGGTTTATATTCTTTCTTCGGTTTTGCCGGTTCCTTCATCATACCGCTTCTGGTTGATTCCATTTTCTTGCGGATTCGTTCCCGCTCCCGCTCCATTTCGGAAGCGGAAATATTTGCCTTGCCGAATTTGTGGAAGTTACGCATAGTTTCGTCAGCAGTTTCCTTTGCTTCTGCAAGGATAGCATGCGCTTTTTCATTTGCTTCTCTGAGAATACGGTTGCGCTGTTCTTCCAGTTTTTCCTGCTTTTTCTGCGTCTCCTGTTTGAGTCGTTCAATCTCACGTTTGTAAGAGGCGATAGTTTCCTGCTCTTTCTCGATCGTTCGGCGGCTGGTCTCCAGATCGGTTAAGATATCTTCAAAAGATTCGTCCTGTTCGGTAAGTCTTGTTTTAGCATCCTCGATAATAAAATCTGGAAGTTCCAGCTTTCCCGCAATAGCGAAAGCGTTACTTTTCCCGGGGATTCCGATTAAAAGATGGTAAGTAGGGCGAAGCGTTGCTACGTCAAATTCGCAGGAAGCGTTCTCAACTCCCGGTGTGGAAAGTGCATATACCTTTAATTCACTGTAATGGGTGGTAGCCATTGTACGGATACCGCGCATGTGAAGGTGATTTAAAATAGAAATCGCAAGAGCGGCACCTTCGGTCGGGTCTGTTCCTGCACCCAGCTCGTCAAATAATACCAGCGACTGCTCATCTACTTTCTTTAAGAAAGAGACGATATTTGTCATATGAGAGGAGAAGGTACTCAGGCTCTGTTCGATACTTTGTTCATCTCCGATGTCTGCGTAAACTTCCGTGAAAACAGCAAGCTCGGAGCGGTCAAGAGCCGGAATGTGAAGACCTGCCTGACCCATCAATGTAAAGAGTCCGACGGTTTTTAATGAGACGGTTTTACCTCCGGTATTCGGACCGGTAACAATCAGAAGGTCAAACGTATCCCCAAGAGTCAGTGTGATCGGAACAACACTTCTCTTATCCAGAAGCGGGTGCCGTCCTTCACGTATGTGGATGCGACCTTCGGTATTGAACAGAGGAAGGGATGCATTCATATCAATGGCAAGTGCTCCCTTTGCAAAAATAAAATCCAGTGTTCGAAGTACCGTGTAGTCGGTCTGGATGTCGGAAATGTATTCTGCAGCATCCGAACTTAAGCGCGCAAGGATTACCTGAATCTCTTCCTGTTCTTTTCCATAGAGTTCTTTTAAATCATTATTTAATTTTACGACAGCCATTGGCTCAATAAAAAGCGTAGAACCGGTGGAGGACTGATCGTGGATCATACCGGGAACCTGACTTCGGTATTCAGCCTTGACCGGGATACAGTAACGGTCTCCGCGCATGGTAATGATCGGGTCCTGAAGATAAGTACGAAGAGAGCCATTTACCATACCGGATAGGGTAGTGTGCACTTTGTCATTGATCTGTGCCATCTGTCTTCGGATATGCTTCAGTGCAGGGCTTGCCTCATCACTGATTTCATCTTCTTCGATAATACATCTTCGAATCTCGGTTGTCAGAATAGACACCGGATTTAACTGGGCAAAATAGCTGTCCAGACAGTCTTCGCTATCATCGGCGTTATCGTGACGTCCGTATGCTTTCGCATGTCCGGCAGTTTCTAACAGCTTGCAGATACGCAGAAGCTCTCCGCTTCCGAGAGAACCGCCAATCTCCAGACGGCGCAGAGAATCATTTACCGGATTACAGCCACCAAAAGAAGGCCGTCCTTTTTTGACGATCCTTGTGAAAGCGGCGCCGGTCTCCTTTTGGGCAATCTGAATGTCAGCAAGTGAAGTCATAGGCTTTAAACGGCGGCATAACTCCTTACCACTGAATGAAGATGCATGGTCTGTTAATAATTCTATAATTTTGTTGTATTCTAATTTTGCTAATGTTTTCTTATTCATAATCTCACCTAGACCTATTCTAACCTATTTGGACGATAAAGAAAAGGATAAATATTGAACATTTCCCATGGATACGCTATACTGTAGAAAGGATTGTAAAGGAGAGCGGACCACTTATGGATGAGCAAAAGAATCAAGAACAGCCGGAGCTTAATGAAGCGCCGGAAGAGTATTCTTTTTTACAGGAAGTGATTAAGGATGAGGCAGGCAGCCCGAAGAGGTTAAAAGCTAAGATTCTGCGTATGATCGGTTTGGGATTTATATTCGGAATAGTCGCCTGCTTTAGTTTTTGTCTGCTTTATCCGGTGATTTCCGAGCATTTATCAGGAAATCCTGAGGAAGTTACAATTCCGAAAGATACGGAGGAAGAGCCGGAAGGTGAAGTGACAGAAGCAGAGAAAGAAAAACCGGAAGAAGAGTTTGCCGTGATGATGGATCAGCTGGATGAAGCCGCAAGAAAAGTTCGAAAGAGTGTGGCAGAGATCCGGGTGATTTCTCCGGAAGGAAATAGCGAGAAGACTGTAGACAGCGTGGAGAAGTTATCCGGTGTGATCATGGCTGATAACGGGCAGGAACTTTTGATTCTCGGGAAGGCACCCGGCGGAAAGAACGGGGAGAAGATTGAGATTGTTCTTGCTGATGAAACAGTACATCCGGCAGCTCTGAAAATGGAGGATGTGAATCTGGATCTGTGTGTATATAGTATTAACCGCGCAGATATTTCAGAGAAAACATGGGAGAAGATCAGTGTGGCGGCGCTTGGAAGCTCTTATGCCGTACAGACAGGAAATATAGGCATTCTGCTCGGAAAACCATTTGGAACGGAAGATGCAGTAAGCTATGGAAAAATCATTTCCTATGAGGAGAAGACCAAAAAAGCAGATGGAGAATACGGTTTTATCGGCGTAGAAGCGGCCGGCTTTAGTGGGGGAAGCGGAGTGATCGCGAATCTGGAAGGGCAGATTATCGGAGTGATTTCACACAGCATCTTCTCAGATGGAGCCGGTGCGAATGATGGACGCATTTACGGATATGGGATTTCAGATATCAAAGGAATCTTAGAACTTCTTTCTAACGGAAGTTCGATTCCGTATGTAGGAATTCTCGGTACAGATGTGACAGAAGAGATGTCGGAGCAACGGGGAATTCCGTCCGGCGTGTATGTAGATGAAATCGAAGCAGATTCTCCTGCAATGGAGGCGGGGGTTCAGTGCGGTGATGTGATTACCTCAATCAATGGGGAGTCTGTCAGCAGGATGCAGTTCTATAATAATCAGCTGATGGATCAGAAAGAAGGAGACACTTTGCAGCTGCAGGGATTCCGCAAAGGAGCAGGCCGTGAATATGTAGATATCAGTTTTACGGTGACCGTCGGAACCAAAAAATAAACAGACAAAAACAATAGAAAGAGGCAGCAGGGAATATGAGATATATTAATACATTAGTAGAAGGCGAGACAATACGAAATATATATTTGTGTAAAGGGAAGAGAAGTGCAGAGACAAGAAACGGGAAACCGTATGACAACTTGATCTTGCAGGATAAAACCGGGACATTAGACGGTAAGGTGTGGGACCCGAATTCCAGTGGTATCGCAGATTACGACGAGATGGACTTTATCGAAGTGTATGGAGATGTGGTCAGCTACAACAATAATCTGCAGCTGAATATCAAACAGATCAGAAAGGCATATGAGGATGAATATATTGCAGCAGACTATATGCCGACCAGTGAGAAAAGTACAGACAGTATGTATGGAGAATTGTTAGGGTTTATCCATCAGATCGGAAATACATATCTGCGTCAGATCGTGGAATATTATTTCGTAAATGACGAAGAATTTGTCAAGACATTCAAAGGACATTCCGCAGCCAAGACCGTACATCATGGCTTCGCAGGAGGATTGTTGGAACATACGTTAAGCGTAGTGAAGTTCTGTGAATATATGGCGGGGGCATATCCAATCTTAAATAAAGATCTGTTGTATGCTGCTGCAATCTGCCATGACATTGGAAAGACAAAAGAATTATCACCATTTCCGGAAAATGATTACACAGACGACGGACAGCTTCTCGGGCACATTGTGATCGGTGTGGAAATGATCAGCGAGGCGGCAAGAAACGTTCCGGGCTGCCCGGCAGGTTTGGTGAGCGAATTAAAACACTGCATTATCGCACATCACGGCGAATTAGAGTACGGTTCTCCGAAAAAACCGGCATTGGCAGAAGCGCTGGCGTTGAATTTCGCAGACAGCACAGATGCAAAAATGCAGACATTGACAGAAATCTTTAAAGACAAGCACACGACAGAGTGGTTAGGATATAACCGTATGTTTGAATCAAACTTACGAAAAACGAAAATGTAATTTGGGACGTAGCCTTTTTGCAAAAGGCTACGTCCCAAATTACAATATGACCTGTCCCAAATTGAGAAATGGAGTATATATATGCAGAAAAATGATATTGTAAAAGTTAGGATCGAGGATGTCGGAGTCGGTGGCGAAGGCATCGGAAAAATTGATGGATATACGCTTTTTATTAAGGATGCGATTATCGGTGATGTGGTGGAAGCAAAGATTATGAAGGCGAAAAAGAATTATGGCTATGCAAGGCTTATGAATATTCTTACGCCATCAGAATATCGTGTGGAAAACCCGGTCTGTCAAGTGGCAAGAAAGTGCGGTGGCTGTCAGATTCAGGAGATGAAGTATGACCGGCAATTAGAATTTAAGAATCAGAAGGTACGTGGAAATCTTATGAGAATTGGCGAGGTTCCAGAGCAGCTTCTTGATCAGATTATGGAGCCGATTGTCGGAATGGATGAGACAGAAGGCCTTGGAGGTCCTTATCATTATCGTAACAAGGCGCAGTTTCCAATCGGGACAGACAAAGAAGGCAATGTCGTAACCGGCTTTTATGCAGGAAGAACTCATTCGATTATTTCTAATACGAATTGTGCGCTGGGCGTGGAAATTAATGAACAGATTTTAAAATTGATTCTGGAATTTATGAAGGAATATCGTATTAGCGCGTATGATGAAGAGGAACATCAGGGGCTTGTGCGTCATGTATTGATTCGCTATGGATTTACGACAAAAGAAATCATGGTATGCCTTGTGATAAATGGGGAGCAAGTGCCCCATGGTGAAGTACTGGCGAAGCGATTGGCTGAGATTGAAGGAATGACCAGCGTTACATTAAGTGTCAATAGAGAAAAAACAAATGTGATTATGGGAAATGTGATAAAACCTCTATGGGGACAGATATACATTACCGACTATATCGGAGATGTCAAATATCAGATTTCTCCGCTTTCGTTCTTTCAAGTAAATCCGGTACAGACAGAAAAATTATATAAACTGGCGTTGGAATATTCAGGGCTAAATGATGTTTCCTGTGGAAATCCAAGAGATAAGGTTGTGTGGGATCTGTATTGTGGAATCGGAACAATTTCTCTTTTCCTTGCGCAGAAAGCAGGAAAAGTATATGGTGTGGAAATTGTGCCGCAGGCAATTGATGATGCCAGAAATAATGCGAAGATAAATGAAATTGAAAATGCGGAATTTTTCGTTGGAAAGGCAGAGGAGGTGCTGCCTCAGTATTACGAAAATTATGCGAAAGATCATGGTGGCGAGACAGCTCATGCAGATGTGATCGTGGTAGATCCGCCGAGAAAAGGATGTGAAGAATCCCTTCTTCAGACGATGGTGGATATGAAACCGGAACGGATCGTGTATGTGAGTTGTGATTCTGCAACGCTGGCGAGGGATGTGAAGTTCCTGAGAGGAAATGGGTATGAGCTTGAGAGGGTCAGAGCGGTAGACCAATTCCCGCATACAGTGCATGTCGAGACAGTAGTTCAATTATCTCTCAAAAATTATATACCAAAAGAAAAGGCTTCGTATCCTAGTATTAAAAAGTATGTGAAGGATAAAATGGTGTAAATTATCGGAAATCAAAGAAAGAAAATCTTGATATAGAACACTATCCATCACAGAAAAAGGAATATATAAAAGAAGCACTACGATATTTTGAGGCGCGATCGGTCATGCAGAACGTACACAGGAGGTTGACGCAACCGGACATACATAGGATAGCGCAAATATGTTTGCATGGGTGTTGATGATGATTACGTCAGCAGGAGCAATCACTGTTTTCTACTTTAAGAAGAGAACAGCAAGATAATTTAAAATATACCACAGTAGCAAGTCGTTACTGCGGTATATTTTCGATTTTAATTCATTTTTCTTTTATAGATATTAATAGTAAAGAAAGAGAAAATAGATAAAAGCATCAGTGCTGCCAACAATCCAATATGATTTGTATCCCCTGTTTTAGGGACAGTGGAATTAGAAGGTTTTTGATTGGAATTTCCATGATTTCCATTGTCTGCCTGTGGAACATTGGGCTTATAACTTGGATCAGCTTTTCCGCATACGGTACATTTTCCGTTTTTGTATTTGTGTCCCAAAGCTTTAAGAATAATATTCTCTTTTGAAATTTCTTGAGTTAAATCCTTATCAGAAAAGTATTTATCGCAAGATTCACAGTACCAGTATTCGATGTTCCCGTCGGCGTCACAGGTAGGGGATTTGGCTTCAAAATGTTTCGCGTTATGTGCTTTTTCAGTTGTTCCCATACCTTCGATTGTTCCACTTCCTGTTGAGGTGTCTGGGATTGTCAGTTCGCCGTTATTTGAAATTTTACCATTGTTTTCGAACTTAGTGTTCGGAGTAACATATAATGCAGCATCAGAGTCAATATTTACATTTCCTTGCTCAGGTATTATGAGTTTTCCTTCGCCTTTTATAGTAACTTTTCCTTGGATGTCTAAGGTTCCCGTAATCTCTAAGGTTGAGCCTTCAGCTAGTTCAAAGGTAATATTTTTATCACTGTCAATCGTAATGTTGCTTGATTCTAAATTCTCTTCGACGAGTACCGTGTCGTGATTGCCTACTTGTATGTTTCCGTTGTTTTGATTAAAAAACTGTTCTAATGCCACATTGGACTGAGGCATAAATGTAATGCTTCCGTCTTTGTTATACATGTATTTATAATCACTGTAGTCGGCAGGTCGAACATCTTCGGGAGTGTCTGCCCATATCCAATAGTTTACTGCAGGTTGTCCGGCAGGAAGCAGAATCGGTGCGGCGGCAACATCAATAATTACTAAATTGTTTGTGCCTAACTGGAAAGTATTGTTCGTGAAGTCGATAGGCTGTCCGATACCCCCTTTTGCTTGGATATAGTGCTCGAATTTATCATTTTTAATTGTATTACCTGTGAAATTTGCCTGCGTTTGCAAATAAATTGCTCCGGCATTATCAAAAGTATTGTTTTTTACGACAATTTGATTGTTGGTAGCAGATGAAGTAGTAATTGTTGTGGCTTCAGCACCGGCACCTCCGGTAGGTCCGTCTTTCACGCTGTAAACACTGTTTATGAATCTACAGTTTTCAATTAGAAAATTACCGCTTACATTTGGAAGCATTGTGCGGAATGCTCCGTTAAACTCATTGTTTGTAAAGGTGATGTTTCCGGCATCGTTTTGCTCGTTAATGAATAGACCATAAGACCACTCAGGGGCATCAACTGTCACTCCGTTGTTAGTTGGGGTATTAATGAAGCGGCAATTATTGATTTTGATAGCAGCCTTGTTACCGCTTACAGTTGCAGCACTTCCGCCAGATCTTTTAGTTACGGAATAGTGAACCGTAACATTTTCAAGGTTAATGGAAGTTTCTGTGCCACTGCCGATAGTTAAAAGGCTACCGTTTGCGTTATTGTCATTTGGTTTTAAAGTAAGATTTGTAAGTGTACCTGCTTGTACCGTAGACAGACCTGATATCGTGTACTTACCGGCACCATCCACCGTAATGTTTTTGTTGAATTTGACGTCTTCTGTAACATCAGACAGTAAGGTGATTGTGTCCCCTTCTTTTGCTTTTTCTACAGCATCTTTTAATGTTTCGTATTTTGTTCCGTTTATTTCAGCTACGTTATTTCCCGTTGGCTCTGCGGCAAGAGCGACTGTCGGGAACAAACATGTTGCGACAAATAAACTCAACATCATTGTCAAGAGTCTTTTTTTCATTGTTATAATCCTCCCCATAATTTTATTATTGATGTTTACATAATATCATAAAAAAATAAAGTGTGCTATTACCAATAAAAAAATCAAAAAATATCCTGTATAAAACTTTTTCAAACCTTTATTTGTCTAAGCTATGAAGAAAGAGGTTATGAAGCCTCAAACCAGAAGCTTAATTGTACTTCCAATGATATTAACGCTTGTTGTTCATTCCATATGCATTCATGCAGCGAGGAGGAATACAGGCGCTTCAGCAGGGGTTCATGTGGTTTGGTGATTTTCTTATGGCAGACTTAAATTGTGCTCTGGCATGTGGTTTGGTTCCGATGATTGCGCTGTTTCTTTTCTACTGGGTGGATAAGAAAATGCAGAAGGAAAAGTTAAAGAAGAGTCAAGGTACAGTACCGCCTAAACAGGGGCAGAGAGTTGCATGCTTCTGTACTTGCTGCGGTACAAGAGTACCGACTCAGGATGCAGTCTTTTGTGAGAAATGCGGAACCAGATTGAATTCGTAGAAAGTATTTAAAAGATAGCGGGGATTACTCCGCTATCTTTATTTTTGACAAACGGAAGAATAGTTTTCCGAGTGCATATTCTTGAAGAGCCAAATATTCTTGTGGTGTAATTTGTTTTCCCCAGTTCATAATTTCCATCTTTCCGCTGGTACCTTCTATGAAAATATTTGAAGAGGTAAAACCATTTTTTGAATAGAAATTTCTGCGAGCGATACGTTGTGCGCTGTTTGCGGCAGTTTCATCCAATTGTTCAATAAGAAGGGCGATTTTACGATCTTTGAATCGGCGGCACATTTCCTGCATGAGAAGGCTTCCGGTTCCTTTGCTTCGTACTTTGTTGGAGACGGCAAGGTAATCTACCATGACGAAATTCTTGTAAGGGATGACCACGACAAACCCAAGTAAGGCGTTATTTTCTGATGCGGTAAATAGCTTCGCTTTTCCTTTTTTTACAGAATGCCGGACTGTGAAAAATGGCTTTCTTTCTGACTTTGGGAATGCTTCCAGATAAATGGCTTTTACATCTATCCATTGGTGATCAAGTATGGGTGTGATGTTCATTTTAGTTCCTCCTGAATTTTAAAGGTAGTGTCAAAAACCACCTCTTTTTTATTGTTTAAATTATTTAAAACCTTGAT
>OIYW01001684.1_pt1 | contig 13472 bp, 9 predicted proteins | sample 1588351 | NCBI WGS metagenome assembly OIYW01 (sample SAMN03283268) | human gut metagenome | biome: human-associated habitat; material: feces | host: Homo sapiens | place: USA | collected 2013 | reverse complement strand
TCATCAAGTTCATAAAGACCTGTGGACTCTGTAGCTGCACCTAAAGTTCTTGCATTCTCCTTTATAACTTGAGAGATTAAATCACTCTGAGTTATGTTAGGCTTATATATGAAACTTCTTACAGCACTACTTCTAATATCAGCTTGTAACTTTTGTTCAAGTTGGTCCATACTACCATCTTTCATATCATACTTCTTGATTATCTGTTGAAGTCTCTCAGCATTAGGCTTAACCTTGTATATTCCACCACCAATATTCACACCATATTGAGTTGGATAACCCGGATTAATTCTCTCAGCCTCTTCATTAATCATCGAAGGGTTAGCTCTTAATTGTTTTATGAACTCAAGGTCCTTATTAAGCTCAGTAGTCTTCTTGTCTCCATCAACTTTAGTCTTAGGTACTGACCTCCATGTTGATGAAGGGGTTCCTTCTGTCTTACCTTTTTTAAGTGCAGCTATCCTTTCTTGCATTGCATAGTCATAAGCCTTATTAGAAAGAGTTTGATATTGAGTCTCACCTACTGCATTCCATAAACCTTGTCTTGCATAATCATAAGCTCTATTAAGGATATTTTCATCATTCCAATTCTTGATACCAGAGCTTCCTACTGCATCTTCAACTATACCTTGTAATATAGGAGAAGCCTCAGGATTATTTTGTACAGCCTGCATAATTTCCTCAGGTCTGAATCCCTTCTGCATTATAGTTTCATAGTATTGATTACCTAAGATTGTTCTCCACTTTCTTGGGTTCTCTCTTACTTCTTTAGCTAAATTCTGTGCAGCAGTACCTACTTGTTTTGATAAAAGTGCTCCAGAATAGGATTGTGGTGATAGAGCTGGGTTAGATATAAGTTCATCTAAGGAAAGTGTTGAAGCAGGTCTATCAAATAATAATGTACTATCCTGAGCCTGTAATTTCCTTTGTTCATCTACTAACTCTTGTCTCCTCTTATATGCCTGTTCTATAGGAATAATCTCAGAGGAATATCTTCTCTTCATATCAATCAATCCTTGCCTACTTGCAGGAGTGAGTCCTTGTTTAGCTAATAACTCAGCTTGTGCAGCCAAGTCATTAGAATATTGTTTATACATTGCATAAGCCTGTGGGTCTGTCTGTTCATTAGCCATCTTATCAAAGACATCTGCTTTAGTTCCTAATTCACCCATACCCTCTTGAATAGTATTATATTCTTGAGTGTATGCTGCCAATGGTTGAAGCATTTCCTGATAAGAGAATGGTCTGAACTTAGCACCACTTACAAAACTGAAATTAGCCATAAGTCAATCCTTTCTTCTTTTTAGTTCTTACTTTACCACCTTTAGCTTTCTTAGTTCCTCCAGTGTATTCTCCTTTAGTATTCATTTTTAGAACACCTGATTTAGCTAATGTATCAAGCCAATTAGCTTGCTCATTTTCCCATCCCATATCACCTAATCCTTGTAAGAAGTTAGTTATATTAGCACTTCTTCTTGCAGTATCTTGGTCTTTAATAGCCTGTCTCATTTGAGCAGCAGTTGTAGCCTGTCCTAATCTTGCTCTCTTAGCTGAGTTCTTGGACTCTGCATTAAACATTGAAGCCTTAAGTCCAGTTTCAGTATTGAACATATTAGTACCTCTATTGAATGCTTCAACTCTTTCTCTCAACTGTTGATTATATTCTTCTGCTTGTCTTGCTAAATTACCCATGTTCTGACCATAGTTATAATCAGCAGCAAGTATTCCAGCCTGAGCATTAAGCCTGTTACCACCTGAGGTATTCATTAATCCTCTTCTTGTAGCAGCAGCCTGTTGATTCATCTTGTTGATATAGAAATCCCTGTCTAAAGGTTTATATGCAAGATAGTTTCCAATAGGAGCATAACCTGCTGTCTCAGCACCTAAATCTACTCCACTGATTAAATCAGCACTACCATAATCTGGCTTACTGAATAAATCACTTAAACTTGCCAGACCTGAACCTATAATTGGTGCATATCTTGTCCAAGTTTGTCTCTTCCTACTATCCCCACCATTATTTGTATTACCTTCTGGAGCCTCTCCATTCATCATAGCTTCAAGCTCTTCAACAGTCATTGGGTCTTCAAGAGCTAATCCATAAGGGTCAGTATCACCTCCATAAGCAAACATACTTGGATATTCATTTCCTTCTCTGTATGCTTCTTTTCTCTCCCTTGCTTCTTCTTGGGCAGCAGCTATTCTTTCCATAGCAGCTTGTAATCCAGCCTTACTTAGAGGGTCATTAGGTCTTTCTTCACTTTCCCTTTGTGCAGATTTAGCAGCCTTAGCAAAAGTTTTACCTCTTAACTTGTATTCTTTTCTTATATCATCAGGTATCTCCATTCTATCAGAGAATACATAATCATCAAATACAATCTCACCCTCTTCAACCAAGTTAGGTTTGCCTTGAGGGTCAACTCCTATTTGAATTCCTTGGTAAGGATTTTCTTCATGAGAACCTCCTTCATCTATAAATGTAACTCCATTAGTAAAATCTCCACCTTGTGTATTCAACCATCCTCCAAAGGCATTCCAATTTCTTGCATTCTGTGCAAAAGTAGCTCTCTTTCTTGTAGTAGGATTAGAACTGTTCTTTCCTCTTCTAATACATGCTTCTGTTACTTTACCTCCACAGTACTCAGTAAACTTGCCTCTGTTTTTCTTCTTGATATGAATACCACCACCATCCTTAGCTATATTAGCTGCTTGAACAGTTTGTTCAGGTTCTTGTTGGAACATTCCCTGTATTCCTTGTGTAAAGGATTGGTTAAAGTTATTACCTACTACATCATTGAATAAACTCCCACCAAAAGCCTTTAGTGATGGATATTTAGCAAGAACCTTCCTTCTTACACTCTCATTACCATGTAATCCAGCTAATCTGAGTGCATCTCTTGCATCAGCTTTAGTTGGTATTGGGTAACTTCTGTGAGGTCCTGCAAAATCTCCAGAAGGAACAGATGGATAAGGCTTTTTCTTAGAACCATAGTTTTTCTCTCTGGATAAGCCACCACCTTCTGCAAAAGCATTATATGTATTCATCTCTGGTAATGCTTGGAATGAATTAGGAAGAGAGGTCAATCTCTGTTTAGCAATTGCACTCATCTCTTGATTATTTAAGTATCTATTATCAAACTCATAGCCTATTGCACCACTACCAAATTCAAGTGGACCACCATAAGCAGAGAAGTTTGCCAATATGTTAAAGTCATTTTGGGCATCTATAGTATTAGTTCTTGTTTCAAAAGAAGAAAGTGCTCTTTCATTGGCTTCTCTGGCTTCTCTATTCAATCTTCTGGCTTTTCTTTTAGCTTTTCTGTTACCACCAAGCCATCCACCAATGGCACTACCAAGACCTACTACACCACCTACAATAGCTCCAATAGGTCCACCTACAGAAGCTCCAGCAGCAGCTCCCTGACCAGCAGCTCCAATAGTATTAGTAATTCTCTGACCAGTACTTCCACCTCTGACATCTTTCCATGAATAGTCATCTTTCACTTTATTCCATGAACCCCATTCACTCATTAAATCATCATTAGATGAAGCACCTACTATCATATTCTTTTGAGCATCATTCTGAGCTTCAATTCCACTGGTGTCTGCTATTTGTGCATTAGATATACCAGCCTGTGCTATACTACCAACAGCACCACCAATACTTCCTATAGAACTGCCAAGATTCTCCCCTTTAAAGGCATTTGAGAATTGTCCTGAGGATTGCTGTCCCCAGCTTTGCTTTGCACCTCCATCCTCAAACATATTAGGAGGCATCTTGCCTCTTCTCTTAATTTTTTTCTTAGCCATAGTATAATTAATTTTGTTGCAAATGTATATAAAGTTATTGAATAAACAAAGCCTTTAATTAAAAAAGAAAGAGTCCACAAACTAAAATGTTTATGGACTCCTATCAATTATGCAAAATAGTGAATAATAGCATCATGGAACTCTGTTCTATATGTATTAGGGGTATTCATTCCTAACTTAATATAAGCCCAAGTGTTCCTTATTCTATCCCTGTTATTAACTATTGCTCTTGGTATATTAGCCCTCCATATCCTGAACTTCTTCTTTAATGGAGAAGGATGCCCAAGCATATTAGTAAGAGGAGTAGTACCATGCTGATATTCATTCCATACATCAAGAGTATCAAAAGTCTTATTGTTGATTAAGGTATCACCATCCCAACTATCAGCCCTGAACTCTACTGTATTGAATATCTTATCATTTGGTTCCTCAGCATTAGCTACAAAGGTAATACTGAATGGTTTATATTCACCAAAGAACATATTATAGTCTCCAGCAAACTGTTCCCACATCTTACCATTCTTGAAAGCATAGAAGTCACTACTTACATTGAACATAGCAGGAACTCCTTCATAACTCATGAATGAAGTAAACTGGTTAATCAATTCTGAATAACACAGGCAATGGTCTTTATAAGTGAAATACACATCATTATTATTCTTGTCATAGAATGACCTATAGTTATTATAACCAACAGGTTCCCAGTTTACATGAACATTATGTGTATTAATCCACTGTCTGAAACCTAATTTATCAGATAAACTGGTTATCTCACCATTAAATAAATAAAGTGAGTTAGTCTCATTATCTACAAAGTATAGTCCAGAAGGAGATTCTGCAATAGACCATTTATTAGCACAGCCTATAGTATTACTTATATATCTTTTACCACTTACCTTCAATCCATTAGTAATCTCAATTGGCAACCCATCAGAGGTTGGTATCTGAACTCTACTGTTGAATAAAATATTACTTAACCCCCTTCTCTGAAAACAGAATATCTCATTATTATAAGTGTTCAAGGAGGTTACTTCCCCTTTATCACCATCAAGGTCTAATGTTGTTGCAACATTAATTTTAGTCCAATTATCCACTTCATTACCAAGTATTTTTTCCTCAGTCCATGTAATACTATTAGGAAAATCATTAAGACTACTTATTTCATTCAAATATTGATAAGTAAAATAGTTATTACTCTGGGAATAAATTGGATTATAAAGATTGAATATAGAAGGAGTAATAGCTAAGTTGGTAACATTTCCTCTATTTCTATCATACCTACCATCTATATTGATATGAGTTTCACAATAAAATGATACCATTTCAACTACAGTATTCATATCCTCTAAGGTGAATGGATATGTCTTTAGACAATCATATCTTTGAAGATAGGTATCACCTTGAAGAAACTCTATTCTACCACTGTCATTAATATCAATTGGGTCTCCAGATACTATCCACCTGTTATTTAACAGAGCTTCTGCTGTTTTACCCCCAAATCTATTATCCTCATCTATAGTCTGAGTCAACTCTACAAGCCATAACCCTGAATATCCAGTACTAAAGGTACTGAATATAGCACTGCTATCTTTTGTATGGTTATGATTTGTATTACTATTAGGGATTATAACCCTATTACCATTTTGCTTGTTTAAAGCAAATACAGCATGTTTTCCAGACTTATATTTGATGCTTACAGGACTATTGGTATATCTTTCAGAATCTTTAAGATTGACAGTTCCTAATACTGGTATAGTAATTTTATCAACAAAAGTGGTATTTTCAGACTCACCATTATATAATTGATTTATAGTTTTTATATTTTCATAACTATTAGTAACAACACCAATATCTGAACCTACACCTTCTGTTTTAGAACCAGGAGGTATTACTTTATCAACATTACCATAGTATAACAGAGACTCATCATTCCTAACTATTGAAGTAGCTGTAACTTCGTTAGAATCTACTATCTCTACATTTGATATACCAGCAGGGGGAACCCAAGATTCTGTTAATCCCAGAGTGAAATAAGTAGAATAACTTGTTCTCAAATTACCCAATTTATTTGATTTCAAATTAGAATAGGTATTACCTTCATATCTAAAATCATTAATTAATGAGCCTTGTCTTTGCCAAGGTGATACTAACCATGCCCAGTTACTCTTGTAAACTTTTTGAGTATCATTAGTTAATAAGGGGATTCCCATCCAATGATACCCAGAAGAAAGAAGTCTACCTCCTTTATTTGTTGAAAAAATAGTTTGTCTCTCATACTGTGGGAACTTATTATAAAATCCATAATCTAAAGTAGGTTGAACCCCTGTACTCTCTGCAAGAACAGACCTATAAGATATACCAGAATGTAATGCAACAGAGCCTATAAATTGGCAGCCTAAGTTAATATTTGCTGTATTTATATCTCCAAATTCTATATCAGGAGAATGAAATGTAAGAATACTACTATCTACTAAATAGTCATTTGCTTCTGTACTACCTTCTGCTAATGTCTTTAAAGTTTCTACCCCTATCTCAGTAGTTCTATTAGGATATACAGGATTGATACTATCATAATCAACATATTGAGCATAAGTTCCATTATTTGCCTCCACATCATTAGAATCATCTCTATTAGCTTCATCAACAAAAGGTCTAAAAAACCAAGATGATACTGCATAAGGACTATTAGATTCTCTATCTAAATTTGTCCATAGAGTAGGACATACTACACCTTGACACAATATAGTTCTATCACTATTTGTGGGAACTACTATCATTCCTCTTGCCTTTATATAACCAAGAGCTTTAGCTTCATCAAGTACACTCTTTGGTATAGTATAGTAAGGTTTTACCAAACTTAATTTAACAGTACCAGATAAGTTATTAGAATCTACGTTAGGGTAAGTATCTACCTTTCTATCTCCTATATATAATACTTCTGACCATTTACCTCTCTTATTTTGGAATTGAACCCCGAATCTATAAGTTTCACCTCTTTTAAATGATGTAATCTGGTAACTATTATTATTTAATTGGGTTTTATAATCATAAGTTAAATTAGTTCTTTCACCAGTATCAAGAAGCTTATTACCAAATACGACAGAACCCTTCACACTCTCTCTTGCTTCCTTTGAGAACAATAAAGTTTTTATGTGAATATTTCCAAGAAATAAAGTATTGTCCTTTTGAGTCATGGTGTGAGGAATTATTTCTTCACCACCTATGTAAAGTAGTAAGGTACTATCTACACTACTTCCTGTTGTATTATTATCTGTATATCTGATTACTGAACCAATAACATCCAAATCAGCCACTCTTCTTACAACTGGGGTAGAATCTATACTTGTTCTAAATATAGAATATATCCTTATATAATCAAAATTAGTATCAGGATTACTTATAACTATATCAAAACTATTGGAACCTATCTCTTCTGGACTCCCTCCTCTATTACTTGCATGAGTGTAGTATATAGGTGTTTGATATATAATATTACTTTCAGAGCCATTTCTATTATAGTAAGTGAAAGCATATTGCACCACTCCAGAAGGAAACTTGCTGGCTGCCTTAAGATTGGAGGTAACAGTGATTGTTTCATCCAACTTCAATTCTGGAATAAAATCAAATGAACTATTATTCCATTCTTCTATTGTTGTAGAGTCAGATACAATATTAATAACTCTTGGTTGATTTAATCCATCTACCCAATATATCTTCTGAATATTATCATTTTCATATACACCAATATTCTCAATAGGATAGTCTGTACTAAAATTAAGATTACCTGAGAATAGAAGTAGAGTCTCAAAATAGGTACCTTTATTTTCAAGTCTATAGATATTATCTTTTGTACCTTTTGTAAATAAGGTTACATAATTATTTAGCACATTCTGTCCAAGTAATATCCCATCAATAACTACAGGGTCTCCAGAAGGAGATTGTAATGGTATCTCCTTATTACCTCTCTCATTAGTTACAGTAAGAAGAGTATTATTATCTCTTGCAGTTATTCTGATATTCTGAGCATCAAAGGCATATTCTGGATTGAATTTAGAGACTGATAAGTCTCTTTGTAACCCTTTAAAAAAGTGTTGTTCTTTCTTTAGTGCCATATTAATGTACTCTTATATATTCCTTGTCTCCTAAGTTCTTGAATCCTCTTCTGAACTCAGTTACTCTTGGAATCATTTGATTTAACATATTTGTAATTGATTCCATTTCTGATACAGAAGGAATCACAAATTCATTATTACACTGTCCAGCCTTAAATGCGTATTCTTGCTGGGTGTTATTTAGTACAGCAGGGCTTATTTTACCCATATCAAAAAGAATAGTGAACCACTCCTTCTTGATATATAGTTCCAGTGCTTTAAGGAAGATAGAGTTATCTGGAATTAAAGGAAGACCTTCATCATCCAACATAATAGCCTTATAACTAATATCCACCTTTTCATGTTTGATTGAAGTAAATATCACTCTACCTTGTGTCTTGAAAGAAGGCTCTCCTCTCTCACACCAATCTCCTTCCTTATGGTCATGGGTAGGATAGGCATTGAAATTATCAGTCATTGCTCTAAGTGCCATTCCATTCTTGTGTAATCTGACCTGATTAATAGAGATTAAATCACAGGGCAACTCACCTCTATACTCCTTAATATCTATTGTTTCCATCTTATCAACATAGACATTAGGAAGTCCCATTGCACTAATAAAGTCCAATGTATATTGAATAGCTGTTTCAAGATTGAGGTCAGTAAGTAGTGGGTGTCTTAGTAATCTGTCAAGCACTACTCTTATATTTACGTAGCTAACATTATTAACCATATCTTAATTTCCTTTCTAAGTAAGGAGCATCTATTAAACCCTCCTTTATTCTTTGTTTAAGTCTTATCTTTAAATCTTTATTAAAGAGGAATTCATAGTAAGATTTATTGTTATAAGTAGCTAACTCCCTATTGTAATATACCTTAAAGATTTCATTCTCCTCTACTCTAACTAATGTCTTATCTTTGAAAGCCTCTTCATCTTCATACCAAAGTTTGAGTGTCTTATCCCAGTCTATAGGGAGATTAGTATGAATCTTTCCATCCATCCCTAACCTTACTCTCCTGTCATATTTCCTTATTTCAATAGTACCCATTGATTTAGGAAGTTTGACATCATGACCCAGTAATAATTCATCAACCAAATGTAAGTTTATCTTTCTTATAATAGCAAAGTATTGTGACTCAGTAAGAACATATTCTTTACTATCAGGTTTATTCTTTCTATAATACTTATAGCCATCATAAACACCAAGTGAGTTTCTTACTTTATACTCTCTTGGTTGATTGACCTTCTTTATCCTCCTTTTAAATTCTCCCAGTGTCTCCATTATCTTACATCATCTAAATCATCATGAGCATTATTATCTTCATCCTTTGGACTATACTCAGGACCTCTCAATTCTTTTACCACAAGTTCAATTAGTGGAGGAACTAAAGCATCTTCTATTGGAAACTCCTTATCCTCTAACTTGCATATTGCACCATTCTCTTCTGGACAAGCTAATTCTGATGCTTCCTTAGCATCTTCAAAGATTGCATTAAATCTTACTTTCTCCAGATATAGGAACTGAGGATTCCATGACTTGAAATATAAGTATCCATCAGGAGCTTTTGAACAATAGATTATGTTTCTAAGGAACTTGTTATAACCTACATATCTCATTCTATCCCTACTTATATAAGTAATCTCACCTTGATAAAAGTCCATAGGATATACTCTTGGATTACCTATCATCATAGTAGTAGGAACCTTATTCTTACTTCTTAAATAAGAGCTACCTTCACAAGGTTCTCCACTAATAGCTGGAACCTCAATAAGGTCTAAACATATACTCTGATAGTCACTATCTGGTATCTGTTTCTTTATATCAGAATATCTCTGTTTCAGCAAGAATGACCTATACTTTACAAGCAGAAATATAACATGGTCTGGAGTGAAGTATGAATCATCAGAACTCAACTTAAGTTCATCCAATACCATATAGATTAACTCATTGTATGTCATATTATTAATTATTTAGTTATACTTTAAAACCCTTGCAAATATAGAATAAATTATCTACACTTACAAGGGTTTTACTATTTTTATATTCAGGGTATAAAGATTATGCTTCTACTCTAAAGTTATCATCCTCAGTACTTCTTAATATACTATCCTCTGTTATTCTTGGTACAAATGTTCTATTGTTAGAATGAACCAAAGTATCATAACTCTCAAACATTGGAAAGTCTATCATACAAGTACTTCCTGCCAGACAATATAGTGCATTGATTATATTTCTATAATCATCTTGTGTCACATAATAAGACATTTCTCCTGCTAACATTTCCTCCATGAAGAAGAGAACAATTATCTTATCTACATCACTGTACTTCTTATATCCAAATTGAGATAGAGTAGTAAAGTATCTTGTGATGGCTTCCTCAGATATTTCAAGCATTTTATCCATAGCATCCACAATTAGAGGTTGGAGACTTGCAATTATTCTTTATGAAGAACCTATTCCAGTACTTGATAGCCTGTGGATAGTTTCCAGTTCTTACACAAAGTTCAATTGCCTTTAACTTAAGTATCATATCAATGAAACCCTTTGGTATATTACAATCACATTCTACTTCCTTTAGATACTTAAGGGTTTGTTTGTATATAGGCTGTAAATTAATTACAGTACCTAATATTTGGTCCTTATCAAATCCACATGGAGTATCAGTTGATGGTGCACCTTTAGACTTCACATATACAAAGAACATAGTGCTGCAAGGAGAAACCTTCAAGTCTTGAATATTTAATTCAAGTCTTACATTCTTCATTTGTTGTGTGCCATAAGTGAAGCAATATGATTTATCTTCCTCTACTCTTACTGGATTGCAATTACATTGCTCAGGAAGAGAATAGGTTAAATCATAGGCATCCTCTACATTATATACATAAAGAGGATTGTCACTGGGTCCATTCATCACAAAAGTATCTTGGGTATCAATGACTATACTATCTAATAGGACATCCTCAAAGTAGTCCTGATTATCTACAGATACGTCTATAATAAGAAATCTGTTATCTTGTGTTATTCTTAATTCATTAAAATGTAGCATAGTTCATATTTTTAATTGATAAAAAAAAAAGGAGCATAGTTAATTCTATGCCCCTTCTAATGCTATATCACTTAGGATAAAGTAGCAATTGTAAGCCCTGATGCAGTATTGATAGCATCAATTAGAGCATTCATTGCAGTGTGACTACCATCATTTACAGCAATCAGTGTAATAGTCTTTTCAGACTTTTGAACTGATTCATTGCTTCCTGTGTAGAAGTAGTGAATATCCAGAGTATCATAGATTGCATCTGGGTCTGCCAGATAAGTAGTCTTGATGATATTAGGATAACCCATTCCTCTGTAAATATCTCCTCTTGCACCCATGCAGAAGTATTCAAGGTCTGCCATTAAGTGTCCATCAGGAACAGTATTCTCAGGAGTTACTACTTCTGCCTTAGCCCATAATCTTTCTTCACCATCAACTGTAATAGTCAGTGACTGGGGAGTGAAAGGAATAAATGCCTGAGGCATCATACCAAGAACCCAAGGTTGCTCTGTTTCCTCAATGATGATTTGGTTATAGTCAGTTGCAGTAAGGTCTGATTCCTTAGTAGCTGATGTAACTGGAACATCAGTAGAAGCTGCTGCACTGATAAGGTAAATATTCACAAGAGGAGTAGATTCTGTCTTATTCTCCAAGTTCTTAGCTAAAGAAATAGCCATCTTCTTGTAGAAGTCTGATGCAGTCATTCCACTTCTTGCAATTACTTCACCATACTTGAAGTACTGGTCTTCTTCTGACAAACCAATGTATTGTCTGAAAGCCAATCTCAAGATGTAATTTTGACCTGCTACTGGAGCATCTGCCACATCAGCATCAAGAGTAACTGAATACCTAACCAGCTTATGAGCCAGAGCATCTGATGATGTAGCCTTTGCATACATTATATTTGCAATGTCAATCTTGTCACTTGATACAATTCCAGCAGGTGACATGTACTGAAAGTACAAAGTAGTCTTAGCTGTGTCTGCCTTTGGGACAATATCACCAGCAGTTGTAAGGGCTGCTGTCTTAGTTTTTAGAGCCTTTGCAACATATAACTGTCTTACTTGATTTATGCTAAAAGTTGCCATAATTAATTATTTTTAATTAGTTTATAAAATTGTTTTTATTCTTTATTTCCTGTCAGTTGAGTTTTACTTATTATGGCAAGCTGTACAGCTCTCTCAAGTATTGCTCTGTGTACTACAGGATTTAGTTCACATTCACTTTCAGTACTTACACCATTGATACTTAGTCCATCAGGTAAATCTTCAAGTATAATAGGAGTTGGCTGAGAAATATATCTCATTAAATATTTGTCCACATTATACTTGCTGATTAATTCAGCTAAATCACTTTTTATATCAAGTCTTAGTACCCTATCTTTACTTGGTCCTCTAAATGGATTATCTTTTGCTCTGTATAAATCATCCTGTGGTAATGGAACCACACTTGCCTCTATACCATCCAAGCAACCTAATCTACTATCCTTGAGGAATGCCACTTCATAAGTAATGAACCAAGTATCTTGTGGTATATTAAAGAATACTGAGTCTTGTGATAATCCCAGCTTTCCTGTAACCTTAGTACTTGTTTCATAGGTCTCCACCAAATTGCTCAAATATCTTCTTATTTCTTCTGTCTGTTCAAAGGACTTGCCATAAACAACATTCCTTCCAGAGTAGATGTCAATAATCAATTCTTCTTGAGCATTAGTGAGAAATGTTGATTTCTCATATTCATCAAGGGTTATATTAGGAGTGATACCAAATGAGTTAAGTAAAGTACTGAATCCATCAGAAAATTCTTTATTAGTCATTATTCACTTCTTTGTCCTAATTCAACACTTGCCTGTAAGTCTCCTTGGTAAGCTGCCTTAGCCAATTCAACTGCTCTCTGTAATATCTCACTATGAATAATTGGGTTAAGCTCACATTCTGAAACAGTGCTTACACCATTTATTGTGACATCACCATATTCAGAAGATAGATTAGTAGTGATAATTGGAGCAGGTCTTCTTATATACCTTACCTTATAGTCTGTAATAGTTTCATTACTGTTTACTATTAGTTCTACAGAGATATTGTTTATAGAAGTAGTAATTATTCTCCATGCCTGATATTTAACTGGTTCCTTATAAGGTCTTGACATAAGCCTTGTATAATCAGAATAACTGATTGGAACTATCTGTTTAGTTCCTGCATTAGTATCAACAGCCTCATTTATAACCAAGAATAAGTCAGCAGGTAAATCATATACCTTAGCTCTCTTATCAAAGGTGACAGTAGGAGCACTTGTATTAAGTACTCCTTGTCCTACCTTTATTAATTCTGAAAAATCTATTTGTCTTTTTGGTGAATCATCTAATCCTTTTCCATACTTATTACCAGCAGGTTCAAAATAATTCTTAACTATCTCTTCCTGAGCCTTAGTAAGTAGTACAGACTTTTCATACTCATTTAATCCCGGAGCAGCATTGCTCATTATGTTATTATAGAGTACATCAAATTCATTAGAAAATTCATTAACATTCATATC
>OIYW01001669.1_pt1 | contig 13610 bp, 13 predicted proteins | sample 1588351 | NCBI WGS metagenome assembly OIYW01 (sample SAMN03283268) | human gut metagenome | biome: human-associated habitat; material: feces | host: Homo sapiens | place: USA | collected 2013 | reverse complement strand
CAGCAGATAAATTTCTACTGGCAGGAAAAATTTATATTTTTTCAATTGTCTACTTGACGGGGAGCGGTTCATTTTGGCAACAGCCCTTATAAATCATTTATCTTTCAATAATGAATATGATTCAGAGAGAGTCCAAAGTTCTATTCCTTATTACACTTCAGCTACTCCTCCATTTTAATCACTTAAGTTTTTTCAACAAGTCTTAAGAAAAATTCTCCCCAAATCCAATCTCCAACAACTCCGCCGCAACATCAATATTCTTTATCCTCATCAAATTATCCCAAACATCTTCTTTTCCAAGTAAATTCACTCCTCCATGCCAAACCAATTCATCGTCAATTACGGCAAACCTTTCTTCAACTTCATCTTTTAAATATATATCCACTCCCTGAGATTTCATCCTTGTAATAAGTTCATATAATATCTCTGGATTTCCATACATAGTGCTTTCTGGATTTCTGGTAATCACACGAACATTAACCCCAGCTTCTTGCCTTTGTTTTATCAAATATAAAAATCTTTCTATTTTATCCTGATAAATATCTGGACTTGATATTACAACGCTTTTATCAGCTTCTACTATATCCTGTTCAAATTTTTCTGAATAATTTCCTGAATCATAAATAGCATTGATATTTTGTTTTACTTGGAAATCTCCTGTCCATAATGTAAAACCGGTTCGTTTATATGTTCGTAATCGTTTTATGTACATATTATCAAAAAATTTTATATGTGAATCGATATAATCATAAACATAAACTGCTTCTTTTCCTTCGTAATCTCTATTTAACCTTCCAATGTACTGTTCCAATCTTCCATCAAACGAAACAGGTGCTGCAAGCATTAGTGTATCTAGCCTTGGGCAATCAAACCCTTCTCCAATTTTCTGTCCTGTTGCAACTAGAATTAATGACTCTTCTTTCTTCACCTGTTTTAAACTCTCTCTTATCTCCAAATTTTGTCGATCTGTATTATCTCCGTACAAAAGGAAAATATTATCTGCCACACCTTCCAACATTTGATAAAGAACTTTTGCATGTTCCTTATATCTTGTCAATATAACTGGTGTTTGCCCTAAATGAATGCTGGATTTTACATCTTCTATTATCATTTGATTTCGAGCATCATTCTCACTGATATTTTGATATGCCTTATTAATGTTTTGTTTACTTTCTTCGGTTTCAATCATTCTTGTGTATCTTGGTATAAAATAGTGTCCTATTCCTTGTTGTTTTGCTCTGTCTAATGCAGTAAATTTATGTCTTTGAGGACCTAATAGCATATATATTATACGATCAAGATGATCACCTCGTTTTGGTGTAGCTGATACTCCATAAACATATTTCGCATTGATCTTTTGCAACAACTGTATTGATGTTTTAGAGGCTGCATGATGACATTCATCCATAATTACCATTCCATATGAATTTAACATATCTTGATATTTTCCTTTTGAATACATAGAACCCACCATTGCTACATCTACAATTCCTGTCAGTGTGTTTTTGCTTCCATGTAAAATACCAATCACACTTTTTCTCTGTCTCTTTCTTCCACTCTTCGTTTTATAAATTGGTGGTTTCTCATCAATATCCAAAAACTTATTCAGCTCTTCTACCCACTGAAGTAATAAATCTTTGCTCTGCAACAAAATCAATGTATTTACTTTTCTTTTGGCAATCAAATAACTGCATACAACTGTTTTACCAAAAGCTGTCGCTGCATTTAAAATCCCATCCGAATGATGTAATAATTTTTCTGCTGCCTCATTTTGTTCTTCTTTCAATTTTCCTTTAAATTTAACTCTGATCGGATGTCCTTTTTCTCTTTCATCAGAAACATCATAATCAATACTAGCCGTTTTACATTGTTCTATTACTGCTTCTCGTAATCCTCTTGGAATTCGAATATATCCGTTGATATCTTTTCCCAGATAAACAACACTGTAATTATAATAATTAGAATATCCCATACGTTTATTTTTATAAAACTCTGGGTTATCAAATGCTGCCATACTTCGGATCTGATTTTGTAATCTTGGCATAATATTTAATGTGTCAAGATAAACTCCATCACTTAAGATAATATGTAAATTCCCTGTAACATCTGTCTTTGAAAACATTTGTTTTTTCTTCCATGGTTTGGGTCTGTCTTTTAAATTATCATTGTTAGCAATTCCTTGATATTGTATCAATTCTTGCTTCCATTTTTCTATACACATATCAATTTCTTCAACTGCTAACTTTTTCGTTTTATTTAAAAGGATATCCCATTGATCAGGATATGCATTCCAGTTATCATCTACAAACGCACTATTTCCATTTTTTAACGCTAATCCCTGAAGTGGTAATGCTACTAGATTTCCAATACTATTTGCCATATCTTGTGATGGATACATACGATCATAATAATGAAATGATTTTAAATTGACAGATGATGCACCCTTATCTAATAACATAAATCCAAAATTTCTTGCCTTTGATGCAGGAATTGCTTGTTGAAAGATGATCCATACATGAGCGCCTCTTCCTGATCTAGATCTTTCCACTAATGGATGAATTCCATTTTGTTCACACATCTTTCGTAATGCATCGACTTCATCTTTCCATTCATCATTCTGATTTGCAAAATCTATTTTCTCCGCATCTTTTTCATGATAATCAAAGTCAAATACAAGAAATCTGCAAGTACCATCTGGTAAAAGTGGATATACTCCTATGACATCTGATCCATCTTCTTTGTATCCTAACAAATGTGTAATGATCTTTTTTACATCAAGCTTTGTCCATTTCCTATTGCTACATTCATCACAATATACTTTCTTCTTTTGTTGTTTAGGACATAAATAACTATTCCATCGGTTATCACATTGAGGAAAATAGCCACCATTTCTTGCTCTTTTGGCATAGACATCTTCTCTTCCCCAAAACATAGCGAAAAAACGTTTTGCCATATTTTCTGTGATATATCCTGGATGAATAATACGGCCACCTTGATCTGGATCGTATTCTGCTGATTTATTGATTGGTTGTTCAAAAAGATTTATTTCTTCGTATGGTATATTGGCTTCATCTAGCTTTTCCTTTAATTTTTTATTTTCATCTTGTAGATTGCGGACTAGTTTTCGTAAAGTATCTGTGTTAAAAGCTTCTATATTCATTTTATATTTCACCTTTAATGTTTAAAACCTGATTACAATCCATAGTGCATAATCCATTATATATGCCATTTCAATTCCGTATTTCTTCTTGTGCTTTATCATATATTCTATATTTTAAAGGTTTAAAGGAAAAAACTTGTTTTATCCTCTTTTTTACCCCAAAATTCCTTGTCCAGCCACTTTTCTTGTCGGCTTTTAAATATAATAACCGAATCCAATTCTGTATCAATATACGGTTTCATTTCCTGTTGCAATTGTACTAATTGTGGTTTACTTATCTCTCCCTCAAATACAGAATTTTGTATATGTGACAGATATTTTTTACTTATCTTGAATACCTTTGACCATCGTTTTGCACCATTTTTCTCTTGACTAATATCATAAACTAAAACTACATACATATTTACCACCACATTTTAAATCCTTCATATTCTTTCTCTCCAATTAGATGTTTTATTAATTTATATGCTTCTACTCTAATCAAATATTGGTAAGATACTTTTCTATGCAAGTCTTTATGCATAATTGTTGCCTGTAATTTCTTTTCAAGTTCATTTACAATTAACTGAGATGCTTCTTTCTTTAAATGGTGGAAATTTAACTCCCTTGTAAAACTATTTTCTGTAATCTGCTTTTTATTCAATAATGAAAATATCAAACGATCTCCAATTAATGGTTTAAAGATTTCCGATAAATCTAAGCATAATGAATATCGTCTGCTCCCTGGTTCATGTAAATAACTGATCGTTGGATTTAATTGAGTATGGTATATTTCTGTAAGTGTTTTTGAATAAATCAGAGAATTCACAAAAGAAATTAGTGAATTAATCATATTATCTGGTGGATGCATCACTCGTTTTTCAAATTCAATCTCTTGGTTTATAATAACACTCCATGCTTCGTAGTATTTTTTACGAATATTCCCTTCTATTCCCATTAATTGATCAATTTCTTGTGCATTGGGTATTTTCTTTTTTAACCCTTCAATATATCTCATATGTTCCGTTACATCTTTTCCTCGGCTATTATAATATCTTAAATTTCGATAAATATTTTCTGCTGCCGCTTCAATAAATTTTCTCGCAATAACGATTCTTTTTTCTTTATCTATGTAATGTTCCACTTGTTTTACTAATAATTCTCCAGATAATAAACTTTCTCTTGGATAATAACTTCCTGTATAAAAATGATAATAATTAAAAAAATGCATCGGTATTCCATATTGTGATATAAAGTTTATGAACTTCGTATTAAATGATAATTCAGACATTACATAAATATCCGAAATTCTTTCAATTGGAACGTCTCTTTTTTCATCGTCATAAGTTGTAAATCGTAATGTATTATCTTTTCTTTTCAAATCTCCGCAATTGTATATATATAGACTCTTTTTCATATGCATTCTCCCCTTAAATAAAACAAATGTCATAATATGCACACTTTTTACATATCTTTTTTGAATCATCCAATTCCGGTATTGCCTGTTTTCGAATTTGAATAATATGATCTATAATATTTTTCATCTGTTTCTCATCTTCTTCTGATAAACTGACTTCAATATTTTTCTTTAACAGTGGATAGTCTATTTGTGCTTTTGAAATATCAACTCCCTTTTAACTAGTTTCATCTAATAATTTTCCTAATTGAACGTTCTCATTTTGAGATACATTTTCCATTTGTAGGTCATGACAAAAATACCATAATTTCCGTTTACATACAAAATAATAATAAATCATAACCCCTGTAATTCGTTCTTCCATAAACACCTCTTTTAAAACATCATCGCATCTTCTCCTATATTTTCATAATTTAATGGATAGAATCCCTTAATGTCATATTGACAGTTCATAATGTCGATATGTTCATATTTGCTAATATTAACAGTTCCATATGTTTGATATACTTTTTTATAATATTTGTGGTATTCATAATACGGAATTTGTACAATAAAATCTCTTAACCTCTCCTGGATTTCTATTCTTTCTCTAAATAGATTCTCTCTTTCTTTCTGTTCAATATTAGAATCTTTCAACTTTTTAGATATTAATGTTTGTCTCTCTTCTAATAATACAATTTCATCTTTATTTTGATCATATACTATCTTAGGTACAATTGATTTTGTAAAAATATTTCTCATTTTTATTTCATCTTTCTCAAAATTACCAATATCTAACTCTGAAATCCAATCAAACGTATCTTTGAATTGACGCATATAATCACTTGATCGTATATCATCATATGTAAAATAGTCATTAATAAGTTTTGTTTTTTGACTTTCTTCAAGAATTCCATCTACTGTCTTCAATGCTTTTTTAGATTGTTCATAAAATACAGAATCTAAAAATCCTTTCTGCCCTTGCTTGATATCACTTCCATCACAATAAACAAAACAATTGTATCCATCTAACTGCTTTACTCCTTTTCGATTGCATCTTCCCATCCTTTGAAATAATCCATTTAAATCAGTTAGTTCTGTAAATAAATAGTCAAAATCAATATCCAGGCTGACTTCCACAATAGATGTTGCAATCCAGATACCATTCTGTATATCTATTTCATTTCGTTCGTTGTATGTCTTTCCAAACTCTTTAATTTTATTTTCTAAATTTTTTCGATCTTCTCGATCAAATCTGCTATGTAATACATGCGAATTTAATGTCTCATCTTTTTCTTTGATTTGGTCATACATCTTCTGAGCTTTCTTTATCGTATTACAAACAACTAATATTTTATTTCCTTTACCTTCCTTTATATTTTGGTTATAGCATTGAATAATATCATCTTCACAAATTGATTCATCTATCACCTTTACAGAATGTCTTTTTAAATCATTTGTGAAATCGCGCTCTTTAAATTCTATATTTCCTATATTTTTATCCCTTAATAACTTTTTGATAAATGGCGGTAAAGTAGCTGTAACAATTGCTATTTTCCCACCTAATTCATGAATACGTCTCAGCCCGTAAATTAGATATGCCAACATTTCTGCATCATACATTTGAATTTCATCAATAACCATTTTTGAATAAGCTAATGTGGCTAGCTTCATCTCATATCCTTTGTATTTGAAAACAAAATCAAATAGCTGATCCAAAGTTGATATATTCAATGGTAACGATAATGCCTGTCCTCTGTTTCTATAATCCAAAATATCCATTTCTTGTCCTACATGACTTCCATAATAAGACAAACTTTCTGAATGTAATAATCCTAATCGCTCTTCTAATTTCTCATCTTTTAAAATCTGGTTCTTGATTCTATCATAGATTGCATTAATAGCAGTTCGTATTGGCAATATAAAAAATCCTTTATGATTACCAATCCATAATAAGCCGGCTTCTGTTTTTCCCATCCCTGTTGGTGCTAATGCAATAATATTCTCTTCCCGATTTTCTATGCAAAACTCCTGTAGTTCATTCCAACAACTATCTTTTTTCTTTTTCCGCCATTCATTCATCATTTGTGCTAATCCAGCTTCTAAAAAATCATTCGGATATTCTATCTCATAATTTCCACTGGCACTATAATCACATCGGTGTAATAATCCTTTTACTATAATTGTCTCTTGTTTTTTTAAATAATTATTACAAATATTTTTTAGCATCCTTCTACTTGGCTTTTGATTATATTCAGGAATTAATAATGAATTAATTTGTGACGTACGTGTTTTTATAACTAATGGCTCATTACAATAATCATGATGAAATAAAATACAACATGCTACAATCAAATAATCATCGGTGTTCTCGTCGAATTCATTCTTATCTAAATAATACACTGATAAAATATTGTGCGATATTTCTTTCGTTTCGTCAAAATGCAATTTAGGATTTAGAATACGTTTTAGAAACTCTTTATTTGCTTTTCCCAAATCATGCCCTTTACATGCTTGTATGAGTAAATTGTATATATGAATATCTTTAATATATCCTAATTTTCTTAAGATATTAGCCCGAAATATTAAATCTTCAACATGTTCACCTATAGTTTTATCTGGTTTTGCCAAATAATCATATAAATCTTTTATCATGATTTCCCCTTCTTAAAATCTACTATATTTTCCATTATGCTTCTATTACTTTATTTTTACTTTTGTAAAAAATTAACTATATATTGTTCATCTCCTGCATTATCAATCCATACATTTTTACTTTCCTCATCTACACTATGATTAGATACATATACTACAGGAACTTTTTTATCTTGAAGAAAAATACGTTTTCCCTTTTCTTTTTTGTATTCAGTTCCCATATAATATTTTGTTCCTTGTATTCCTTCACTAGTGAGAACAATAATATTTCCATCTCCAACATTATTTATTGGCTTTGTATCTCGATAATTAACATACGCTGAATAAGAACTTATAATCTCTTCCTCTGGTTCAACTAAATCAACCAATTTTATTTCTTCAACATCAACAAAGTCTTCACTTCGTCCTAAGCTTTTTAAATCATAAATATTTTCCATAATATCTTGTAATACACTTTCTTCCGCCTGAATATGCAGGATTAATGTAATATTGTTCAATATTTCATAAGTTTTTACAGATTTCGTTAAAGATCTAAATTTTGCAATTGGTTTTTTATAATGCGTTTCTTCATATTCCTTTATTTTGTTTTTCCAATCTTTTTCTTCTTGTTTTAATTCCTTTTCTTTTTCAACAAGATCTGTATATTCTATTGATTTTTTATCTAAGGTCTTTTTTTGTTTCGTTAATTGTTGTTTTTTTGTTTTGTACATAGCAACTTTATCAGTATATTCTTCTGATTTTTTCCATAATGCTATTTTATTTCCCATTTCTTTTAAGTTTCTGTATTCATCTAAAAGTCCCTGATTATATACTTGTATTGTAATCCCCTTTAAGAAACTATTACCTTGAGATTTTTTTGCTTCAGCCACTTTATCATACGCAGTTGATAACAAGTTTTCATTTTTCATTTTAACTAACAATCCACGATCATCCATTGTTGAATTTAAAAAACAATGATGTGTATAAATCTTATTTTGCATGGACTGGTAATTTCCTTGAATACTGACTAGCATCTTATGGTACTCTGTATAACCACAAATGCTATGTAATGCACCTGTTACCGTTGAAATAGGAGGTAATGGATAAGTCATTTTATTATCGATTGTCTCCTCTTTTCGATAATTTGCGCTTGTCTGATGCAATTTAATCCGTAATGCCTTCATAATTACACCTACCTTAACCTATTTTAACCTAAGTAATATTCTTTAACTTCTTGACGAAGTTTATCAAACATTTCTGTGATTGTTAATGGATGCAATTCTTCTTCAATCTCTTCTTCGTTTTCTAAAAGATTTCCCTGAAGAAGTCCTGCATAAAATCCCCTATCAATCTTATTTTTTAAATCACTTGATATTATTAATTTTGCTTCTTCTACATTGACCACATTTTCAAAATAATGTGTTTTTCTAGGAGAGAGACCTCCTACTGCAAAAATTGGCTCCGCGTTATCCAAATTTCCTTTTACTACTAAAGATAAGTTTTCAATTGCATCTAATAAACAAATAACTCTATCAGCTTTTTCTTTTGCATCTGCTTCACCTTCAAAGTTTTCATCTTTTCCTATCATTTCTAGATCTATGGTAATGCTATATATTTTTAATGATTTATCATATTCATACTGATATGGCATCAATCCAATATTATTCTTTCCTGGTTCTTGAACAGATAACCCTTTGCTTTTTGCATAATTTGTTGCCATATATAAATTATTATGGAATCTGGGTTCACTGATAAAATGTTCTGTTGAAATTGCATCTGTTACATAGAAAGAACTTCTGCGAACATAAGTTGTTGCCTGTGTGTTCATATAGCCACCTTCCAAGGCTCTACAGTTAATGGCATTCAGATCCTCATTTACTTTCTTTTGTGTAGCACCATCTACTTCTGTTTCCAAATCATCATACCATCCACTCTGTATCATGATTGCATTTTTTAAACTTTCTCTACTTCTCATAGAATATATTCTTCTGTTTTTAAACACTTTTTGCACACTTGCAACATTTCCTAATCCTTCAGAATAATTAGATGTCATATTTGCTACTACTGTTAATGTTAATGCTTTCTTATTCATTATCTTTACCCTCCTGATTATTATTTTTATATCGATTTAAACTATTTACAAATGTGTATGCAATTTCTTTATTTCCTTCAAAATCTTCAAATAAATCATAAGCAAATCCACATGGTACTTCGGCATAATTAGATAAATTAATCAGTATTTTTTGAAATTGATCATAATCATCTAAAATTATTGCATTAATTAATTTCGTGCAATAAGATTTTAATTTGGTATCGGATACTCTAGGTTTATTTCCATCTTTTTTATCAACAATCTGTTTCGCACATGCAAACGCAGCTTTCATTGTATTTTTCATCTTTTCGTCTCCTTTCTTAATTTCCACATTTACTTTCAATAATTTGCTAATTACATATGAATTTCCTTCCTCTCTAGAGTCTTTCAATAATTTATTAATTAAATTATCTAATAAAGTAAAATTAACAACTGCGTCAAAAACTTCATTTAATATATTAATCCAATAATCATCACTTATTTTTATACTGAAGCAAAAAGCTTTATAATATGATTTCATATTTTTCAAAATTTCTAAGCTTTCTTTTCTTAAATACAATGTTTCAAAATATGCACGTTCTGGTTTTTTCACAATAATCTCTATATCACTTTGAAGAAAATCTTTTGCTTCGATTAAGCAATCTATAAAAATTCTTTTAGTATTGACTCTCTCATTCTTTTGTTTTGCCTCTTCCATTTGTGATTTTACAGTGCGAGTCCATTGATTATTCGTTTTTTGTAATCGATTTAAATCAACATTGTCATTTATAAAAAACTTTTCTCGACATCCACTAAACGCAAATGGGATAAAATCAAATTCTGGAATATCATTTCCTACATAATTTGATTTATCAAATGCATATGAAATCGATTTTCCCTTTTTAGGCATATCAATATAATACCCATTTAACCTGCAACATTCTTGTTTATCTTTAAATAATTGATTTGGATTGCAATAGTTTTTATACAGATTATTTTTATTTCGAAAAGTTTCACAAATTATTTCTTCACGATTTTGGTCAATAATATTTTGTATTTCATCTTGATTGTGTCCATCAAATTTAATTTTCTTAAATTTATTTTTCAAAATTGTATTGGCCTTCATTTTTTCATTAACAATATTTATTTGATCTTCTGTAGGATTCTTTTCTTTTAATTTATTTTCTATTTCAATATGATGCATATCATCTTTGAAATAATATTCTGCAAATTTTAGGAAATCTTCTTTATCCAAATATTTCTTATTATACTCAAGAGTATCTTCTGTTATTATCAAATTAGGTTCTTCATCAACACCTAGCCATTCTAGGTATTTTCGCAACCCAACAATAGCTGCAGAGTATCTCCAATCAAACGGCTCTAAACAAACCATTTCATCTTTCATTCATCTTCCCCCCTTGTCTTATCACATTGAGACTTCCAAAGCCCGTTGCATGATGACTTCCAGCACCGCTTTGATATAAATATTGTAATGCATTCATATCTCCTGATATTTTTAAAATACCTACTGTCAAATCTATAAAAATACCATAATGTTTTACCACTATTTTTTTGCAATCTACTGGTTCAACTTTAATATCTTCGTATTGCTTTTTATAAAATCCTGCCATTTGAAGCTGGTTTTTTATGATCAATTCTGTTTTTTCAGAAAATTCTTTATCTTCACATGTAATAAATGTATCTCTATTTGTTTCTCTATTATGTTCACGCACACATAGCCCATTTCCCAACATTGTTTGAAAATACACAACAGGTTCTGTAATTAATACTTCTTTTTTTTGTATTATTTTTCTCAATATTATATGATTGCCATTTGCTAAAGGAAATTCCATATGCTGAATTGATAAAAATGCTGTCTGAAAAATTAGTCCCGTTCGATTCCTATCACTGCATGAAAATATGATTTTCATTTCATTTTTATCAAAATAAATTTTTTCTTTTGTGAATCGTGGCTTACTAAAAACTGTTGAAAAACAATAATCTTTAACTATGTTATCTCGATTCTTATAAAATTTTTCGAAAAATCTTCCCCCTTCACAATGTTCTAATGCAAATTTTAGATAAGATATTATAATTCTGCGATAATCAATATCTATCTCTGGTTTCAATAATTCCATCTGTAATTCTAAACGCATAGGTGTTATTTCTCCTTCCTGTTTTTAGAATACTCTTTCACTTATATTTAGTCAACCCTTATATTAATGATATTTATTTTTATTTTGTTATTGCTTTTTGTAAATCTATCTATTATAATATCAATGTAATTTTTCATATTGAAATTTAAATTATACCAATGAAATTTAATATTAATCGTCCATATTGGAAAACTTTTTATACTAATTTAAATTTCAATAAAATTCTATTATTTTCCATAAAAATTCTGTTTTCATTTCATGTTTTTTATAATATCCCCCAAATTTATTCTTGACTTCCATTATTTTTGTATTAATTCAGATTGAGCCTACTATATAACTAATAATAACTTTTATACCATATCTATATTTCCAATATAACATTTTCCAATATGATTCTATTAATTCGGATGAAAGCAGCTGCGATCAGAGCAGTTAAGACTACTTTAAATTCCATTATGTTTCTATTAATTCATGATCAAATTCTTTTGGAAACTGAAGCATAATGCTCTTTAAATTCCATTATGTTTCTATTAATTCTCCAGATATGTACTTCTTGTAATGAGCCTGTTTTCCTTCTTTAAATTCCATTATGTTTCTATTAATTCAGCAAGTCCATTGATGCTGTTCTGATCGAGTTTCACCTTTAAATTCCATTATGTTTCTATTAATTCGCGAAAAGAAAAAAGAAGATTTTCGATACTATCCACCTTTAAATTCCATTATGTTTCTATTAATTCAGAAGTTAAAAAATATTTCGACTGGAGAGCAAACGGCTTTAAATTCCATTATGTTTCTATTAATTCTGAAAAGTTATGATCTAAAATCTCTACGTTATAGTTACCTTTAAATTCCATTATGTTTCTATTAATTCCTTATCCCACTCATGCTCCTGAATCCACTGAAGGAACTTTAAATTCCATTATGTTTCTATTAATTCCAGATCAGTCATCTAAAGGATTATCATAAAGGAAATTTCTTTAAATTCCATTATGTTTCTATTAATTCAATTTAAAAGATAGCGGTGTAAGTCGTACATTAAACTTTAAATTCCATTATGTTTCTATTAATTCTCGGTCTGCGGTATGGGAAACGTGCAGGGAATCCACTTTAAATTCCATTATGTTTCTATTAATTCGGGAGATGAAGAATAATGCTAACGCCAGATTACTTACTTTAAATTCCATTATGTTTCTATTAATTCAAGCGAGCATCGACATACTAATCGCAAGGCAGAAGACTTTAAATTCCATTATGTTTCTATTAATTCCTGACGAATTTGTTTTTATAGATAGCGGAATTTCCTTTAAATTCCATTATGTTTCTATTAATTCCAGGGAAGTGATAAAAGATTTGCAGTTCATTTACCCTTTAAATTCCATTATGTTTCTATTAATTCGTTTTTGTTCGTTCCGTTTCCACTTCCTGCTACTGCCTTTAAATTCCATTATGTTTCTATTAATTCCAGATCGTAAGAATCTCAGCTGAAGCATATAACGATCCTTTAAATTCCATTATGTTTCTATTAATTCAAGATCTTAGGAGTTGAAAACAGAACTGCAATCTTACGTGCAGAAGGACAGAAAGAATCTAATTCAAGATCTTAGGAGTTGAAAACAGAACCATAAAGAGCCTTTAAATTCCATTATGTTTCTATTAATTCTAAAAGGGGTGTCTTGGGATAAAAGCAGAAATAAACTTTAAATTCCATTATGTTTCTATTAATTCTTTTTCGCTGATGAATAAACAAGGATACCAGGTAAGACTTTAAATTCCATTATGTTTCTATTAATTCAAGACATCTACGGAGATCTGATTGAACGTATCATCGAACTTTAAATTCCATTATGTTTCTATTAATTCTAAAACAGTGAAAGGAGAATTTTATCTCTGCATATAGACTTTAAATTCCATTATGTTTCTATTAATTCGTTCGTTTGTATCTTTTGATTTAAACGCTCTTTTTCCCTTTAAATTCCATTATGTTTCTATTAATTCCCGCTAACATTCCCTGGAACAAAGAAGATACTTCCTTTAAATTCCATTATGTTTCTATTAATTCCAACAAATGAATAAGACCGCAACGAATAAAGGAGGACTTTAAATTCCATTATGTTTCTATTAATTCGTGCTGCCCTTTGAAATTACTTTAACGCTCGCACCCTTCTTTAAATTCCATTATGTTTCTATTAATTCAGCAAGTCCATTGATGCTGTT
>OIYW01001659.1_pt1 | contig 13703 bp, 12 predicted proteins | sample 1588351 | NCBI WGS metagenome assembly OIYW01 (sample SAMN03283268) | human gut metagenome | biome: human-associated habitat; material: feces | host: Homo sapiens | place: USA | collected 2013 | reverse complement strand
GGAGGAGATTTCCATAGAGGAGCATATGGAGATTTATGAAAGTAAGGGGCTTTCCCGGAAAGATGCCATGAAGCAGGTGGCAAAGGACCGGGGAGTAAGTAAAAGAGAGATTTATCAGTATCTGGTGAGGTGAAAAGAGGAATAATATCAGAATTGAAGTCACATGTACCTCAGTTGCTATGCTGACAGCAGATGAAAGTCGGCAGTAAGCGTATAGAAAAAACTGATGATCCGGAAAAAGCGATAGATCGTGCTTTAGCTATATATCTGAAAAAGGATATGATGAAGAGAGCAGTGAGTAATCGATAATAATGAAAAACTCATGAGAAATAAAAAGATATTTCTCATGAGTTTTTTTGTGGATTAAACGACTGTATATGCTCCGTCAATTATAATGTCTGCTCCTGTGGTATATCCGGCAGATTCACTGCAGAGCCAGATAATAGCTCCACAAAGCTCTTCGGGTTTTGCCATACGGTGCATAGGGAATAAGGGCTGCCATGCAGCCATGAGTTCTGGCTCTACAAAGTCTGGATCTACAGACATAGGTGTTGCTACATATCCGGGGCTTATAGAGTTCACACGGATATTTTTGTCAATCCATTCGATTGCAAGACTTTTTGTCATATGGATAACACCGGCTTTGGAGGCATTATAAGCAGCCTGACACTGGGGTATATTTACAATATGTCCAGACATAGAGGCTATATTTACAATACTTCCTTTGAAATTATTTGAAATCATTATACGTGCAGCTTCACGGCAGACAATATATTCTCCTGTGAGATTGATATCCAGACATTCTCGCCACTCTTCGACAGATGCTTCAAAGGCGTTCTTGTGGTAACATACACCGGCATTATTGACTACAATATCCAATCGTCCATAAGCTTCTATAATTTTATCCATTCCTTTTTTTACGCTGATTTCATTAGTGGCATCAGCAATAATATCTAAAGCTTTTCCACCTTCTTTTTCGATTAATTTTACGGTTTCAGCAGCTCCTGATCGGGAGAATATTGCAATATCAGCACCTGCTCTGGCTAATTCCCGGCAGATTACCTGACCAATTCCTCGTCCGCCGCCTGTAACTAAAGCAACTTTTCCTTTAAGAGAGAACATTTCCTGTAAATATGTTTCTTTTGTCATAGTCATTTTCCTCCTAAATATAGTTTTATAAAAGATATTTACATAACTGGAATTTAAGAAAAATTATAAGATATACTGAAAAATGTGTCAATATACAATGGTAATACAAATAAAAATAGTTAAAAATGCACAAAAATATAATTCGATTTTTGGTGATTTAAAAGATTGACATCATATATATAAAAAAGTATTATAAAAGTAATTTACAAAAGATTTTTCGAATAATTGGTTTAAAGGAGGTATATTTATGAGAGGAAATATGAAAGTAGCAGTAATGAAGGGAATTGGGGAAATGGGATTCGAAACACGTCCTATACCAAATCCGAAAGAAAACGAAGTGTTGGTAAAGTTGGAATATGTAGGAATTTGTGGTTCTGATCTTCATTATTATGAAAATGGAAGAATTGGTGATTATATTGTAAAGCCACCATTTGTTTTGGGACATGAACCTGGAGGTGTTGTTGTTGAAGTAGGAAAAAATGTAAGCCACTTAAAAGTTGGTGATAGGGTAGCATTGGAGCCAGGAAAGACTTGTGGACATTGCGAATTTTGCAGAACAGGACGATACAATCTTTGCCCAGATGTGATATTTTTTGCAACACCTCCTGTAGACGGAGTGTTTCAAGAATATGTAGCACATGAAGCAGAGCTTTGTTTTAAGCTTCCAGACAATGTAGATACTATGGAAGGGGCGTTGATTGAACCGTTAGCTGTAGGATTTCATGCAGCTATGCAAGGTGGGGCACATATAGGACAGACCGCTGTTGTAACAGGATCAGGATGCATTGGACTTGTTACTATGATGGCACTAAAAGCGATTGGCGTAAATGAGGTTTATGTGGTTGATATTATGCAGAAGCGTTTGGATAAGGCAATGGAATTAGGGGCATCAGGTATTATTAATGGGAGTGTACAAAATACGGTTGAAACAATAATGCAGTTAACAAATGGACGAGGATGTGATTTGGTTATTGATACATCTGGAACAGAAATCTGTGTAAATCAGGGAATTGAAATGTTGGTAAAAGGCGGTACGTTAGTGCTTGTTGGGTATAGTTCGTCTGGAAACATGAAACTTCAATCAAGTTTAATCTGTGATAAAGAAATCAATATAAAATCAGTATTTCGTTATCGTCATATTTATCCAATGGCTATTAAGGCAGTGGCAGATGGAAAAGTAAATTTAAAAGGAATTGTTACTAATATTTTTAATCTGGATGATATCCAGAATGCAATGGATAAGAGTGTTCGTGATAAAGCAGACATTGTCAAATCTATTATAAAGATTTGTTAGTATTATACGAATAACAAGGAGCGAGAGATGGCAAGTGAATATTTACTGGAAATAAAAAATGTACGGAAGGAATTTCCTGGAGTGGTTGCATTAAATGATGTTTCCTTGTTTTTGAAAAGAGGAGAAATTCATGCACTAGTAGGGGAAAATGGCGCGGGTAAATCCACTCTTATGAAAATTCTTGCAGGAATTTATACTTTGGATAAAGGTGAAATATTATATAATGGAAAACTTTTTGAAGCAAAAAGACCTGTAGATGCATTGGAAAAGGGAATTGCTATGGTGCATCAGGAGTTGGATTTGATTCCAGAAATGACAGTGGAGGAAAACGTATTTGCAGGGAGAGAAAGAAGTAGAGGTCTGATAATAGATCGTCAAAGAATGGAGAAAAAGACTAAAGAACTTATGGAAAGTCTTGGAATTAATATTTCTCCTAAAACAAAAATAAAAGAGCTAAGTACAGCGCAACAACAGATGGTAGCAATTACTAGAGCATTAGCATTTGATGCAGAAATCATTATTATGGATGAGCCTACGTCTGCGATTACAGATAGAGAGGTTGAACAACTTTTTAGGATAATTCGCAAATTAAAAAAACAAAATAAGGCTATTGTATATATTTCCCATAAGATGGATGAAATATATACATTAACGGATAGAATTACAGTATTCAGAGATGGCAGTCTGATTGGAACAGTGGCAACATCAGAAGTAACTCCCGAAAAATTAATTAATATGATGGTAGGAAGAGAACTAAATGATGTATATATCAAAACATCAGAAAAAACAGTGGAGTATGATGAAAATGAAATACTTTTAAAGGTAGATAATCTTACGCGAAAAAATGAATTTTATAATATTAGCTTTAATGTGAAACGTGGTGAGATTCTTGGTTTTTTTGGTCTGATGGGAGCTGGAAGAACAGAAGTTATGGATACGATTTTTGGGCTCAGAAAAGCAGACAAAGGAACAGTAATATTAAAAAATAAGGAGATGGGAAGTGTAAAAAAAGCAATTAGTAATGGTATGGCTTATATAACAGAAGATAGAAAAGCGTCTGGATTAAATCTGATAGGCTCTGTAAAAGATAATATTTCCATTGCATATATGAATTTAATTACAAAAGGAAAATTTCTTCTTGACTTTAAAAAAGAAAAAAAAATTTGCGATAACCTTATAGAAAAAATTCGAATAAAATGTGCATCTCATGACACGTTGGCAGGAAATCTTTCTGGTGGAAATCAGCAAAAAATTGTCATAGCAAAATGGTTTATGGGAAATCCAGATCTACTTATTATGGATGAACCGACTAGAGGCATTGATATAGGTGCAAAAGCAGAGATTTATAAATTAATGGATATGCTTGCTAAAAGTGGAAAAAGTATCATAATGATTTCTTCTGAAACGCCAGAATTATTAGGAATGAGTGATCGAGTGATTGTTATGCATGAAGGATATCAGACTGGTGAATTTAAATGTGATGAGTTGGATCAGGATAAGCTGATGGCATATGCAATTGGAGAAGGTGGTAAAACTCATTAGTAGTTGAGACAGATAAAGGAGAGTACAAGAGCTATGAACAATAATATAGATTCTGTAAAAAAGATGAATATAGGAACGATTATAGGAAAGTATGGAGTATACATAGCATTATTGGTGCTATTTATTGTGATGTCTATTACTTCCGATTCGTTTCTTACAGTTACCAATTTATTTAATATTTTAAAACAGAATGCTGTATACGGTATTTTGGCAGTAGGTATGACTTTTGTTATTGTAACAGGTGGAATTGATCTGTCAGTAGGCGCAATCGTTGCATTGTCAGCCTGCTTTGCAACAAAGCTTGCACAAGAGGGTTCAGAGCTTCCTGTTATAGTTGCACTTACAGTAGGAGTTCTTGCAGGAATTGTATGTGGTGCATTCAGTGGATTTTTTATATCTTATGCAAATATTCCTGCATTTATTGCAACACTTGCAACATGCACAATTGCTAGAGGCGTTGTATTTGTTTTTACAGATGGAAGACCTATTACCGGAGTGTCTGATTCTTATAAATATATAGGAAGAGAATCTTGGGGACCGGTGCCTGTAATGGTTGTTATTTACTTATTATTTTTACTTATGGGAACATTTTTGCTGAAGTATACCAAATATGGACGTCATGTATTTGCAATTGGAGGAAATAAAAGAGCTGCCCTTGTTTCAGGTGTAAATGTAAAACTTACTGAATTTTTTGTATATGTAATTAGTGGCTTTTGTGCAGCTTTTGCAGGTCTTCTTCTTTCTTCGCGTATTCAGACTGGACAACCTGCGGGAGGTGAAGGATATGAATTGGACGCTATTACAGCGGCAGTTATTGGAGGGGCCAGTCTTTCTGGTGGAAGAGGAAGTGTGTTTGGATCTTTTATTGGTATATTAGTAGTGGGAATTTTGACAAATGGATTAGATTTGCTGAATGTGTCTTCTTATTATCAGCAGATTATCAAAGGAGTAATTATACTGTTAGCTGTGTTAGCAGACAGAAAAAAAGATTAATGATGAAATATTATCTGTAGAAAAAACAGATAAAATAAAATCCCAAATTAAGGAGGAAGTTAAAAATGAAAAAAAGAAATGTAGTAGCAGTAATAATGGCAATGGGTATGGTAGTGGGAATAGCAACTCCTACAATGGCAGAAGAAAAGTACAAAATTGCATGGGTTGATGGGAATCTTGCAAATGAGTCAAATGCAATTTGTTCAGATGCGGCTAAGGACTATGCAGAAGAACAGGGGATGGAATTTATTCTTTTAGACGGACAGGGATCTGGAGAAAATCAAGTTTCTCAGATTGAAACATTGATTTCGCAAGGCGTGGATTGTATTATTGTTCAGCCTTATGATGCTGCAGCATGTCAGGTAGGAGTAGAAGCTGCTATTGATGCGGAGGTTCCGATTCTGGTTACGAAAACAACTATTGAAGATAATAGTATATGTCCATTTGTAGGACAAGATGATGTAGTTGCTGGAGAAATGGAAATGGAATGGATGGCAGAACAACTTGGAGGAAAAGGAAATATTGTTGTTATCGAAGGTCCAACAGGAATTTCTGCTGCAATTCAGAGAAATGATGGAATTGTAAAAACGCTTGAAAAATATCCGGATATTAAAGTGCTTCATACACAGCCTGCTGATTGGAATAGAGATGAGGGCATGGCTTTGATGGAAACATGGTTACAGGAAGGAAAAGAAATAGATGGCGTTGTTGCTCATAATGATGAAATGGCATTAGGTGCATATGATGCGATAGCAGATGCAGGAAAAGCAGGAGAGATAAAGGTAATCGGAATTGATGCGATTGATGCAGCAAAGAAATCTGTTGCAGCAGGTGAGCTTGATGCAACTGTACTTCAAGATGTTGAAACTATTGGTAAAAAGACAATTGAAGTTGCAATTCAGATGTGCAAAGGAGAAGATGTAGAGGATGTATACGATGTAGATCCGGTACTTTTAACAAAAGATAATGTAGACGATTATATGACAGAAAAGGTGAAATAATATGATAAAAACAATGAAAGCATTAATGTATGATCAGCCAGGACGGGAACATTCAAGTATACGGCAGATTCCATATCCAAAATGTGGTGACGATGAAATTATTATTAAAGTTATGTCGTGTTCTATTTGTAAAGGCGCAGAGCATGATCATGATAATGGAAAAGGAACAGATTTGGCCAAATATCCAGTTGTTCCAGGACATGAATTTTCTGGATATGTACATGAAGTAGGAAAAAATGTAACTTTGTTTAAACCGGGAGATCGTGTTACAGCAGATAATACGGAATATTGTGGTGATTGTTATTATTGTAGACGAGAGGAATCAAATTATTGTCCTACTTTTGGATCTCTTGGACATAATATTAATGGTGGCTTTGCAGAATTTGTTAAGGTGAAGAAAGAAAAAGTATTTCATATACCAGATAATCTTTCTTTTAATGCGGCTGCATTATCTGAACCTGTAGCTTGTTGTATTCATGCAGTGGATCATGCAAATGTACGATATGGTGACACAGTCGCAATTTTTGGAGCAGGATCAATGGCTCAGATTCTTGGACAGCTATTTGTTGCATCGAATGCATCAAGAGTTTATATGATTGCTGGTAAGAGTAATAAACTGAAATTGGCAGAAAAATATGGAATTATTCCAATTGAGATGGATAGAAGTGATTATTCTATTCATGAGACAGAGTTATTAAAAGAAAATCCATTGGGAATTGATTTGATTGTGGATGCAACAGGAAGCACTAAAATAATTTCTGAAGCGATAAAATTATTGAAGAAAGGTGGAACTCTACTTCAATATGCGATTGTACATAGTGGCGAAAAAGTTGTGATGGATCCGGTTCTTATGTTTAATAATGAGTTAACATATACAGCCTCTTTTTGTCAGTCACACAATTTTGGAAGAGCAGTGGACGCATTGGCGTCAGGTATAGTAGATGGAGATAGTCTCGTTACAGGTGAATTTGCCTTAGAAGATTTTTATAAGGGTTTGGATGAAAACGTGGAAGACAGAAATTCCATAAAAGTTATTATTCATCCTAATTATGAAAACCAGTAATCAAAAGTTGTGCATGACAGAAAAACAGGTCTGTCATGCACAGACTTTCTTAAAATGAGAGGTGAATGAAAATAGTGAAAAAAAGAGGTGTGCTTAATAAGCCTTTAAGTTCTGCTTTAGCTGGCTTAGGGCATGGTGATTGTTTTTTGTTATGTGATGCTGGATTTCCTATTCCAAAAGACATGGAGAGAATTGATCTTGCAGTTTGTTTTGGAATTCCTAGCATGGAACAATGTCTTACAGCAATTTTAGATGAAGTAATTATACAAAAAATTATGATTGCTAAAGAGATGAGAGAAATGAATAGTAGAGGATATAGTCTACTTGGCAATCTCTTTAAGATGCAGGAAAAAGAAGAGATTTTACAAGAAGAACTAGTAAAAAAATCTAAAGATGTAAAATTTGTCGTTCGTTGTGGAGAAACAGGGTGTTATTCAAATATCATATTAGAAGCTGCTTCGGGTGTAGAAAAATTTAAAAAATCTTTGAATGTAGAGAGGGTATAATTCTAAATAGGAAAAAGATATTTTTACATATTTTTAGAATAGACAGTAATAAGGTCAGTTTTCTTCATTCGGCTTGCTTGTAAAGGTAAATCTGAATTGGTATAATATGGATAATAGAAGCATGCGAGGAAGGACATCACAGCAAAAAAACAAGGAGAAGAAAATTGGCGAGTGCAATAGAAATAAAACAGAAAAATAGAAAAAATGTTTTTCGAATTATTTATGAAGGAAAAAAAATCTCAAAATCAGAAATTGCAAAAAGGCTGGAACTCAGCATGCCGACAATTGCACAGAATTTATCTGAATTATTTGAAAAAAATCTGATTTATGTAAATGGTACATTTGATTCGACCGGAGGTCGAAAGGCAAAAGCAATTGAATTTAACGCAGGTGCAAGGCATTCCATAGGCATAGATATAACTAAAAATCACATAAGTGGAGTCCTGCTGAACCTTTATGGAGAAATTATATATTCAGTGCGGCTGAGATTCAGATTCCAGTCTAAGGACAGCTATTACAGTGAACTTCAGAAGCTTGTGGAGCATATGATAAAAAAGAGTGGTGTCGAAACGGAAAGTATTTTAGGCATAGGCATCAGCATTCCTGCCATTGTAGAAAAAGACAATAAAAAGGTCAGTTATATACCTATCATTGAAGAATTGAGTTCCATTTATGATGACTTGGGAGATTATTTTAGTTTTCCATATAGAATTTTCAATGATTCCAACTGTGGAGGGTATGCAGAATTATGGCACCAGAAACAGGTAAAGAATATGTTTTATTTGTCTTTGAGTAATAGTGTAGGCGGAGCAATCCTGATGAATAATGAAGTGTATGAGGGCGAAAGCAGCCACAGTGGTGAGATTGGGCATACGACTTTGGAGATTGATGGAAGACCTTGCTATTGTGGAAAAAAAGGCTGCGTAGATGCTTATTGTAATGCACAGAATCTGTCTAATCTGACAGATGGTGATCTGAACCATTTTTTTGAGCTTCTGGATATTGGAGATGAGCAGTGTAAGGCTGCATGGGATGAATATCTAAAATATTTATCTGCAGTGGTGAATAATCTGGGAAATATTCTGGATTGCGATATTATGTTAGGCGGATATGTGGGCGGATATATGGAAAAATATATTGATGAGCTGCGCAGAAGAGTTGTAGAAAGAAGTACTTTCCGCACAGATGGAAGTTTTATTAAAACCTGTTATTTTAAGCATGAATCATCAGCAGTTGGCGCAGCTCTTTATTTTGTTGGAAAATTTATTGATGAGATCTAATACTGAAAGAGAGTGGGACTATGGAATTTAAACAAAATATTAAGGGACTGCAGCATATTGGAATCCCTACCAACCAGATGGATAAAACAGTGGATTTTTATAAAAAAATAGGCTTTGAGATTGCTCATGAGGCAAGGGATGGAGAAGTTCGTGTTGTTTTCCTAAGGCTTGGTGATCTTATTCTTGAAACCTATGAAAATGGACAGGCTGCCTTTAGAGATGGGGCGGTGGATCATATTGCTTTAAATGTAGAGGATATTGACATTGCTTATAAATTTATTTCAGGACTTGGTATCCGGATTCTTACAGAGGTTTCTTTTCTTCCATTTTGGAAAAATGGTGTAAAATTTTTTATTGCAGAAGGACCAAATCTGGAAAGACTGGAATTTGCTCAGTATCTGTAAGTGAAAAAGAATTAGAGGTGACCATATGAGGAAAAAAGTAATTTCAGCAGGACATATCTGTATTGATATTACTCCGGTATTTCCTGACAGTATTAAAGGTAAGGCCAGTGATATCCTGTCTCCGGGCAAACTGATTAATGTAGAGGCGGCAGACGTCCATACAGGGGGGTCAGTGTCTAACACGGGGCTTGCCATGAAGTTTCTAGGAGCGGATGTATCTCTTGCCGGGAAGGTTGGAGATGATGCATTTGGAAACATGGTTATAAAAAAATTGGGTGAATATCATGTGGAGGAAGAGTTGATTGTGGGAGATGGAGAGTCAACCTCTTATTCAGTAATCCTTGCGATTCCCGGAACCGACAGGATATTTTTACATCATAATGGTGCGAACAATACGTTTGCGGCAGAAGATATCACGGAGGAAATGCTGTGTGATAAGACACTGTTTCATTTTGGCTATCCTCCTCTTATGAAAAAAATGTATGAAAATCAGGGAGAAGAGCTTTTGAAACTTTTTAAAAAGGTAAAGCAGGCAGGAGTCGCTACTTCTCTTGATTTAGCATCAGTGGATCCGGCATCGGAAGCTGCTAAAACAGATTGGGAAGCTTTGCTTAAAAAGCTTCTTCCTCTGGTAGATTTTTTTGTGCCAAGTGTGGAAGAACTTTGCTATATGTTGGATAAGCCTAGATTTCAGGAATGGCAGGACAGAGCTAATGGCGGGGACATTACAGAAATTCTTGATATAGAAAAAGACATCAGGCCTCTTGCAGATCGTTGCATGGAGCTTGGGGCGAAAGTGCTACTTTTGAAGTGCGGCGCTCCTGGACTTTATTATCAGACAGGAGATATAGAAGTCCTTTCAGGAATTGAAAAGAGAACAGAACTTAATGTGGAAGATTGGGCAAATCGCCGAGGGTTTGAAAAAAGTTACATACCGGATCGGGTGCTTTCTGGAACGGGAGCAGGTGATACAACTATAGCAGCTTTTCTTACTGCAATGTTGGACGGGTATTCCTTTGAGGACTGTATCCATCTGGCAGCTGCCACGGGAGCTTCCTGTGTGGCAGCATATGACGCGCTCAGCGGTTTGAAAAGCTTTGAAGAATTAAAGAAAAAAATAGATTCTGGTTGGGAAAAGCGCAGCTGAAAGAGGGGAATATAATGCTTGTAAATATGAATCAGGTTCTTTTACCTGCAAAGAGACAAAAATATGCGGTTGGTCTGTTTAATGCAGTAAACCTGGAACTAGCCAGGGGAATTATTGCGGCAGCAGAATCTTCAAGATCTCCGGTAATTATGGGAACAGCTGAGGTTTTATTTCCTTATGGCCCATTAGAGGAGGTTTCTTATTATTTGATTCCTATGGCGAAAAAGGCCAGCGTTCCAGTGGTTATCCATTTAGATCACGGACTAAACAGGGAGACTTGTATCAGGGCTCTGGAGTTGGGATTTTCCTCGATTATGTACGATTGCTCTACAGATTCCTATGAAGAAAATGTACGTAAGGTAAAGGAAATGGCTGATATCGCTCATTCTTATGGAGCGACCATTGAAGGAGAACTGGGGCATGTAGGAGATAATGAGGGATCCGCGGAGGGAAATTCCCATATGACGAATCCTGCGGATTTTTATACAGATCCGGCTATGGCAAAGGATTTTGTACAGAAAACAGGAGTGGATGCTCTGGCAATTGCGGTGGGAACAGCTCATGGAGCTTATAAGTTTCCGCCAAAGCTTGATTTTAAAAGAATCCGGACCATTGCAAATACAGTAGATGTACCATTGGTGCTTCATGGTGGTTCGGGACTGACTGATGAGGACTTTCGGAGAGCAATTCAGGAGGGAATCAGCAAGATTAATATTTTTACAGATATTAATATTGCAGCAGTAGAAGCGGAATTCAGAAAGTTTGAATATATGAGCAAAGGAATTATTGATCTGATTCCGGCAGCAGTGGAGGCAGTAAAACAGGAGACACAGAAAAAAATGACACTGTTTTCCAGTACGGGAAAGGCTGGGACGGAAGTAAAAAGCAGACAGACGAGTAGCACTGACATTAGTCAGATCGTGGAAATGGTGCTTGAAGAGATAAAAAGAACACGAAGAATTTAATAGGTAATCAAGCTTCCTGGCAATGGATATTAATCCGTTTGTCAGGAAGTTTTTGTTAGTTTGGATTTTATTTCAGATATATTTTTGATTATTGAAAGCAGGATGATTATGAGGTTAAGATAATGTTATTTTGAACCTTTTTTCCGTGTTTTGCGCAAATTTAATGGAAAGCACCCCCATTTTGTGTTATAATAAATTAGTATTATTATGTCTATTTATCAGTGGGTGCAGGATTTCTGTATGCCTGTTGATGCCATAAATATAGAATGACAGGAGGACGCAAATGGGCGGAGAGAATACAGAGTACGGAGCGGATCAGATTCAGATTCTGGAAGGACTGGAAGCTGTAAGAAAAAGACCGGGAATGTACATTGGAAGTACGTCAAGCAGGGGCCTGCATCATCTTGTATATGAAATCGTGGATAATGCGGTGGATGAAGCGCTGGCAGGATTTTGTACGGAAATTCAGGTGACGATCAATCCTGATAATTCAATTACAGTTGTAGATAACGGAAGAGGTATTCCGGTAGGAATCAACCATAAAGCGGGAATTCCTGCAGTTGAGGTGGTATTTACCATCCTTCATGCAGGCGGTAAATTCGGCGGCGGAGGATATAAGGTATCAGGAGGACTTCACGGAGTCGGAGCATCTGTTGTAAACGCGCTTTCTGAATGGCTTGAGGTTTCTATTTTTAAAGAGGGAAAAGAATACAAACAGAGATATGAAAGAGGACACACCATGTATCCTCTGAAGGTTGTGGGAGACTGTTCGCCTGAATATACAGGAACAACCGTAACCTTTTTACCTGATAAAGAAATTTTTGAAGAAACTGTTTATGATTACGATATTCTCAAGCAGCGTCTTCGTGAGATGGCTTTTCTTACAAAAGGGCTGAAGATCATTCTCAGAGACGACAGAGAAGAGTCAAAAAAAGAAAAATCTTTCCACTATGAGGGAGGAATTCAGGAGTTTGTTACTTATCTGAACAGAAGCAAGGAAGCTCTTTATCCTGAGGTTGTATATTGTGAAGGTGAGAAAGACGGCGTTGTGGTAGAGGTTGCCATGCAGCACAATGATTCCTATACAGAAAATACCTATGGTTTCGTAAATAATATCAATACTCCGGAGGGCGGAACTCATATCGTGGGCTTCCGTAATGCTCTGACAAAGACATTTAACGATTATGCCCGAAAAAACAAGCTTCTGAAAGACAGCGAGCCAAACTTAAGCGGTGATGATATCCGTGAGGGTCTGACTGCTATTGTCAGTGTAAAAATCGAGGAGCCTCAGTTTGAGGGACAGACGAAACAGAAGCTGGGCAACAGTGAGGCCAGAGGCGCTGTTGATTCTATTGTCAGCAGACAGCTGGAGATTTTTCTGGAGCAGAATCCAACTGTGGCAAAAGCGACAGTGGAAAAGTCTGTTCTTGCTCAGAGAGCCCGTGAGGCAGCCAGAAAAGCCAGAGATCTTACCAGAAGAAAATCAGCCCTTGACGGTATGGCGCTTCCCGGCAAGCTGGCAGACTGTTCAGATAAGGATCCGAAAAACTGTGAGATCTATATTGTAGAGGGAGATTCTGCGGGTGGTTCTGCAAAAACAGCCAGAAACCGTGCAACACAGGCAATCCTTCCCCTCAGAGGAAAAATTCTCAATGTTGAAAAAGCCCGCTTAGATAAAATTTACGGAAATAAAGAGATCAAGGCTATGATCACAGCTTTTGGAACAGGAATTCACGAAGATTTTGATATCAGTAAGCTTCGTTATCACAAGATCATCATCATGACAGATGCCGATGTAGATGGCGCGCATATTGCAACCCTTCTTCTTACGTTCCTGTATCGTTTTATGCCTGAGCTTATTAAACAGGGATATGTTTATCTGGCGCAGCCGCCTCTTTATAAAATCGAAAAAAATAAAAAGGTATGGTATGCCTATGATGATGCGGAGCTGAACCGTATTCTGGAGGAAATAGGCCGCGACAATAATAATAAGATCCAGCGTTACAAAGGTCTTGGTGAAATGGATGCGGACCAGCTTTGGGAGACAACTATGGATCCTGAAAAGAGAATCCTTCTGAGAGTGACAATGGATGAATCCGCAACCTCAGAGATTGACCTTACTTTTACAACTCTGATGGGAGATAAGGTAGAGCCAAGACGTGAATTTATCGAAGAGAACGCAAGATTTGTAGAAAATCTGGATATCTAGGAGAATAAAAAATGGAAGACAATATTTTTGATAAAGTGCATGAGGTGGATCTGCAGAAGACCATGGAAAAATCTTATATAGATTATGCCATGAGTGTAATCGCCTCACGAGCGCTGCCGGATGTCCGGGACGGACTGAAACCGGTACAGA
>OIYW01001643.1_pt1 | contig 13866 bp, 20 predicted proteins | sample 1588351 | NCBI WGS metagenome assembly OIYW01 (sample SAMN03283268) | human gut metagenome | biome: human-associated habitat; material: feces | host: Homo sapiens | place: USA | collected 2013 | reverse complement strand
CGGATAGCCTGAAGGCGGAGTTCATGGTCCCCGACGCGCAGGATTGGGAGCAGGAAATCGCCCGCATCGAGCTGCAAGCGGACGGAAGGCGGCTGTTCCGCGGCATCTGCGACCGGCAGATTGTGGGGCTTGACAGTGCGGGCTGCCGCCTGACGGTCTGGGCGCGGTCGGACGCGGCGGTGCTGCTGGACAACGAGGCGATTCCGCAGGAATACAGCTGCGTGACACTGGACGAGATGTTTGTAAAGCACCTGGCCCCCTACGGTTTTCAGAGCGATTTGGAGGGGGAGGGCAGCCTGCTGGGCTATCAGGTCGGCAAGGGGGTGAGCGAGTGGGAGGCTTTCTCCACCTTCTGCCAGCGGGTGCTGGGCAGGAGTCCGCACGTCCACCTCTCCCGCGTCTCCTTCCGGCTGCCGGGCAGGGCGCGCAGAACCATTTCGAGCGGGCAGGCGGTCAGCGCGGTGAGCAGGACGGTGCGGCGCAGCGAGGTCATCTCGCAGGTGCTGCTGCGCGACGAGCTGGGGCGGTACAGCACCGCGCTGGAAAACGAGGCGGCGCGCGGGCTGCAGATTCTGCGGCGGCGCTGCATGATTCCAGGCGCCCAGTGGGCCAACGCCGCGCAGGACGCGCGGCTGAAGATGCAGCAGTCGATGCGGGAGCGGATTCAGTGGGAGATCGAGCTGCCGCGGCTGGTGGACTGGGAGCTGGGTGACCAGGTGAGCGGGGAGCTGGCGGGCCTTGCTTTCCGGGGAAATATCGTCTATCAGGAGCTGCGATTTTCCGGGCAGGGAGAGAGCAGCCTGCTGATTTTGGAGTAGGAGGGAAGATAAAATGTGGTTAATTCGAAAGACAGCCGGAGGGCAGCGGGAGCGTGCCGGGGCCTTTACCAGGCTGACCAGCGCCACAAGCGGAGAGGAGTACATCGTCGGGGCGTATGAGGCCCGGCAGCTGCCGGTTTGTGCGCCCTATGGCGTCTATGCGAGGCCGGTACAGGGGCAGGAGGCGGTGGTGCTCTCGGCGCAGGGCGGGGCGCAGCTGTGTCTGGGAAGCGTCACAGAGGGCTGGCCGGAGGGGCTGCATCCCGGGGAAATTCTGCTGCGCTCGGCAGGGGGCGCGAGTATCAAGCTGTGCAGCGACGGCAAAATCCTGCTCAACGGCAAGGAGTGGAAGGAGGCGTAGCGGAGTTGGACATTTTGCTGCATCATGGCGACCATGAGCGCAACGCGCAGGGCTTTTTGCAGCGGGCCGACGGTGCGCGGGAGAGCATCCAGCAGGCGATGATCCGCCTGTCGGTGCCGCAGGGCAGCTTTGCGCTGGACAAGAATCTGGGCAGCAGGCTGCACACCCTGCCGAACGCGCCGAAGGAGCGGCAGGAGGAGCTGGCGCTGGAATACGCGCAGGAGGCCCTGCTGGATCTGCCCGCGGTGCGGGTGGTGTCGGTCAAACGGCAGGGCGGCGAAGAGCTGGAGCTTACCTTCGAGCTTGCGTACAGCGGCGAGGAAGGCGAGCAGCGCTTTGTGACGCTGTGGGCGCTCAATTTTTAAAGGGAGGAGTGAGAAAATGGCGGAAGGATATGAAAGCTTTTTGGAGCAGATGAAGCAGGGCTACCAGCAGCGCACCGGCATTCCGGTGGACAGCGCCTCGGATGTGGGCATCCGCTTTGCGGTGCTGGCCGAGCAGCTGGCGCTGTTGCAGCAGGAGCTGGAAACGGCGCAGCAGCAGGCCTTTGCGCAGACGGCGACCGGTCAGGCGCTGGAGATGCACGCCGCCCAGCGGGGCCTCAGCCGCAAGCAGGCGGTCTATGCCAGCGGGACGGCGGTCTTTTCCCGCGAGGAGGCGGCGCAGGCGGATATCCCCATCCCGCAGGGCTGCTTTTTGACCGAGCCGACCGGCAGCATCCGCTATGCGACCGAGCAGGAGGCGGTGCTCAAGGCCGGGCAGACCCAGGTGGAGGTGCCCGTCCGCTGCCAGACGGCGGGCAGCGGCGGCAACGTGGCCGCGGGCAGGCTCAGTGTCATGGTGACGCCGGTGCAGGGGATTGCAGCGGTGAGCAACCCGCAGCCGATCCTCTCCGGCGAGGACGCGGAGAGCGACCAGTCGCTGCGCCAGCGGCTGCTGGACAGCTACAGACAGGTGACCAACGGCACCAATGCGGCCTTTTACTACAATCGGGCGATGAGCTATCCGGGGGTCTCCTCGGTCAGGGTGCTACCGCGGGTCAACGGGGTGAACACCGTCGGGCTGGTGCTGCACGGGCCGGGCGTCAATGAGGAGCTGCTCGAGCAGGTGGAGACAGAGTTGGGGCAGATAAAGGAAATCAACGTCGACCTGACGGTGGAGCAGGCGCAGCAGAGCGCGGTGAGCATCTCCTTTGCGATTGCGGTGGAGGACGGATACAGCTTTGCGGATGTGAGCCCCAGCTGCAAGCAGGCGGTGCAGCAATGGATGGGCCAGCAGAAGATCGGCCAGCCGCTGTATCTGGCGCAGCTGACCAGGGTGATTCTGGAATGTGAAGGGGTGGCCAACTGCCATGTTTCGCAGCCCGCCCAGGACCAGTACCCGCTGGAAAAGCAGGTGCTGACCTGCTCGAGCTGCACCGTCAGCGAGATGCAGCAGAAAGGGGAGAATTAAGATGCCGGATTCGGACTGCAGAAAGCGGATGTACGGCAGGATGCGCTCGCTGCGGCTGTATCAGCTGGGCGAAGGGTCGCTGGTGCGCGCCGAGCTGGAGAGCTATCTGGATGTGCTGGAGCCGATGCTGGCGGCAATCCGCGCAGTACAGCAGGACGCCCTGCTGCAAAGCTGCAGCGAGCAGCGGCTGATGGCCTTTGAGCGGATGTTGGCAATCCCCATTAACGGGAATATCCCGCTGGAGGAGCGGCGGCAGATTGCCGTCAGCAAGATGAGCATCGGACCAAGCGACTTTCACCGGGAGGGGCTGGAGAAGGCGCTCAACGCCATCGGGGTGAACGCCACCGTGCAGGAGACGCCGGGCGGCGGGATGATCACCGTGACCGCCAAAAGCCTGGCGGACAGCCAGATGACGCTGGAGCAGGCAAAGGAAGCCTTTGAGGCGCTGATTCCCGCGCACCTGCAGGCGGAGTTTGTCACCGGCGGCATCACCTTTGCGGAGTTTGACAGCCTGAACAAGACTTTCACCCAGCTGGACGGGATGGACAGGACCTGGTCCCAGCTGGAGATGATGCCAAAGGAAGAATGGGAAGAGGAGGAATGAAATGTCCAGTACCTACAAGACGACCAATCTGGGGCTGAACCAGTTTGTCGGCAGCGACCGGCCCAAGATGGAGGATTTTAATTTTGACAATCAGCAGATCGACCAGAAGTTTCAGGAGCACGTGCTGTCCAATCTGCACCTGACCGAACAGCAGCGGGAACAGCTGGGCAAGGCAAGCTACCAGATCGGCAGCTACAGCGGCGACGGGCAGGCAAGCAGGACCATCGCCGTGGAGGGGGAGATCGGGTTCGGACTGATTTTTATGGTGGGGGAGGTGTTTAACCAGACCGTCACCAGCTCGGGCGACACCTATGTCTATGCGGCCATCATCACGCCGCAGGGCTGCAGCAAGGGCGTCAGCATCGCTGAGAGCGGCTTTACCGTCCAGCAGAGCGCCACCAGCCCGATGGACGGCAAGCGCAGCATGCTCAACCAGAGCGGTAAGAGCTACCTTTACATCCTCTTCCCGCCGGCGGCTTAGGCTTTTGCGCAACAAAAAAGGAGGATGCATCTTGCATCCTCCTTTTATCGCTAGGATTCTATCGGATATTTGATAAGGTTAGGCCCAGCTCCACTTCGTCGTCATCGCTTCTGCCGGTTTCGGCAAATCCGATTTGACGATACAGCCTGCAGGCCACCTCGTTTTGTGGATTGCAGGTCAGCAAAACGGTGCTGGAGCTTCCAAAAGGCTTTGCGGCAATGTAGTCGAGAACCTCCTGCAAGGCGGCCTTGCCATACCCCTTTCCCTGAAAGGCACTGTCAATCATCATGTGCCAGATGTTGTAGGTCTCTTCGTCGTAGTCGTAGATGACCATGACATAGCCGACCATTTTGTCCCCGGCATAGATGCCAAATGGCGTACACTGGTTGTAGTAGACATAGGCCTGTGCGAGACTGCGGATTGGGTGGGAGACATACGTCTCCTGCCCCGGCGCGAGCTTCAGTTGAAAGCAATCCAGAAAATTGGACTCGTCGATTTTTCTTAAGGAAATGTTGTTCATCATGATCCTCCATCCTATTGGGAGGGTTAGCGCAGAGCATCCCTCCGGCTTGTGTTGTTTCGAACAGTTTTCATTGTCATAATGAACATCCCCTTTCAAAGTAATCCACCCGATTTTATAGATACCATATCCTGAGGTGTTTGTCAAGAAAAATCTGGCGCAGGGGCTAAGCGGGCCTTATTCCTGCTGCATCTTGGCGTAGACCAGCAGCGCCGCGCACTGGTCGAAGGCGCTGTCCTTATTTCTGGTGGTGAAGCTGCCGTTGGAGGCGCTTGCGGTGTCAAAGGTGCGGCAGGTTTCCATCAGCATGACCGACTGGGTGAAGAGGTCCTCTTCGCCCACTTCCAGCGCGATCAGGGCAGTCAGGGCGTAGAGGGCGGGGGTCTCATAGTTGTAGGTTGCGACCACCTCGCCGTCGGTGGTGTAGCGGGCGCGCAGGCCGTCGCCCTCCACCTGATCGTACAGCCAGTTGATGGTCTGCTTTCTCACCTTGCCGACCTGGGCCAGGTGGTAAACGGTGGTCAGCGCGTCGGCGGTGTCGATGACCTGATGGTTATAGGTGCCCTTGTCCGCGTTGTATTCGCTGTAATAAAGTGGGAACTGCGCGCCGATGAAGCCTTTCTGGATGGCCGACAGCGCCTCATCGTACGGCGCGCCGCGGCCCAGCAGCATCATCGATTCCAGATCCAGGTCGCTCAGCGAAACCTGGCCGTTGAGCTGACCGTCAGCAAAGTAGGTGTTGACGATGGTTTCCCCAAGGGTCGCCGCGTCCCCCTCATAGCCGCGCCAGGAGGAGAGCGCGCCCAGCAGGGCAAGGTCGTCGCCGAGGTCGCCGGTGGAGCCGTTGGCAAGGACCCACTGACGCTGGGTGTCCAGCAGAGGTTTGTTGAGCGAGTCGATTGCGTACTGCGCGAGCAGTCCCTGTGCGGCGGAGCTTGTGGTGGTGGAGCCGGCAGCGCGCTTGACCGATCCGCTTTCATTGAGCAGGTTTGCCTGCACATAGGAGAGGGTTGCGCTGTCCGCGCCGTTGATGGCGTAATCCAGCATGGCGCGCAGCTGGCCGGGGGTGGTGATGACGTTGGGATTGATCAGCTCCACCTCGCCTTCGGGATTCAGCAGGATGGTGGTCGGGATCGAGTTGATGCCCAGCGCGTTGCGGAAGGCAAGCCCCTCGTCGTACAGCGACGGCAGGGTGATGCCCTGCTCCTTCAGATAAGCGGAAGCGGTGGCGATGGTGTCGTCCACACCGTCGGTGCGGTTGACCAGGTACCACTGCACATTTTCATATTCATCCAAAACCGGAAGCAGCTCGGGCAGGTGGGAGAGCTCCTCCTCGCAGTCCGGGCACCAGCTGGCCCAATAGGTGATGAGGGTGTACTGGTTTTCGCCGATCTCAATCTGGGCGGGGTTGCCGTTCTGGTCGGAGAGCTGGTTGTACGGCAGCTCCTCGCCGATGAGGGTCTTGGTGGGATAATAATAGCTCTGGATGTACTTGGTCGAAGCGGCGGACGCAGTGACCGAAAAGATCACCGGCAGCACCATCGCGAGAGCACAGACGGCACAAAGTACCCGGCAGAGGGTTTTCTTCATTTTCATGGCGGTTCCTCCTTGTTTTTTTATCTTGCTTTTTTAATATACCTGTTTCCCCGGCAGGTGTCAAGCGGCGGCTATCCGTCGATTTTGACAAGGTGATAAGCTCCGCAGCCTTCGATTGCCTGTCGGATGGCTTCTTCCGGAAGGTCGTGCTCGAGGTAGATTTCGGCGTAGCGTTCGCGGAAAATAATTTCCTGCACCGCGGGGATTTCCTTTAATGCGGCGGCGATGCGCAGGTCGTCCTCGCGGCTGCGGCTGCCCTCGAGGTAAGCCGCGCAGTAGTCCAGCCGCTCAAGCTTGACGATGACCGGGCGGGTGCCGTCCGAGCAGCAGGCGATCATCACCCGCTCGTCCTTCATCCAGCCGCGCATAATGCTGCCGCCCTGCAGGGCGGTGTAGATGTAGCGGCTGACCGCGTCCCACAGCTCGGAGCAGTGCGGTCGGCCCGGGCCGCCGGCGACGCCGTCAATGCCGTGGGTGGCCTTGATGAGGGTGCCGGCCCCCATCTTCCAGAAGTCGTCCGCGCCGTCGTACCGCTCAAAGAGGTACTGGTCCCCCACATGGTAGCAGGGGCAGGGGCCGGACTGCGGGTCGGCGCAGTAGGCTTCCTGCAGCTCGGGGTAGAGCTTTTTGTCCAGGATGGTCATTTTGCATTTGTGCAGCATGCGTGTTGCTTCCCTTAAGCGTTTTGTTCAAAAAGGACAGCGCCCCGCAAAAGCCGGGGCGCTGTTTAAAAGCTAATATCCGATCTGTTCCATCGAGGCGTCCTGGTTGACCCAGCTTTCCCAAACGTCGATGGTGCGGTAGGAGGTGGCGGTGTCGCGGACCACCACCGTCTCGATGCCGGCATTGATAATCATCCGTTTGCACATGGCGCAGGGGTTGGCGTTTTGAACATAGCTGCCGTCCTTGTACTCGAGCCCCACCAGGTACAGGGTGCTGCCGATCATCTCGGAGCGGGGCGCGCTGATGATGGCGTTGGCCTCGGCGTGCACCGAGCGGCACAGCTCATAGCGCTCGCCGCGGGGGACGTTGAGTTTTTCGCGGGTGCAGTAGCCCAGGTCGCAGCAGTTTTGCCTTCCTCTGGGCGCGCCGACATAGCCGGTGGAGATGATCTCGTCGTTTTTGACGATGATCGCGCCGAAGTTGCGGCGCAGGCAGGTGCCCCTTGCCGCCACCGTCTGGGCGATGTCCAGATAATAGTTTGTTTTGTCAACTCGTTTTGCAGTTTCCATTTTTTGTTTCCTCCTTTCAAGAGGCGGGGATTGCGGGGATGGAGCTTATCCTTTCTGGCGCAAAAAGCCGATGCCCAGCATCTTTGGCCCGCTGTTGATGCTTACGGCGCACCCGACGTCCTGCACCATGTCCGGCTTGCGGTTCAGCTTTTTCTGCAGCAGGTCGCGCATCTCCTCGTTCATGTCCGGCAGGGTGCCGTCCAGCATCAGCAGGGGGGAATCCTTGGCGATGTTGTCCTGCGCAATCTGGGCGATGCGCTGCAGCACGATGTTGTTGCCGCGGGCCTTGGAGAAGATGGTGATCTCCCCCTGGTACAGCCGGATGACCGGCCGGATGCCCAGCGCCTCGCCGACGATGCTGGCCGCGCAGCTGATGCGGCCCGACTTTTTGATGAACTCAAAGGAGAAGGCGGTGATGTACAGGTCGATGCGCTCGACCCAGTCGGTCAGGTAGGCAAGGATTTCTTCAGCAGTTTTTCCGTCCTGGATCATCTGGGCGGCCTGGGTCAGCGGGTAGCCGTAGCCCAAAGAGAAGGTCTTGGAGTCGATGATGTGGATTCGAAAGGATTCCTTTGCCTGCGGGCAGTTTTCAAAGAACAGATCCGCCGCGTCCTTGGAGCGCAGGTAGGTGGCCGACGCGGTGGACGAGATGCCCATCAGGATGACGTCGGTGTAGCCCTGCTGGTAAGCGGCATGGTACCGCTCGCAGTAGGTGACCGGCGAGATCTGAGAGGTGGTGGGGATCTGCTTTGCCTGCTGCAGGATGGTGTAGAACTCGCGCGGGGTAAAATCGACGCCCTCCAGATACCCCTTGCCGTCCACTGCGATGGGGATGGGGATTACTTCGATGCCGAGCTGCCGGGCAAGACTGCCGGGCAGGTCGCACGCGGAATCGGTCATCAGTTTAATACGTTGCATAAATCGGTTCCTCCTTTTTCTCTCTCCCTTTTTGGTTTTCTCTTTTTTGACTGCCGAAAAACGGCAACAGATCGGAGAAATATTAAGTCCATATACAACGCCTATAAATAATAGTTTACCGAATTGTAAGGACAGCTTCAACCTTTTTTTGAAATTTTATAGTTTGTTCATTCGCGTTCGTCCGCTTTTGGGCAAAGCGCCCTTTTCTTTTTGGGCGTTTTAGCGTATAATAAAGGCAGATTCATAAAAAAAGAAAGGGTGGTTTTATGTCCGTTCCTACTCCTCACAACAGCGCCCTTCTGGGCGACATCGCCAAGACGGTGCTGATGCCGGGCGACCCGCTGCGCGCAAAGCTGCTGGCCGAGACCTATCTGAAGGACCCGGTCTGCTATAACCAGGTGCGCGGGATGCTGGGCTTTACCGGCAGCTACAACGGCAAGCCTGTCTCGGTGCAGGGCAGCGGCATGGGTATGCCGTCGATGGGCATCTACTCCCACGAGCTGTTCTCGTTTTATGGGGTGGACACCATCATCCGCATCGGCTCGGCCGGCGCCATCGACCCCTCTTTGAAGATTGGCGACATTGTGGTGGCGGTCTCCTCCTGCACCACCTCCAGCTACGGCGCCCAGTACCATCTGCCGGGCAGCTTTGCCCCGACAGCGGACTTTGACCTGGCGCGCCGCGCCGTCGAGCTGTGCGAGCAGAAAGGCTTCCGGCACAAGGCAGGGACGGTGCTTTGCTCCGACTGGTTTTATGACGAGTCGCAGGGCCTGCCAGAGTGGCAGAAGATGGGCGTTCTGGCCGTCGAGATGGAGTCCGCTGCCCTGTATATGGAGGCGGCCCGCGCAGGCAAGAAGGCGCTGTGCCTCTTGACCATCTCGGACAACCCCTTCACCGGAGAAGCGGTGAGCGCCGAGGTGCGCCAAAACGCCTTCACCCAGATGATGGAGGTCGCGCTGGGGCTGGTTTAAGCAAAGGAAGCGAGCAACAAGGAAAGGAGAAGGGAAGATGTATGAAAAGAGACTGATCGAGCTGGCGCTCAAAGCGCGGGAAAAGGCGTACTGCCCCTACTCCAACTTTGCCGTCGGGGCGGCGCTGCTCTGCCAGGACGGCACCATCTACACCGGCTGCAACATCGAGTCCTCGGCCTATACCCCCACCATCTGCGCCGAGCGCACCGCCTTTTTTAAAGCGGTGTCGGAGGGCAAGCGGGAATTTATCTGCATCGCAGTGACGGGCGGCCGCGTCGATGCGGACGTGCTGCCCATCACCACCCCCTGCGGGGTCTGCCGGCAGGTGATGATGGAGTTCTGCGACCCGCGAAGCTTTCTTATTTTCTGTGCGTCCTCGCCGGAAAATTACAAGGCCTACACCCTGGCGCAGCTGCTGCCAAAGGGCTTTGGCCCGTCCAATTTGGGAATCTAGAACAACACAGGAGGAATGTTAAAGATGAAAAATTATGAGTATAAATTTGTGGAAGTGCCGGTTGCGCCGGAAAAGAAGGAGGACGCCAAGGGATTTTCTCCATATAAAATCTGCGCGCGGGTGATAGGAACCGAGTCGCAGGCCGGCTGGCGGTTAAAGCAGATCATGGAGCCGAAGATGAGCGTCATCGGCGCGAACGCTTACCTGGTTATCTTAGAAAGAGAAAAAGAGTAACTTACTTTCTTTTTAGTAAAAAAAGAAAGTAAGCAAAGAAAAAACTTCACGCTTCGCGGTGTTTGGAGGCGAGTTTCTACAGCAGGCTGAGCCTGCACCCAATTCACGTATTGGTTGAGTGCGGGGCCTTAATTTTTACCTCGCGGGACCGAGTCTCTATAAGTGAAGTTTCGCTTCCTTTTCAAAAGGAAGCGAGTGTCCAGCGGGCAGCGCCTGCTGGTCGAGCTCCGCAGAGCTCGAAACACCAGTATCGTTCAAGCGCCTTTGCGAGTGAATTTTTCAATCCGAAATTCGGATTGAAAAAGAGGGAACTTTTGTAAGAGAAAAGCTCCCTGACAAACTTCCATTTCGTACATTCTAGAAAGGCCTCCCGGCGGGAGGTTTTTCTGCTGTAGAACCACCATCCCAGTCAGCCGGAGAGAACAAAGCGTTTCTCCGGCCCCCAGAAGGGAACAGCGAAGCGCATTCCCCAAAACAAACAACGCCCCTGCTTGCAATCATACAAGCAGGGGCATTGTTCTTTTTTATAAGAGACCTACACCGTCAATTCAATCTGGTTCTCCTCCGGGTCCAGCACACAACTCTCATAGTAGCCGTCCCCGGTGACGCGCGGGCCGCTCAGCACGGGATAACCGTCCTGCCGCAGCCGCTCGGTCAGCGCGTCCACCTTTTCCCTGCTGCCCAGGGAAAAGGCGAGGTGAATGTATCCGGTGCGCATCTGGCCTTTCGGCTCCCGCTGCATCTGCGGGCGGTTCATCAGCTCCAGGCGGCTCCCATCCGAAAAGGAGAGGAAATAGGTCCGCAGCCCTGTCCTGGGGTTGTGGTAGCCGTCGTTGCTGACTGCGCCAAAATAGGTGCTGTAAAATTCCCGCATCCTCTCCAGCTGCTCCACATAAAGGGCGACATGTTCAATCCTCATCGCTCTTCTCCTTTCGTTTTTTCCTCGGTGCGCTCTTCCCAGTTGGGGGTGAGAGCGTCCGGCACCGCATCAATTTTGGGGGAATAGGGCTTGATGTCCAGAATGGGCGTGCCATCCTTGGCCTCAATCGAGTCGATCAGCACCTCTCCCCGCTCATAGTCAATCGAGCGCACCTTCACCACCGACAGCGCGATCGGGTTTGGGCGGCGCGGCGAGCGGGTGGAGAAGGTCCCCCTCTCCTTTTTGGGGCCGGTGTGCGCCATCTGCCGGACCATAGCGCGGTCCTGCGGATTGTCGCAGCGGTCAAACCACCACAACACCACCAGATGGCTGAATCCCTCCAGCCCATCCAGCCCCGGAATGTAGGCGGCGTCAAGCTGTAATGCCGCTGTCTCTCCCTCAGCCTTTACCGTTCCGATGGGGTATAAGGTAAACGATTTCATCGCGATCTTCCTCCTTGTCTGGTTCTTCCTTCATTGTATCAAATCCTCTAAAAACAGGCAAGTTTTTTCAAGAAAATTTGTTTCCTTTTTCTGACGTCCCGGTGCTATAATTTTCTTAAAAAAGCAAAGGAGCATCCCTTTTATGAACAAGTTCGATTCTCTGGATTCCTTCTCCTATCAGTGTGGGGTCATCGACGCCTTCAATGAGGTGGTCAAGGCAGGCGTCAAGCGCATCGCGCTCAGCCATCCGACCGATACGCTGGCTGAGTGCCAGGCACTGATCCCCTTCTCCGATCAGATCTGCCGGCAGTACGGCAACCATTTTTATGTCGAGGAGGAGCCGCTGCTCACCGATCTGTTCCCCGTCTCGATGAATCGGGGCAAGTTTAACATTCTCTACTACCGGGACGAGCGGGACATCCAGATCTACCTCTCGCTGAAGGAGGAGAAAAAGCGCCTGCTCGAGCAGGGTGCCTACCATGGCGAAGCCAGAAAGCGCATCGCCGTCGAGTACGGCAGGCTGCTCTCCTACTCGGACGAGGCCATCGAACGGTACATCCGGCAAAATGATGAAAAGGAGGACTGACCTATGACCTCCCACACAATTCGTTTGGCCCAGCCTTCGGATGCCGCCGCTGTCTGTCACCTAAACCGTGCGTGTATGGGGTACGATTATCCCCTGCGAGCTACCGCACAAAAGCTGCAAAATTTGCTTGCCGACGGCCGCTGCCGCATCTTTGTGGCCGAGCTGGACGGACAGGTGGTCGGCTATGTCCACGCGCAGGATTACGATGTGCTCTATTTTGACCATATGAAAAATATCCTCGGCATCGCGGTTGACCCCGCTTCCGTCACCAGGGCATCGGGCGCGCGCTGCTGAACGCCGTGGAAGAGTGGGGGAGGCAATCGGGCGCGTGCGCTGTCCGGCTGGTCAGCGGCATGGAACGGACCGGCGCGCATCTCTTTTACCAGCACTGCGGCTATCTGCGCAGCAAGGAACAGCTCAACATGAAAAAATCGCTTTCTTAGCGACTGAAAGAAAGGTGTTTTTCTATGTCCTACCCCATCATCCCCCTCCCCAAAGCAGACTGGCAGGGCACCATCCTGCCCATCGGCTACACCACCTGGGAATATTACGACGTCGCCATGCAGCGGGAGCACGACGGCTTCTCCATCTCCATCAAAAAAAGGCAGCTGGAAAGCCCCATCACCCACACCCCGCAGGAACACGACTTCCCCGACCGGCTGTTTGCCGAGCACTGGCCGCAGGCGCAGGCCTGGGGCATCGTGGAGGCGGGGCAGCTCAAAGCCGCCATCGAAATCTGCCCCGAAGACTGGTCCAACCGGCTGCGGGTCACCGAGCTCTGGGTGGACCCCAGCCTGCAAAAACAGGGCATCGGGCATACGCTGATGCAGATTGCAAAGCAGCAGGCCCTGCTGCAAAAGCGCCGGGCCATCATCCTGGAGACACAGTCCTGCAACGCCAACGCCATCGGCTTTTATCTGCACGAGGGCTTTGAGCTGATCGGGCTGGACCGCATCTGCTACACCAATCACGACCTGCAGCGGCGGGAGGTCCGGCTGGAATTTGGTTGGATACCGGAGGAAAGCGAAGAATAATCAAAATATTTGTGTGATTTTACTCTTGCATTTTTGAAGTCTTTCCACTATTATTAAGGTATAAGGATCCACCAAACCGCGCCGGCAAAGCATCTTCGCCGCGCGGCCCAACAAAAGGGAGGCTATATGATGGACATCATCCTTACCAGAATTTTGGAATGCATGGGAAACAAGTACGGCGCCGGCAAGGAGCTGGCAAACTATCTGGGGCTTTCCGGCAACGTCATCACCAACTGGAAAAACGGCTCCAACCACTCCTACATGAAATATCTGCCGCAGATCGCCGAATTTTATGATGTGTCCGAAAGCTATCTGCTGGGCAAAAGCGACAGCAAGCTGCGCCCCGCGGTGCTGGAGGAGGTGCAGGACATCCTGAGCGACCCGGACATCGTCATGTTTGCGCGGCACACCAAAAAGATCCCCGAGGCCGACCGCAAGCGGATTCTGGACAACTTCCGCAGCACCATCGACATCTATCTGGAGGCGATGGGCATCGATCCGGATGACGATATCCCCCAAAAATAACGGCATTGCAACAGGTGAAAGGCGGGCGATTTTCTGTGCACTACGCTGACCGGGCAAACATCCTGGCGGTCAAGCTGCTGCTGCGGCAGCGGCGTCTTTCGCTGCCGGTCGATCCCTTTTGTCTGGAGTGCGGCGGCAAGGTTGTGGTCGATTCGGTGCAGCATTTTTCCGGGGTTGTGGGCATGAAGCCGCAGGATTTTCTGTGCGAGCAGAGCGAGGACTGCTTTGCGGTGCTCTACCGGGGCAGGCACTTTATCCTGTACAACCGCGGTGTGCTCTCGCTGTCGCGGCGGCGTTGGTCGATTGCCCACGAGCTGGGGCACATCTGCTGCCGCCACCAGAGCGACGGCCCCGCCCAGGAAGCGGAAGCCAACGCCTTTGCCGCCAGTCTGCTAGCGCCCACGGTGGTGGTCTGCGAGCTGCAGCGGCGCGGCACCATCCGCCAGATGCAGGATCTGTGCGACCTGTTCGGCCTGTCGATGCAGGCGGCGCAGTACCGCTGGGAGGAACTGCGGCATCTGCATCAGCCGGTTTATTTTTCCCAGCTGGAGCTAACGCTTTTGGAGCGGTTTTCACCGCTGATCGAGGAGAGGCTTCACGAAGCCATCGTAACGGTGCCGCGGGGGCGGATGGAGCCGCCGCCGCTGGTTTTATAATTTTCCGAGGGGCTGCGCCCCCTCGGCGCTCCCTTTTTTTCTCTACCGATGGGTGGGAGGGA
>OIYW01001641.1_pt1 | contig 13878 bp, 11 predicted proteins | sample 1588351 | NCBI WGS metagenome assembly OIYW01 (sample SAMN03283268) | human gut metagenome | biome: human-associated habitat; material: feces | host: Homo sapiens | place: USA | collected 2013 | reverse complement strand
CTCCATGGCGAATATCGCCTTCAGGGCCGCGGACGCCCAATCCCGGTGGTTGGGCGGCACCTTCGAGAGCACGTTGCGCATGAAGTGCACCATGCACCGCTGGTACTTCGCCCGGGGAAGCATCGAGTTCACCGTGGAGACGAGTCCCGCGCACCGGTCGCCGACCACGAGGCGCACGCCCTTCAAACCGCGTTCGATCATGCTTCGTATGAACTGCTCCCAGCTGGCAGCGTCCTCCCTCATGCCCTCCGTCACGCCGATGACCTCGCGGTGGCCCTCCGCGTTGACGCCGATGGCGACGAGGACGCTGACGTTCTCCACGCTTCCGCCCCAGGAGCGCTTGTGCCACACGCCGTCCATGAACACGTACGGGTATTCGGATTCCAATGGCCGGGTGCGCCATCGGTCGATGTCGTCATACACGCGCTTGAGCTTGTCGGAAAGGGTCTGGGATGGCATCCTGTCACCCCACAGCAGTTTGCTGATGTCGTCGACCTGACGGGTGCTCACTCCCGCCAGGTACATCTCCATCAACGCCTCCTCGACGCTGGACTCCCGCCTGCGGTAGCGTTCGATGACCGCGGATTCGAAGACCGCGCCCTTGAGTTTCGGCACCCTGAGCTCGAGCCTGCCCGCCTTTGCCGTGAGCGTGCGTTCGTAGTGGCCGGCCCTGTACGCCTTGCGCCCCTCCTTGCGTTCGTATCTGGCGGCCCCGGTGATCTCGTCGGCCTCGGCGTCGAGCATGGCGTTGAGGATCTGGGTCATCTTCTCGGTGACCAGCCGGTCGAGTTTGGTCTCGAACAGGTTCTGGTCGATCTGTATGATGTTGCTGTCGGGCATGGCTGCGCGTCCTGCTTTCCAATTGCGATTCTTTGTTTGGCGACTGAAAATCGTACACAGGACGCGGGCCATGCCCGCTTCAACATCTCAACGAAGAACAAAACCGAAAGTGCGCAGGAATTCGGACGTTATCCTGAAAGCAAATTTCTGAACATTTTTTGCGTCTCATTCAAGAAAATGCATTTTTAATGCATATTTGCTATCACTCTTTTATTGTGACCTAATTATGTAGAGTTTTTAGAAATTTTGTGACAAGTACGAAAAATAACGATGCATATTAGATCTATTCACCCCGTCTACGGGAAATGAAATACTTAAAAGCATTCTGCAAGGATAGAAGAGGGTAAATGGCGAGCAATACTAATCAAAAGTGCCTACACGCCAGTAGCGGCTTTTATTTAGCAAATGTAATAGATCAGAAGCCGATTCGCGTGGCTCAGATTGTCGGCAAGATGGTTGGTGGCGGTGTTGAGTCCGTAGTGATGAACTACTATCGTCATATTGACCGTAGTAAAGTGCAGTTCGATTTCCTTGTCGATGAGGATTCCACGTGTGTTCCTGAAGAGGAAATCACCTCTTTGGGCGGTCGCGTATTCCGCGTACCGCCATACCAGCATCCGATTCGTTACCGTCATGAGCTGATTCGCCTGATGCGAGAACAGCAGTGGCCGATTGTGCACAGCAACATCAATACGTTGAGCGTGTTCCCGCTATCGGCGGCGAAGAAAGCCGGAGTGCCTGTCCGCATCGCGCATTCTCATTCGACCATGGGCAAAGGCGAGTTCGCAAAGAATGCGATGAAACTTGCACTGAGGCCGTTCGCCAATGTGTATCCGACAGTCCGTTTTGCATGCGGACATTATGCTGGTGAATGGTTGTTTGGTAAAAACCATGATTTTACTGTGATTCCAAATGCCATTGAACTGGATAAATTTCGTTTTGATCCTACAGTTCGTCAAGAAACACGCAAAGAGCTTGGCATTGCTGATGACACATTCCTGATAGGGCATGTTGGCCGTTTTATGCCTCAAAAGAACCAGACATTCTTGGTTGACTTGCTTGCGGATTTGCTGCCTAGTAGGTCTAATACAATGCTTGTTTTTGTGGGGGAAGGGCCGGATAAGGCAGAAGTTCAACAGCATGCTGAGGAGCTTAGTGTTGCAGAACATGTGATGTTCCTCGGTCAGAGATCTGATGTTAATCGTCTATACCAGGCATTTGATGTATTCTGCCTGCCCAGTTTATACGAAGGGCTTTGTTTAGTCGGTGTTGAGGCGCAACGTGCTGGTCTCCCATGCCTGTTCTCCGACGCAATTACACGAGAAGTTGATGTAACAGGTACATCTAGATTTATGCCTATAGATTCGTACGAAGAATGGAGCTCTTCTATATCGGCATTGGAACCGGGAACACGGATCGATTCCTCTGATAAAGCGTTCTCTGACTATGATATTTCCGAGAATGCTCGGAAACTGACTTCAATGTATTTGAAACTTTTTGAGAAGAAATGAAAAGCAAAATGGATCCGCTAGTTTCAGTTGTCATACCTGTATATAACGTTGAACCTTATCTACATGAATGTGTGAAAAGTGTGGTCGAACAGACTTACACGAATATTGAAATCATTCTTGTAGATGATGGTTCGACTGATAATTCAGGAACGTTATGTGATGAATTTGCCTTGTCGGATTCAAGAATATGTGTTTTCCATAAGAAGAATGGTGGACTGTCTGACGCTCGGAATTATGGCATTCGCCAATCCCATGGAAGTTTGATTTCCTTTATTGACAGTGACGATTATGTATCATCTGATTACATAATGCACCTGTATCAAGCATTGGTTCGAGGAAAAACGGACATTGCAGCCACTTCCATTTGCATTTTCCATGATGGGGAACTTCCTAAACAGGATAAGCGTAATACGGCAGCCTTTCATGTGTATGATGCGTGTGACGCACTTGAAGATATGCTTTATATGAGGCATTTGGAGCCTAACGCTTTCCCGAAAATCTATAAGAGAGAATTGTTTGACACGATTCAGTATCCTGTCGGGAAATTGTATGAGGATATTGCCACTACTACCAAACTTATTGATAAGGCTGGCAAAATCGCATATTTGGATGAGAAAGACTATTACTATAGGATTCGTCCAAATAGCATCCAAACAGCGAGTTTTAATCCCAAGAAGCTTGACTTGCTTGATCAGCTGAACGTTGTTAAGACGATAGTGCAGGCAAAGTATCCGAGTGTCATTAATGCTTATTATTCAAAAGAACAGAGTGCTCTGTTTAATCTCTGTATGAATATTCCTCAACATAGTGTAGGACGGATTCAAGAGATACACGAGATTCTTTGGACACAAATTTGTAAAAACAGGAAAAGGGTTCTTCTGGATAAGAATGCTCGTATTGATGCAAGAATTGCATCTGCACTTTCGTATTTTGGTTGTTCTGTGTGTAAAGATATATATAGATTTATAAGAAGATAGACAATGAAGAGTACTCAGGGATTTTAAAAATGATTATATATGTATGTACGTTTTTGCTTTCTTCTTCTCTATTCTTGTTTTCAACAAAAACAAAAAAAATGTTCTCGGTGCTTATGCAAGGATTAGGAATTGTGCTCCCGTGTCTTGTTGCTGCTTTCAGAGACGAGACTATAGGAACCGATTTAACAGTGTATGGCACATATGTTTATCGAGGGACACAACATATATCTCTTTTTCATGCCTTTAACGTATACTCAGACAATCCTGTGGGGTTCATAACGTATGCTTGGCTGATAAATTTAGTTCATGGCTCTTTTCAGATATACTTGTTTGGAATTGAATTACTGATTATTCTTCCTACATATTTGTGTTTCAAATATTTTGCTAAAAAAAATACATGGATATGTATGTTGGTTTATTATTTCATTTTTTATGGAATTTCTTTAAATATAATGAAACAGATGCTTGCGGTTTCTTTAGGTCTGCTTGCTTTCCGAATGTATTATGAAAAACAAAACGTAAAAGGAATTTTACTATCTATTTTGGCATTGTTATTTCATCAGACTGCCTTCGTTGTTTTTCTTATGTATCCTTTATATGAAATATATAAAAAATTTACAAATTCATCTTGGTTTAAAAAGATTGTTTTTTACTGCACTTCCGCATTATGCTGTGTACTGATTTTTACATGTTTTCAAAAGATTATTGGCTTTATTTCAGGTTTGAAGGAATCTTATTCTTTCATTACTGAAAATGAAGGGAATGGAGAATTCATGCTTTCGCCAATAATTTATTTGCTTTTCATTTTACTTCTACATTTCTTCTCTCGATATGCTTTGAGGAAAAATAGCGAAACATCCTTAGGGATATTATATAATACTTTTTTTTATTTTGAATATTTATCTGTGTTTGGTCTGATTTTTCTTGAGACACAAGTTTTTACTCTTGGTGTTGCGCGATTCGGTTACTACTTCGAAGTGTTTTTACCTTTATACATCGGTATGACCTTTACCAAGAAAAATGTTCTTTGGGTAAAGATTATAGCGATTGTAATGATTCTCTGTGTCTGTATTCTTCAGACTCGTTCCTACCTTAATGGAGCTTGTGACATATATCCGTATACTTCCTCGTTTTTGCGCATTTACAAATAGGAGTTTTGAAGATAATGCTATTTTCCATAATTATTCCTGCATTTAATGCAGAAAAATATTTATGCGATTCTTTGGAATCTGTTCGTGCACAGACTTTTACGGATTATGAAACTATAGTTGTTGATGATGGGTCCACTGATAAGACGGGCCCAATAGCAGATTCTTTTGCTAAAAATAATCCTCAAACTCATGTGATTCACCAAAAGAACGAGGGCCCCTTACTCGCTAGGAGAATTGGGCTACAAGCAGCAAGTGGTGAGTATGTTGTTTTCTTGGATGCGGATGATGCTCTCTGTTCCACGGCTTTGCGGGATATTGCCGATGTAATTCATAAATACAATGTTGATATTGTCTCTTTTAGATATTCTCGGCAGGATAATTTCTTGAAGTCTGATTCGCCTTCCCCTTTGGCGATTGGGCTATATGATGGCAATCGATTCGAAGAAGCCAGACTTCATCTCTGCAAAGGACGATTCAATGAGATGTGGAGCAAGGCGATAAGGCTTTCATGTTTTGACTGTACTGCTGATTATTCCAACTATGCAGGGTTGATGCACGGTGAAGATCTTTTACAGCTTCTTCCTGTTTTCGACAGTGCTCATTCTCTTTATAGTTTAGATAAGGTTCTCTATTTTTATAGGCCTAATGATTCCGCTAGCACGGCTAGATATAAGTCCAGTCAGTTATCTGATATCAGAAAAGTAAATGCTTGTCTTCTGTCTTTTTCGATGAAATGGGGGAAAGCCTGTTATAAGACGGCATGCAGTGGCGAGGTCATGCAGTATATCAATCTTCTTAAGATTGCTGTTTCATGTCTTTCCTATAGCTCTTTTGGTGATGTGTTTCGTTCGATACATAAGGCAATGGATGATGAAGGATGCTTGGCGCGTGCTCAGAATTGTCAATTGAGGATTGATAATTCTGTTGTCGTTTTTTGTCTTATGCACAATTTCTGTTATTTTTCTTTTCTTGTTTTGAAAGCAATAAATTCCATTAAGAGATGAAGCGTAAGGACTTTTGATGATTAAAACAAAAGCTGATTTATTAGAATATATTCAAGAAGACATGCGTATGCAGCCGCGGCCTTCATCTTTTGTGAAGCGTTATCTGGGTACAAGCGGAGCAGTGGTTCGTTGGAAAGTATGTTTAAGAAAATGTGAATACCATCACAATATTTCCAAGAATATTTATCACAGGTTGGCATATTTTGTTTATCTTTTTATGTTGAAAAGATATGATCGACGTTTCTCTTCAGAAATCCCCATTAATGTTTTTGGTAAGGGATTATTAATTTGGCATCCGGAACGGATAATTATTAATCCTGATTCAAAAGTTGGAGATTACTGCGCGCTTTCGAGTGGCGTTGTCATTGCACAGGCACATGGAGAATGCCCGACAATCGGTGATCATGTAGAGCTTATGATTGATTCGAAGGTGCTGGGAGGAATTGCTGTAGCTGATAACGTAAGAATCGGAGCTTCTGCGTTGGTGCTTAAACCGATAAATGAAGCTGACACAACTTGGGCTGGTGTTCCGGCAAAGAAAATTAACGATCAAGGGACTATTGAAACGCCCATTTCTGTTTGTACTTATTAGGCGAAGGTGAGATGGATGGAACAGAGGGAAGGTCTGCTGGTCAGTGTTATCTTGCCGGCATATAATGTGGCGAATTATTTAGATGACTGCTTGGAAAGTGCCATTTCCCAGACGTATACCGACACGGAGATCATCATCGTTGATGACGGATCAACTGATGATACCGCAAAGAAGGCAGATGATTGGCTTTCCGAAGATGGACGTATTCGTGTTATCCATCGACAGAATGGTGGTCTTTCGGCGGCAAGAAATACCGGTCTGCACTATGCACAGGGTGAATTTATTCTTTTTATTGATCCCGATGATCGGATTGATAAAAATTTGATTTCCAAATGCATGGAATTGTTGAGCGACGGTTCGGTTTCTTTGGTTCATTATGGGTACCGATTAATTAATGAAAACGGAGTATTGTGCGGAAAGAATTTTCCGGATATGCTCACGAATGCTGAGAAACTATTGCCAACAATTTTAAGTGACAAAATTCCAAGTCATTCTTGGCAATTCTTATGCAGGAAAGAACTATATTCTGATATCCGTTTCCCTGAAGGGCGCAAAGCTGAAGATCTGGCAACGACGTACAAGATTGTAGCTAAGGCAAAAAAGTGCGCTATTTTACCGGATTGTCTGTATGAATACCGTGTTCGCAGCAACTCAATCCTCGGAGAGCTAACGTCAGACCACTCTAAGGCTATAAAGTACTATGAAGATGAGCTTCTTGCGTTCCACGAGATAATTGATTGGGCTATTGCTCAAAAGCGAGAAGATTATCAAAATCTTGCGTGGAATAACGAATTAATGCATTTGTTTAATCATTACAAAGAGCGGATTGTAATCGATGATAATTTAGGAACCAAATGGGTGCACAATAAAATATGCAAAGAGCTTTCTGCTTTTGACGTAGATGGAGTAACTTCCTCTAATCGATTTAAAGCGTTCCTATTCAGGTTTGGGTTTATGCCTTTTTGCTATCGAGTAATGGGAAAGTTGAAAAAAAGAGTCAAATCTATTTTGCGAAAAGAATGATATAATAAAAGAATTCTTTTACATCTAGTTTAGTTTTTGATAATTGAATTTACGTCGTTTAATCAGTTGGTTTAAGATTGTGCCATAAAGATTAAACCAAAAAAGACTTACTATTTTATTTTAATTGAAAGCGGGATGAAATATGAATTTCAAATCATTTATTAAAAAAAAGATGCCTGTTTCTTTTATTGTGAAAAGACAGCGCTGGAAGACTCTTTGCTTGTTGAAGCATGAGGGGAAAAGGGAATTCAGACGTTTTTCACGGGCATATGCTGCTCCTGCATGTTCAGATCAAGTTCAGATGGAAAGCCTCTTGACTTTCTTTGTCCATCAGATTGAAAAGGGCTTTTCGTTTGATACATACCAGTACGGTCGTGGTCGTGGCGCTTTGCGTAATATTGCTGATCTTTCTGCAAGACTTATAGAGGCTGATGCACAATGGCGTGACAAATCAATTTATAAGGACATGGTGCTTGCTTTGGGAGAGTATTGCCGACGCCATGTGGCAGCCAATCAAGATATCGCATTTGTGACAGAATTGTTTGATGAAACCACCAAACTTGATATAGTGGCTGCTTCTAAAAAAGAATATCCTAGTATTCAGCTCTCTTTGAGTTCTAAAGTAGATAATGCCACCGTTCCTTTTAAAGAGTTGGTGGAACGGCGGCACGCGGTCCGGGCGTATTCCAAGAAGCCTGTGGCACGAGTTGAACTTGAAAAGGCAATTGAAATGTCTCTTCGTACGCCATCTGTATGCAACAGGCAACCAGCCCGTGTCCGAATTTTCACGGATCAGCAGTTAATTAGCAAAGCTTTAAAAGTGCAGGGCGGTTTCGGAGGATATGACACCCCGCCAGCATTGTTGCTTGTGACTGCTGACTTGCGCGCATTCATGGGTGCGAATGAGCATAATGAAGGATACGTTGATGGTGGACTGTTTGGCATGTCATTGTTGTATTCGCTGGAAACATGCGGTCTCGCGGCATGTCCTCTAAATACGATGTTCAGTGAAGAGGCTGATGAGCAAACTCGATCTATGCTCGCTGTTCCGGATAACGAGGTGTTCATTATGTATATTGCAGTAGGACACTTCCGCGAAACCTCCAAGATTTGCCGTTCCCAAAGGTTCGGGATTGATCGAGTATTGATGAACTGATTACGGGGGTCTTCTTGGGTAAATACAAGAATCTACTGGTGAATATCGGCTTATTCACATTAAATACGGTATCAACGAAATTGATTACATTTCTGCTGGTACCGCTATATACGTATTTCTTGACTGCGGCGCAGTACGGCGTGACCGACATGTCTCTTACGGTGGCGGGTTTGGTCACGCCTGTCGTTACCCTGTCCATCGGCGATGCCACCACTAGATATATCATCGATGATCCCGATGATAAGGAACGATATATATCTGTCGGGTTTTGGGTGACTTTGTTTGGTTGCCTGATTATGCTCCTTCTGCTTCCGCTATTAGGGCTGTCCATATTCGGCGGCCTCGGGAATTACAAATGGTTCTATCTTGCCTATTTTGCTTCATCCGCTTTCAATGCGTACTTGGCAAATGTGGCAAGAGGTTTGAACCAGATTAAACTCATCACCTGGGCATCTATAGCTTCGTCGCTTGTTTCGGCTCTATCGGCAGGTTTGCTCATCGGTCTGCTTAATTGGAAGGTCGAGGGATATTTTGTTTCGTTGATTTTCGGCGGGCTTGTTGCAATTGTTTTATATCTTATATTTGGTGGCTCATGGAAATACGTACGTATTCCCAAAAAGGAACGTGACCGTTATTTTCTTAAGAAGATGCTGCTGTATTCAGTGCCGCTGATGCCCAATGCTATCTTCTGGTGGGTTGGCACAAGTGTGAACAGATTCTTCATTACCAGTATGCTCGGTATCGGTGCTTCCGGCTTATTTGCTGCGGCCAGCAAGATACCGAACGTAATGAATATGGTCTCTTCCACGTTTTGGCAGGCTTGGAGCTTGTCTGCATTCCAAGAGTTCAAGAAGACTGATACCGGCAAGTTCTATAGCAATGTGTTTGCGGTGTTTCGTACGTTCTGTTTCCTCGCGGCATCAGGACTTATGTTGTTGACGTCGTGGCTCGCCTCATTGCTTTTGCAGAAGAAATTCTATGATTCGTGGCCTATCATTCCTGTCTTGATTCTTGCATTTCTGTTTAATGTGTTCGCAGGATTCTATGGAACGGTCTTTACTGCAAGTATGAAAACCAAACATCTAATGACATCGACTGCTGCTGCTGCGATCGTCGTTGTTGTTCTGACTTGGCTGCTCGTCCGTATCATGGGACTGCAAGGAGCTGCGTGGGCTATGGTCGGCAGCAACCTAGTTATGTATGTCATACGCGTGGCTATGGCTCATCCGATTGTCAGGATAGCGGTGAACTGGCCTCTTATGCTGATCAATATCCTGATTGTAGCTGTTCAAGCATGCATAATGGCATGGCATCCATCCAGGTACTTGTTGATCTCTGGTGTGCTCTTCCTTCTTGTATGCATAGTATCTGCGTTGGATGCCTATCCATTCGTAAAATCTTTGGCAACTGCAATCAGCGGAAAGTCACTGCATAAAAATGGCAAACATGTCGGGAAATAGGGATTTAAGGAGATGAATAATGAGGATAGGAACCATTACCTTCCATTGTGCATATAATTTTGGTTCTGCACTGCAGACTTATGCACTCAGAAAATATCTCACGAATTTAGGCCATGATGTACATGTTATCGATTATCGGAGCGCAGATTTCAATGGGTATAAGATTTTTCGTGGAATAGGGGTTAAATCATTTATTGCAGATTTGCTCTTTCTTCCAGGTAATTTACGCAGGCGCAGCAGTTTTCAATCTTTCTGGCATAAATGTTTTGGCCTGACGAGCCGGACTTATGAGGGGGCTGATGCAGAACGTTCTCTAGCTGAGGATTTGAAGGATTATGATGCGCTGATTTGTGGTAGCGATCAGATTTGGAATTTGGATTGCACCTTAGGGCCTGTTCCTCCGTTCTTTCTTTCTTTCGCTTCTGATGGAACAAAGAAAATTGCGTATGCGCCTAGCTTGTCGCATGCCAAGTTTGAAGAAAAGAACTTCACTCTAGAAGATAAGAAGTATGTCTCCGAGTGGTTGAATCGTTTTGATGCACTTTCTGTGCGTGAGCTTTCTGTAGCAGGGCAGTTTCAACAACTGACTAATAAGCATATTGTTGAAACGCTTGATCCGACGCTTTTGTTGAATTTAGAGGATTATCGACATATACAGGCTCCGCGACTTCCAAAGAAGCTGGAAGCAGGCAAATATATATTTGCATATACGTTATGGCCGAATAAAGATATGGTGCATTATATTGATAAATTGGCGGCAAAACGTGGACTAACTATCGTTTATTACTCTCAGAAGCCGATTCGGTATCAATCGCACGCGATCAATGTATGGGGAATTGGCCCAGCTGATTTTCTTACATTGATTGATAAGGCAAACTGTGTGATTTCGAACTCTTTCCATGCAACGGTGTTCTCCATTCTCTATGGCAAGCCATTTCTTACGTTTGGTACGGAAAAGAGTAGTTCTCGCATGAGAACGTTACTTGTCAAACTGGGTTTACCTGAAAAGCATCTTTTGCCTCCTGATTTCGAGGGCGGAAGTAATGTTGAACCATTTGCCTCTGTACTGAATATGGCTCGACTTAATAATCTTCGTGCAGATTCTGAACGGTTCCTTAATGATGCACTGATGTAAAAACTCTCAACTAGTATTTGGCATGGAATTTATTGCATGCTGCTTATTTTTTCAATTTTCATAGCATGTTTGAGTTAAGGAGTGCGGATATTTTCTTGGAGAGATAGTCATACAGCTCCTTATCTGAGATTTTGTGAGGATGTCTTGTTCCCGCCATGAGGGCGACTGGGGTCCACCAGAGTATGGGCGGATCCCAGTCGTTTGTTTTGGGTTATTGTTTGGTCGTCACCACGCAGTTTGGTGTGACGTCGGTCACGGCCTGACCGCCCGAGACGGCCGCGGACTCGCCCTTCACGTCATACAGCTTCCCGCCGTTGTCATCCGTCGTGGAACCATACGAGAACGACAGACCGACCTTCGTGGAGCCCGCGGAAGGCACCGTGGCCTTCCACCAGCCTCCGCACGCCTGCGTCATCTCCATACCGCCGGTCTCCGTGAAGCTCTAAAAAGCTTTCACCGAACATACGGCGTATGTATTCAATTGCAGTGGGCCGGTTCTGATCCCGGGCCGCGCATAACCGCTCATAGGCCGTCATGTTCCGGTTCCTCCTTTTTGTGAAGCTGTAAGATATGCGCTAAAGTCTTTTTCATTTCCCAGCGGTGGACAATCGCGTCCACAAAGCCCTTCTCCTCAAGAAATTCCGATTGCTGAAAGCCCTGAGGCAGCTTCTGCCGGATAGTCTGCTCAATTACCCTGGGGCCGGCAAAGGCTACCAAAGCCCCCGGCTCCGCCAGAATAATGTCGCCCTCCATGGCAAAGCTGGCGGTTACCCCGCCGGTGGTGGGATCTGTGAGCACCGTGACATACAAAAGCCCCGCGTCTGAATGACGCTTTACCGCGCCGCTGGTTTTGGCCATCTGCATCAGGGAAAGGATTCCCTCCTGCATTCTGGCTCCGCCGGATGCGGTAAACACAACCGCCGGCAGCCGGTGGTCCGCAGCGTATTCAAAGGCACGGGAAATCTTTTCCCCGGTAATGGTTCCCATGCTGCCTGCCATAAAGTTGCTGTCCATTACGCACAGCACGCATGGATTTCCATCGATTTCAGCGGTTCCCCATACCACAGATTCCTTCTCTCCGCTGTTCTTCCTAGCGTTTTCCAGCTTTTTGTCATAGCCGGGAAAATCGATCAGGTTTACAGACTCCATCTCCTTATCCTGCTCGTGAAAGCTGTGCCGGTCCGTCAAAATCCGGATGCGCTGCCGGGCGGTAACCTTGAAATGATGGCCGCACTTCCGGCACACAAACAAATCCTCTCTTAAATCGGAGGAAAGCAGCATGGTTTTACAGGCGGGACACTTGATCCATAGGTCGTCGGGAACACTGGGTCCCTGAGCCTGCTGCTCTCCCTCCAGCTCGTTTTTCGGCTTTTTGAACAGGGAATTCAGCGGGATGCTGCTTAAGGTATTGGAAATGGTCTGAGATATGGAATTGGATATGGTATCCGTCAATTGGGTAAAATCACTGGGTTTCACAGCATTTTCCCTCCTTTTATCATAACCGTATACGGGAAACCGGCTTACGAAGCCGGCTGTCAAATTCCCGGAATTTTTTAAGCTGGGCAGCTCCTGACGGCGTGCCGCGGAAAATCCGGGCGTCCGCCAAGGCAATCGGCTCCTTGGCTTTGCAGCTCCTCAGAACTGACCTGCGTCTTTTCTTTCGGCTGCTTTCGAAGCTTTTGGTTCCCCAGGCTTTTTCCGCCGCGGGAAAGTCCTGGCTGCCGTCCCGGTATTTGCTCAGGCCTTCCGTTCCTTCTCCCGCTGGGCCATCAGCCCGGTGGTGTAGGTCCCATCCACAAATCTCGGGTCCCCCATCAGCTCCATCTGGAGCTCCGCATTATGGCTGATTCCCTCGATTACCAGCTCTCCGAGAGCGGTTTTCATTTTCCGGATCGCCTGGTCCCGGGTATCTCCGTGAACCACCAGCTTGCCGATCATGGAATCATAAAACGGCGGAACAAAATAGCCGGGATACACGGCGGTTTCAAACCGTACGCCCGGTCCTCCGGGAATGTGCAGAAATTGGATCTGGCCGCAGCTTGGGCGGAAACCGTGAGCAGGATCCTCGGCGTTGACACGGCACTCGATTGCGTGGCCCTTTAATTGAATGTCTTCCTGAGAAAAGCTCAACTCGATTCCGGCCGCCACCCGAATCTGCCACTGAACCAAATCGATGCCTGTCACCATTTCAGTAACAGGATGCTCCACCTGAAGCCGGGTATTCATTTCCATAAAATAAAAATTTCCGCTTTGATCATATAAAAACTCAATAGTTCCGGCTCCCACATAGCCGACTGTTTTAGCGGCCTTGGCTGCCACCTGGATCATCCTTTGACGAGTGTCCTGCGTGATAGCCGGAGAGGGGCTTTCCTCAATGAGCTTCTGGTTTTTGCGCTGAACGGAGCACTCCCGTTCTCCCAAGCATACCACATTTCCGTACTCGTCGCAAAGGATCTGCATTTCAATATGCTTGACCGGGTTCAAGTATTTTTCCATATAACAGGCGCCGTCTCCAAAGGCGCTCTGAGCCTCGCTGGAAGCAGAATAAAAGGCGTTTTCAAACGCGTCCGGAGACGATACCAGGCGGATGCCTCTGCCGCCGCCGCCCGCCTTTGCCTTAATCAAAACCGGATAGCCGATTTTCTCGGCTACCGCCGCCGCTTCCTTGATATCGGTGATGATGTCGCAGCCAGGCGTCACGGGGACCCCGGCGTTTCTCATGGTTTTCCGGGCCATATCCTTATCCCCCATTTGGGAGATCATTTGCGAGGTTGGTCCGATAAAGGCGATATTGCACTTCTCGCACAGGGAAACAAATTTGGCGTTTTCCGAAAGCAGGCCGTAGCCCGGGTGAATGGCTTGGGCGCCGGTAGCCACCGCCACCGTTAAAATCGCCGCCATGTTGAGATAGCTGTCTCCTACCTGGGGGCCGCCGATGCAGTAGCTTTCATCCGCCAGGCTGACATGCAGGGCGTTTTTATCCGCTTCGGAGTAGACCGCCACGGCGGAGATACCCATCTCATGGCAGG
>OIYW01001631.1_pt1 | contig 13926 bp, 14 predicted proteins | sample 1588351 | NCBI WGS metagenome assembly OIYW01 (sample SAMN03283268) | human gut metagenome | biome: human-associated habitat; material: feces | host: Homo sapiens | place: USA | collected 2013 | reverse complement strand
CGCACCCAGCGTCGCCATGCTGGAAAAGATATGCCGCGGCCTCAACGCAACGCCGAACGGGCTGCTCCTGCCCGGCCCGGCGCAGTCTGAACCTGGCCCGCGTCCGCTGCGGCTGCTGGCTGTGCAGGCGGTGCGCCGGATGGGCAGAAAGTACCTGCAACTGTTCTGGTTCGGCATTGCCCTGCCATTCGTCCGGCTCCAGCCACATTGGATGCCCAGGGCAATCCGGGTAACCGTAATCGGCAATACGCTGTGAGAAGATTTCAATCTTGCCGCTGGCGGTTTTTAACGGATGCGCCAGCGGATCGCGGCAAAAATCAGCGAAGCGAATAAACCGCTCGCTGTCCGGGTTTTCCGGCATCTCAATTAACTGGTTGGCTTGCCAGAACTCAGCAAATGGCGGCAATTCAACCTGCTGGCTTGCCCCGCGCTGCCGGGCAACGTTATAAAACGTTTCCAGCCATTGCAGCTGACTTTTTCCTTCCGTAAACCGCGCATAGCCGCCCTTCTCCCAACGTTCACTCAACTCGGCAAAAACATCAAAATCATTACGCGCTTCATAGCGTGGCGGCACCACTTGCTTCATCGGCACCAGATGCTGATTACTGTAATCACCGGTCATGGTGAGATCATTACGCTCAAAAGAGGTAGTCGCAGGCAGAACGATATCCGCGTGTTTCGCCGCCGCCGTCCAGAAGCATTCAGAGATCACCACCAGCTCCGGTTTTTGCCAGGCACGGATCAGGCGATTGGTATCCTGATGATGAGTAAAGTTGGCACCGCCCGCCCACCAGATAAAACGAATATCCGGGAAATGTCGGTTCATACCGTTGTGTTGATATGCGCCACCAGGGTTTTCCAGTGCTTCAACAATGCGGGCAACAGGGATTTTATCCACCGCATCGCAGCCACCCGGCAAGCTGCCCTGCATGGAAGAGAGCACCGCAGAACGCCGCGTGGGGTTACCACCATTGGCAAAATGGTAAGAAAGACCAAAACCGCCGCCGGGTGTGCCGATTTGCCCCAACATTGCTGCCAGCGTGACGATCATCCAGTGTTTTTGCTCACCAAACTGTTGGCGCTGCATTCCCCAGCCTGCCATCAGCATGGTGGTATTTTGGTGGAAAATAGCCGCCAGCTCGCGGATTTTCGCTGCGCCAACACCACAAATCTCTGCTGCCCATTCGGAGTTTTTCGCTATTCCGTCACTCTCGCCCAGCAAATAAGAGGCGAAGACGGCATAACCTGTGGTGCAACGCGCCAGAAACGCTTCGTCGTGCCAACCATTTTCCACCAGCGTATGGGCGATCCCCAGCATCAACGCAACATCGGTGCCCATGTGCGGTGCCACCCACTCCATTTTATCGCCAAAGAAATCGACGGTTTCCGATCGCATTGGATCAATGCAGATCAGCTTTTTCCCGCTGTCACGCAGTGCGGAAAAGTAAGAAAGCCCCTGCTCATCGGATGCATTCCACGCAATTTTCAGCGTATTGAGTGGGTTAGCACTCCACAGCACCACGACATCGCTATGTTCCAGCACCAGCGGCCAACTGGTCTGCTGTTGATAAACTTCGCTACCACCCACGACATACGGCATGATCGCCTGTGCCGCGCCGGTCGAATAATCCCCCAGATGCCCGGTATAACCGCCTGCCAGCGCCATATAGCGTTGTAATAATGTCGAGGCCTTATGCAGCACGCCGTTTGAACGCCAGCCGTAGGAACCAGCAAAAATCGATGCCGGACCATAAGCCTCACGAATGCGTTTATGTTGTTGGTGAATAAGATCCAGCGCCTCATCCCAACTCACGCGAACAAATTCATCCTGCCCACGAATGCCTTGCGGGTTTTCCGGTGACGCGAGAAAGCCTTTGCGCACCATTGGAAATCGTACCCGCGTATTGCTGTGAACCTGGTCGCGAACCGCGCTCTGCAAGGAGTTTTCCATTCCTGTGGCTAACGCGCCACGCGAGCTAAACACGGTTTCGCCGTCGGTTTCAACCAGCATGGGCCCCCAGTGGGCGGCAGTCAGAACGGAATATCGTGAGGATGAGTTGGCCAAACCGAAGACTCCTGAAAGGTTAGATGTATTGAGCAGTTAAATATTACTTACAAATTTCCGAGTATTCCCAGGAATAATCTTCATGTTCACGCGGCATAATCTCCCGCCGCGGAACCCGTGGCAAAGAATAAAAAGGTTATTAAGGATTAACAATGAAGAAACGTGTTTATCTTATTGCCGCCGTAGTGAGTGGCGCTCTGGCGGTATCTGGCTGCACAACTAACCCTTACACCGGCGAACGCGAAGCAGGCAAATCTGCTATCGGCGCAGGTCTGGGCTCTCTCGTGGGCGCGGGTATTGGTGCGCTCTCTTCTTCGAAGAAAGATCGCGGTAAAGGCGCGCTGATTGGCGCAGCAGCAGGCGCAGCTCTGGGCGGCGGCGTTGGTTATTACATGGATGTGCAGGAAGCGAAGCTGCGTGACAAAATGCGCGGCACTGGTGTTAGCGTAACCCGCAGCGGGGATAACATTATCCTCAATATGCCGAACAATGTGACCTTCGACAGCAGCAGCGCGACCCTGAAACCGGCAGGCTCTAACACCCTGACCGGCGTGGCAATGGTGCTGAAAGAGTATCCGAAAACGGCGGTTAACGTGATTGGTTATACCGACAGCACGGGGGGTCACGACCTGAACATGCGTCTCTCCCAGCAGCGTGCGGATTCCGTTGCCAGCGCGTTGATCACCCAGGGCGTGGACGCCAGCCGCATCCGTACTCAAGGCCTTGGCCCGGCTAACCCAATCGCCAGCAACAGCACCGCAGAAGGTAAGGCGCAAAACCGCCGTGTAGAAATTACCTTAAGCCCGCTGTAATCCCTTTCATGCCAGGTGATGCAGAAATCACCTGGCATTCTTCAGTTTTCCTTCATCATATTTCAGGCTAAGGTGATCGCCTTATCAGTGAATGGAGAGAAGCATGAAGCCGTCCGTTATCCTCTACAAAGCCTTACCTGATGATTTACTGCAACGCCTGCAAGAGCATTTCACCGTTCACCAGGTGGCAAACCTCAGCCCACAAACCGTCGAACAAAATGCAGCAATTTTTGCCGAAGCTGAAGGCTTGCTGGGTTCAAACGAGAATGTTGATGCCGCATTGCTGGAAAAAATGCCGAAACTGCGTGCCACATCAACGATCTCCGTCGGCTATGACAATTTTGATGTCGATGCGCTTACCGCCCGAAAAATTCTGCTGATGCACACACCAACCGTATTAACAGAAACCGTCGCCGATACGCTGATGGCGCTGGTGTTGTCTACCGCTCGTCGGGTTGTGGAGGTAGCAGAACGGGTAAAAGCAGGCGAATGGACCGCGAGCATAGGCCCGGACTGGTACGGCACTGACGTTCACCATAAAACACTGGGCATTGTCGGGATGGGACGGATCGGCATGGCGCTGGCACAACGTGCGCACTTTGGCTTCAACATGCCCATCCTCTATAACGCGCGTCGCCACCATAAAGAAGCAGAAGAACGCTTCAACGCCCGCTACTGCGATTTGGATACTCTGTTACAAGAGTCAGATTTCGTTTGCCTGATCCTGCCGTTAACGGATGAGACGCATCATCTGTTTGGCGCAGAACAATTCGCCAAAATGAAATCCTCCGCCATTTTCATTAATGCCGGACGTGGCCCGGTGGTTGACGAAAATGCACTGATCGCAGCATTGCAGAAAGGCGAAATTCACGCTGCCGGGCTGGATGTCTTCGAACAAGAGCCACTGTCCGTAGATTCGCCGTTGCTCTCAATGGCCAACGTCGTCGCATTACCGCATATTGGATCTGCCACCCATGAGACGCGTTATGGCATGGCCGCCTGTGCCGTGGATAATTTGATTGATGCGTTACAAGGAAAGGTTGAGAAGAACTGTGTGAATCCGCACGTCGCGGACTAAGCCGCGACTGCGTAGAGTAAAGCCCGATAATCGCTCGGGCTTTTACTCTTTATTGGGTTGCAGTAACTGCTGTAGTCCAGGCCTGATTAAACGCCTGATGCTGTGCCGGTAATGGCGCAATCAGTTTGTTATATTCACTTGCCTGCTGTGAAGTCGGGAACTGGATGCCATTTGCGACAAAGCTCACCTGAGTACCTTGCTGAGCAATGTAGTCTCCAACCATCACCAGTTGTTGCGTGAAAGTTTGTGCCGCCGGAATCAACGGTTGCAATGCATCAGCTGGCGTCGTTACCACTTTGGTGAATGCCTGATCAAAGACCGGTTTCAAATCATCGCTCTGTTTTAGCGCAGAGTGCGCAGCATCGGCCTGCAACTTCGCATTTTGCAGTTGTTGCGCCAGCACACCCAGCGAACCGTTCATTTCACGCAGCGGACCGCTTTGCGTAACGTAATCCTGCGGTACGCGAATTGCGTTAACGCTGTCTACAACCGGGCGCAGACCGGAATCCATCGCCTGATTCATCTGCTGAGAATAACCATACAGAATCGCGTAATCAGAGACAAAAGGACCAAACTGTTTTTTCTGATCGGCAGTCAGGGTTGGTAGACGTTCACCGCTACGCATCACTGTATTCTGCAGGAAGTCGATAAACGCTTTACGCTGATCGCCTTCTTTATCAAAACACCCACTCAGGCTAACTACCATTAATAACGCCGCAAGAGGCGCAAACCAGCGAGAGCAGGACTTTCCTGTCGCCATTTTCTTACTCCTTTCACCCAAAAAAAGCGCACAACGACACACGCGTGTCTGACGTGACAAGGATAGTCCAGGACAGGCTTGCAGGATACCCTTTCTACGTAATCTTCCTGGTAAAATCATGGAGAAAATGAAACAAGGTTAATTTGTTGTTTCATTGTTAAAAAATGATATTGCCGTTGCCTTTTTTGTAGCCAGAGATTTACGCCTTCGCAGAAGGTTAGATTTTCGAAATCTTTACAAAACAGGAGTGGTAAGAGATATATCGGCATTTATCAGATCGTTAGGTGGCTATAAGTCACGCTAAATGACTGGCTGAATCGAATCATAGTCAGAGTATGCCCTAACTACACCCCGCTGTGTCTGTTTTTCCCGACTATTCTTAATGAGCTTCGATGCAATTCACGATCCCGCAGTGTGATTTGAGGAGTTTTCAATGGAATATAAAGATCCAATGCATGAGCTGTTGAGCAGCCTGGAACAGATTGTTTTTAAAGATGAAACGCAGAAAATTACCCTGACGCACAGAACAACGTCCTGTACCGAAATTGAGCAGTTACGAAAAGGGACAGGGTTAAAAATCGATGATTTCGCCCGGGTTTTGGGCGTATCAGTCGCCATGGTAAAGGAATGGGAATCCAGACGCGTGAAGCCTTCAAGTGCCGAACTAAAATTGATGCGTTTGATTCAAGCCAACCCGGCATTAAGTAAGCAGTTGATGGAATAGACTTTTATCCACTTTATTGCTGTTTACGGTCCTGATGACAGGACCGTTTTCCAACCGATTAATCATAAATATGAAAAATAATTGTTGCATCACCCGCCAATGCGTGGCTTAATGCACATCAACGGTTTGACGTACAGACCATTAAAGCAGTGTAGTAAGGCAAGTCCCTTCAAGAGTTATCGTTGATACCCCTCGTAGTGCACATTCCTTTAACGCTTCAAAATCTGTAAAGCACGCCATATCGCCGAAAGGCACACTTAATTATTAAAGGTAATACACTATGTCCGGTAAAATGACTGGTATCGTAAAATGGTTCAACGCTGACAAAGGCTTCGGCTTCATCACTCCTGACGATGGCTCTAAAGATGTGTTCGTACACTTCTCTGCTATCCAGAACGATGGTTACAAATCTCTGGACGAAGGTCAGAAAGTGTCCTTCACCATCGAAAGCGGCGCTAAAGGCCCGGCAGCTGGTAACGTAACCAGCCTGTAATCTCTGCTTAAAAGCACAGAATCTAAGATCCCTGCCATTTGGCGGGGATTTTTTTTGTTTTTCAGGAAATAAATAATCGATCGCGTAATAAAATCTATTATTATTTTTGTGAAGAATAAATGTGGGTGCAATGAGAATGCGCAACGCCGTAAGAAAGGTGGGAATAACTTCCCGCCGAAGACTCTTACTCTTTCAATTTGCAGGCTAAAAACGCGGCCAGCTCATAATTCTCCTGTTTAATATGCAATTCACACAGTGAATCTCTTATCATCCAGGTGAAAAATAAAAGCGTGAAACAAATCACTATTAAAGAAAGTAATCTATATTTCTGCGGCATTCCCAGCCCCCTGTGTTGATTTCCAACGAGTAAGAGGCTAACCTTATGGTGTTCAGGCATAGGGTAGCCTCACTTTGTACTGACCCCAAAAAGTTGGACAGTTAAACACGAGGCATATAGGTCTAATTCCGATATTCAATTGGAGTCAGACCTTTTAATTTCAGGCTAATTCTTCTGCTGTTGTAGTATTCAATATATTCCGTAACAGCATCCTTCAGTTCGCTTATATTACTGAACTCATCAAGATAAAAACACTCCGACTTTAAGGTTCCAAAGAAACACTCCACCACAGCATTATCCAGACAATTGCCTTTTCTGGACATGCTTTGTTTAATACCATGTTCTTTAAGGATATTTTGATATCTTCTCATACGATACTGCCATCCCTGGTCAGAGTGCAGAACAGGATGTTCGTGAGGATTAAGCTTTTTGAATGCCTGATCGAGCATATTCTCAACCATGTTCATCACTGGTCTTTCCGAAAGGCTGTAAGAAATAACTTCGTTGTTGAAGAGATCTATTACTGGAGACAAATACAGCTTGCGCCCATTGACTGCAAATTCAGTAACATCGGTAACCCACTTCTCGTTTGGCCGCGTAGCCTTGAAATCTCTTTGGAGAACATTAGGGGCGGTTTGCCCTACCTCTGCTCTGTAAGAGCGGTATCGCTTGACCTTAATCGCTGCTTTAAGTGAGAGGGTTCCCATCAGGCGCTGAACAGCTTTATGGTTAATCTGTTTCCCTTCTCGATGAAGAGACAGCGTTACCCTACGGTATCCGTATCGGCCTCTATTCTCGTGATAAATCTCACTAATACGCTTTTTAACGTCCGCATACTTGTCAGGCTTGCTGAGAGCCTTTAGATGATAATAAAACGTACTGCGCGGTATCTCCGCAGCCCTGAGAAGCTCATCAAGAGGATAAAACTGCCTTAGCTCGTTGAGTACTTTCACTTTTTCGTGGGATGAGCTAAGGCTTTCAGCTTTTTTAGATACATAAGCCGCGTTTCAAGAAATCGAACTTGCCTTTCAAGATCCTCAATGCGTCGGTCTTTTGACAGCTCCAATGCTGATGCCGCTTTTTCTGGATCAACTGATATTGCAATGTTTCTTTTGGTGCCAATCTTGAGCGCGCGTAAACCAGCTTCTCCGCGCTCTTCATAGACCTTCAGCCACCTGGCTACAGAACCACTACCAGCAAGCATAAAGTGAGCAGCAGCCTGATTAAGGGACATGTGCTGCTCGATCACAGCTTTCACGACCTTAATACGCAACTCTGGATCAGCACTAACGCCTTTAGGTTTGGGAATTAAACCTTTTTCTCCATGTTTTTCATAGAGGGCAACCCATGTCCTGACCTGGGTTCGGGGGACACCAAAACGTGCCGAGATGATCCTGTAACCATCATCAGTTGTGAAGTAGTGATTCACGACTTCAAGGCGCCTTTCAAAAGGGTATTTTGGCTTTGACATATTAGGGGCTATTCCATTTCATCGTCCAACAAAATGGGTGCAGTACACACTTTGATTTATAGTCAGGTGGGGCTTTTCTCTGTCTGCCTTTCGGTGAATACCTGAGACAAACAGTATTCCAGCTTAATAAGTTCGTTTCTTCTCCTTGATATAATCCTAAAAAAAATCTCATAAAGTTAATATATGAGATAATCTTTATTCAGCAGAAGATTATTAAAGGTTGCTGTATTATTTAGCGATAAAAAAAGCCTGCCAGATGGCAGGCTTTTTAATAACGGCGTTATTACTGCAACAGCGAAATATCCGCAACGCGCAGGAACAGTTCGCGCAGTTTCTCCAGCATGGTCAGACGGTTGATACGCAATTCTTTATCATCAACCATGACCATCACTTTATCGAAGAAAGCATCGACCGGTTCACGCAGCTCAGCCAGTTCGACCAGCGCATCCTGGTAACGACCTTCAGCAAAGTACGGCTCCAGCTTGTCACGTAGCACCACAACCTGCATCGCCAGTTTAATTTCTTCCGGCTCTTTCAGGGTAGAGGCGTTCACACGGTCGCTCAGCACTTCGTCAGATTTCGCCAGAATGTTAGATACACGCTTGTTCGCCGCCGCCAGTGCTGCAGCTGCATCCAGGGTACGGAAGTGCGATACTGCTTTCATACGGGCATCGAAATCTGCCGGACGAGTCGGACGACGCGCCAGTACCGCCTGGATGGTATCAACGGTATAACCTTCGTCCTGATACCAGGCGCGGAAGCGACCGAGCATAAAGTCGATAACATCATCAACTACGTTGGCATTAGTCAGCTTATCGCCATACAGACGCACCGCTTCTTCGGTCAGCGTTTGCAGATCAAGGTTGAGGTTCTTCTCAACGATAATACGCAGCACGCCAAGCGCGGCACGACGCAGCGCAAACGGGTCTTTGTCGCCTTTCGGATGCTGACCGATACCGAAGATACCCGCCAGAGTATCCATCTTGTCAGCAATCGCCAGCGCACAGGCTACCGGGTTAGACGGCAGGTCATCACCGGCAAAGCGCGGCTGATACTGCTCATTCAGCGCGACAGCTACGTCTTCCGCTTCGCCATCGTGACGCGCGTAGTGCATCCCCATAACGCCCTGGGTGTCGGTGAACTCGAAGACCATGTTGGTCATCAGGTCACACTTAGACAGCAGGCCCGCACGGGTTGCGTGGTTAACGTCAGCGCCAATCTGTTCAGCAATCCAGCCAGCCAGCGCCTGGATGCGGTCAGTTTTGTCACGCAGCGTACCCAGCTGTTGCTGGAACAGCACGGTTTGCAGGCGCGGCAGGTTATCTTCCAGACGTTTTTTACGGTCGGTGTTGAAGAAGAACTCGGCATCCGCCAGACGCGGACGAACGACTTTCTCGTTACCGGAGATAATCTGCTGCGGATCTTTCGATTCGATGTTGGCAACGAAGATAAAGTTCGGCAGCAGTTTGCCGTCGTTCGCATACACCGGGAAGTACTTCTGGTCACCTTTCATGGTGTAAACCAGTGCTTCAGACGGCACCGCGAGGAATTTCTCTTCGAATTTTGCGGTCAGAACGACCGGCCACTCCACCAGCGAAGCCACTTCTTCCAGCAGGCTTTCGCTTAAGTCAGCGTTACCGCCAATCTTACGCGCTGCTTCTTCGGCATCGGCTTTAATCTTCGCTTTACGTTCTTCGTAATCGGCGATGACTTTCCCGCGCTCACGCAGAATTTCCGGATACTGATCGGCGTTGTCGATGGTGAATTCCGGTTCGCCCATAAAGCGGTGGCCGCGAATCACGCGATCGGACTGAATACCCAGAATGGTAGCCGGAATAACTTTGTCGCCCAGCAGCAGGGTCACGGTGTGCACCGGACGCACGAAGTGCACGTCGCTTGCGCCCCAACGCATCAGTTTCGGGATCGGCAGTTTCGCCAGAGAAGTCGCAACCATATTCGGCAGCAGTGCTTCGGTGCTTTCGCCCTTCACATGGGCGCGATACAGCAGCCATTCGCCTTTATCGGTAGTCAGACGCTCAGCCTGGTCAACGGTAATACCGCAACCACGCGCCCAACCTTCTGCCGCTTTGCTCGGTTTGCCTTCAGCGTCGAACGCCTGGGCAATCGCCGGGCCGCGTTTTTCGATTTCACGATCCGGTTGCGCTTCCGCCAGGTTAGCTACTTTCAGCGCCAGACGACGCGGAGCAGCAAACCATTGAACGGTGCCGTGTGCGAGGCCAGCGTTATCCAGCTCCGCAGTAAAATTCGCAGCAAAGGACTCAGCCAGGCTGCGCAGTGCTTTTGGTGGCAGCTCTTCAGTGCCGATTTCCACCAGAAAAGTTTTCTCAGACATAGCCGCCTCTTACTTATCTTTGTTGCACATCGGGAAGCCGAGGGCTTCACGGGAAGCGTAGTATGCTTCTGCCACTGCTTTGGTCAGGGTGCGAATGCGCAGAATGTAGCGCTGACGCTCGGTGACGGAGATGGCTTTACGCGCATCCAGCAGGTTGAAGCTGTGGGCGGCTTTCAGAATACGCTCGTAGGCTGGCAGCGGCAGCGGATTTTCCAGCGCCAGCAGCTGCTGCGCTTCTTTCTCGTACTGCTCAAAGCAGGTGAACAGGAAGTCCACATCCGCGTATTCGAAGTTGTAAGTGGACTGCTCCACTTCGTTCTGATGGAACACGTCGCCGTAGGTGGTTTTACCCAGCGGGCCGTCGCTCCAGACCAGGTCGTAAACGCTGTCTACGCCCTGAATGTACATGGCCAGACGTTCCAGACCGTAGGTGATCTCGCCGGTAACCGGTTTACACTCCAGACCACCAACCTGCTGGAAGTAAGTGAACTGCGTCACTTCCATGCCGTTTAGCCACACTTCCCAGCCCAGCCCCCAGGCACCCAGCGTCGGGTTTTCCCAGTTATCTTCCACGAAACGGATGTCGTGGATGGTCGGGTCCATGCCCAGCTCTTTCAGAGAACCGAGGTACAGCTCCTGAATATTGTCCGGCGATGGCTTAATGACCACCTGGAACTGATAGTAGTGCTGTAAACGGTTGGGGTTTTCGCCGTAGCGACCATCGGTCGGGCGACGAGAAGGCTGAACATAAGCAGCCGCCATCGGTTCTGGCCCCAGCGCGCGCAGACAGGTCATTGGGTGAGAGGTTCCCGCGCCGACTTCCATGTCCAATGGTTGAACAATGGTGCAGCCCTGGCGAGCCCAGTAATCCTGTAAGGTCAGGATCAAGCCCTGGAAGGTCCTGGTATCAAACTTTTGCATATTATTTCGTGCTGGATACGTGTGGATTTAAAGGAAGGGATCAGTATACCCGCTGGATGGAAGATATACAGTACGAAACGGGAAAAAGCAGGGCTTAACGCATGGAAAGATGCAAAAAATGGCCATCCGCGTCAAAAGAACAGACAAACTGCTCTTTACGGAAGGTATAACCGCGCATTTCATAGCTTCCCTGGAACTGTTCGAAGGCGGTGACGTCGATTTTTTGCTCGCCGGTGTTATAACGTTTTGCCGCCTGATCCTTGCATAACGCTTCCATATTCAACGAACGCAGAGGATCAACCTTTACCCGTTGTGCTTTCTGCACGGGTGACGGTGTAGAACAACCCACTAGCACCATAAGCGCCATTGCCGGAAAGAAAGCGTTCATCATCATTAAATTACCGTCTGGTTTGCAGGTGAGTCTTATTATTTATATCGGTATAGTGGCTGATATCTTACGAATTTCCTTAAGCCTCTATAAGCTGTAGTGATAAAACTCAGATTATTCCAGTGCGCCAACCAAATGATTTATCGGTCAGACTTTTTTTAACCAGATACAGAGACACAGATGCAGCCCAAAATTTACTGGATTGATAACCTGCGAGGGATAGCGTGTTTAATGGTGGTGATGATTCACACCACTACCTGGTATGTGATCAATGCTCATAGTGTTAGCCCCATCACCTGGGATATCGCCAATGTTCTGAATTCTGCCTCTCGTGTCAGCGTGCCGCTATTTTTCATGATTTCCGGCTATCTCTTTTTTGGCGAACGCAGCGCCCAGCCGCGCCATTTCTTGCGTATCGGCTTATGTCTGATTTTTTATAGCGCAATCGCACTGCTCTACATTGCGCTGTTTACCTCCATCAATATGGAGTTAGCGCTGAAAAACCTGCTGCAAAAGCCAGTGTTTTACCATTTATGGTTTTTCTTCGCGATTGCAGTGATTTATCTGGTTTCACCGCTGATTCAGGTGAAGAACGTCGGCGGAAAAATGTTGCTGGTGCTAATGGTGGTGATTGGTATCATCGCTAACCCAAACACCGTGCCGCAGAAAATCGACGGTTTTGAATGGCTGCCAATTAACTTATATATCAATGGCGATACTTTTTACTACATTCTGTATGGCATGTTGGGCCGCGCTATAGGGATGATGGACACACAGCATAAAGCACTGTCGTGGGTGAGCGCCGCGCTGTTTGCGACGGGGGTTTTTATTATCTCTCGCGGGACATTATATGAATTGCAGTGGCGCGGAAATTTTGCCGATACCTGGTATCTTTACTGTGGGCCGATGGTTTTTATCTGCGCAATCGCGCTATTGACTCTGGTTAAAAACACGCTGGATACGCGTACCATTCGCGGACTTGGCTTAATCTCCCGCCATTCATTGGGTATATACGGATTCCACGCCTTGATTATCCATGCGCTGCGCACCCGGGGAATTGAGCTTAAAAATTGGCCAATACTGGATATTATTTGGATCTTTTGCGCGACGTTGGCAGCGAGTTTGTTACTTTCTATGCTGGTACAACGAATCGACAGAAACAGATTAGTGAGTTAAGTAAAAGCCCGGTCACATTGGACTGACCGGGCTTACGTGAGTTATTCGCTGTATTCTTCCTGGGTAACCTGTGTTTCTTTTGGTGGGTTTATTCCGGCATCACGAATATTTTTCTGCACCGCTACTGCACCAAACAAGCTTAAGAAGAAAGCCAGCCCATAAAAGCCTTTTTCGCTGAGTAATAACGTTGCATTCCATAGACCTACCAGCAACAACGCAACAGAGATAATAAAGACCGTCAGGCAAGTCATATAATAAATGGGGGTGGTAGGTATGCCTTCATACTTGTCCCGAACGGTCTTTTGATAAGACGCCGCAGAAAACAGTCCTAATACCAGTACGGCAAAATAATATCCTTTTTCATTTAACTGCATCTCTGCATTCCATAGCCCTAACAGATAGGTAACGATACCACCAACGAGAGCTATCCATGACACAATACTAAAGGCCGGTGAATAGGTTGATATTTTGTTGTCCATCACAGTATTCCTTTCATTCCTGAATGTGTAAGAACTTTATGTTGCTCATGCCGAGCGAAACAAACGCATTTGACCAAACAAGCAGACAAAAAAGGCGATGGGATAGATCACCATTTCATAAGTATTGATAGGTGCGTTTAAAACACCGATAAACAAGAGACCGATAGTGATTAACGCAACTAACTGGCAGATATGGGTAAAAAAAATCATCCAGTTGCCCGAGTTTTTCTGCGCGAAGATATGCATAGTTGCCAAAAGTTGCTGTCATTAACACGCCAAGAAAATAGCCTTTTCCACTTAACAATGGGCATGAGATCCATAGCCCAACCAGATAAACCAGCGCCCCGACAACAAATAATAGTTTTGCCACAGTCTTTGAGGTTTTCATAACGATCTCCATATCTACCAGCGATACATTACGAGTAACCAACGAAAGACAAAACTGAAAAATGCCATTAACAAATGATTTTCAGAATAAATTCATACTAAATATTAATTAATTACTGAGATATATAGATGTGAATTATCCCCCACCCGGTCAGGCAGGGGATAACGTTTACGCCATTAATGGCAGAAGTTGCTGATAGAGGCGACGGAACGTTTCTCGTCGTGGCTGATAAGCGGCATAACGCTGCGCATCTGGTAGATGCGACTGTTCTAACGGTAGTTGCGGCAACAATTCAATGAGCGATTTCTCTGGATTCGCCGCGATCTGCGCCAGCCTTGCTGCGCCCAGTGCTGGCCCCACATCCCCCCCCGTACGGTAATCGAGCTGCTGACCGCTGATATCCGCCAGCATCTGACGCCAGTACTCACTACGCGCCCCGCCCCCAATCAACGTAACACTTTGCGGTTTAATACCGCAGGCA